>ULTX01025287.1_pt1 | contig 12562 bp, 20 predicted proteins | sample 1958041 | NCBI WGS metagenome assembly ULTX01 (sample SAMEA4835747, study PRJEB28245) | human gut metagenome | biome: gut microbiome; material: fecal sample | place: Denmark | collected 2008
CGGAAAACAGTACAAATGTGCTTATCCACATGGTTTCGTACCAACATTGCACCGATACCGCATGGAAGAATACAGAAATAAAAAGAGACAGAGAAATATCTTTGTTGGTTCAATGGCAGACATATTCGGAGAGTGGGTTCCTGATAGATGGATCAGAGAAGTGTTCAATGCTTGTGAGAAAGTTCCGCAGCATAATTATCTGTTTCTTACAAAAAATCCACAGAGGTATTTTGAATTGGAGAAAAATAGGGAACTTCCATGGGCTGACAATTTCTGGTTTGGAACAACCATCACGAATCCCAATCAGCCGTACACATGGTTTATGGAAAAGAAATTCCATTGGTTTTTATCCATAGAACCATTACTTGAAGATTTAGGAAACTTTGGAGGCGGACCGTTGCCGGAGTGGATCATCGTAGGAAAGGAGACAGGCAGCAGAAAAGATAAAGTCATACCAAAAAGAGAATGGATTGAAAATATTGTGGGGCAGTGCAGAAAGTACAATATCCCAGTATTTATGAAAAAGAGCCTCACGGACATTTGGGGAGAAGAACTCATTCAAGAGTTTCCGGAAGCTCTTATTCATAGAGAAAATGTAGTAAGCGATCCTGAATTGTTTTTAAGTGTTGATAGAAATGAGGTTAAAGACCCGGTAGCATACTGCAAGTCAAAACACAGATATTTAACAAAAAAACAGATGAAAATTCATAAGTGTTTACAGATAAAATGCACCGGACTGGAAAGATTGAAACATTCCTACTGGGAGGAACGTCAACAGATAAAGGATGAAGCAAAGAGGAAAAGGAAACAGTAATAAGTTGGTTCACGTTTCATTTGATGAAGTAAAGAAGTTCGTTCCGAGAGTTCCGAAACAGATCTGTCCTAATGAGGATAACACCACTCCAAGAATATGTGTAGCACCTGATGTACTGAGTGCAATCCAAGCGATGCCGCAAGGCGGAACGGTTGTGTATAACATGGCGAGGGTTGGAGTACCGATTGTGGTTCATGCGTATTACATAGAAAGTGATGCTATCCTCATGCCGGAACAGATAGCGAATAAAGTGCCGGATGCCGTTGCCACAGGAGAAATGTGGGTTATGGCAGTTCCGGTAGAGGTCCGCCGGATAGATTATGAAATTGTCGATCCGTATGTACCTATGAAGGTTGACCGGAACGGCACTAGAGAGCGTTTTCTTGTATGTTATGGAGAATTGAAAAGAGTCCGGTATCAGGATAATTGGAGAAATCTATCTACCAGGACAGCCAGAAATCAAAAGGCGGTAGAGGGGTTTATGAAAAATAAACCTGATATATCATACAGAACTTTCATGTCAAATATGGACGATGAGCTATTGAAATCATTCCATGTGGAATTACAGGAGGTTTGGGAGTGAACAAACAGAAGAAATTAGTAAAACAGAGCACGCCGCTGTATAAGCCAGTGCCGACGCTTAATCTGGTGGACTATTCCGAGTTAAAGCTGCCTATTGTCGTAATATACGACAGCCCGAAAGATTTTCCGGGGAAAGTGGTGGCAAGAGTATGGGATGGAGAGAAGAACCGGCCAACAAATGTATACTGCAAATATGAAAACCTTAAAAGATGCGAAGATGATGTAATGTCAGCCGGATTCATTCTCAAATTTCCGAGGACACCGGCGGATGATGCGTGCATTGTTGAAACATACATGAGATAGGAGGATCACAATGGCAAAGAAGAGAAGCTGCCGCAGAACAGCGGACGAAGATAAGGTGCATGAGAAAACGGTTAAAATCCGTAAAATGACAGATGAACAGTTGATGCAGTATGTCAATGACAGAGTGGAAAAAGCAAGAAGTGAGGGATTTAATCAGGGCAGGAAATCGGCTGCCGGAATGACGGTCAATGAGTTTCTGAAAGAAATCTCGAAGATCAAAGGCGTGGGAAATGCTACAATCTGCAAAATCATGGAGCATTTCAGAGAGAAAGGGATGTGATGATTACAGCAAAAGAATTAGCAGAAAAGCTCAATGGGAGAGCATACGGAGATAGTTTTGACGATTTGAAGCAGGAGGCAAAGGAAAGCGGTCTGGTTATTGTTTACGGTGCATCTGATGATCTCATGGAGTTTGATGGTGCGATCTATGACGAGGGCGGCTGCTTCGATGGAGGAAGAGTATACTTTGACAGAGACGGCGTGGACCAGGAGGGAGAAGAGCGTGCCAACTGGATAGATGCCAGATGGTGTGACGGCATGAACCGAGACGGACTTCCGGCAACATGGACATATGAGACAGAAATCCCTTGCGAGAGATTTGATATTTGGGAGGATGGAGAGGTCTACTGTGTGGGTCTGGTGTTCTCAATCGAGGATCTGAAATGAAAACCGCGGAAACCGTAGCATTGGAAAAAGCAATCAGAAGAGCCACATATAAAATGGGAACATTTGGCTGCTATGAGGTAACGATAGGATATGGCGGCAGGGAACGTGTGGACTATATGACATACGACACCAAGGGCATTTTCCGATGCTACGAGGTCAAGGTATCAAAGGCAGATTTCCACAGCGCAGCAGTTAAATCGTTTGTAGGTCACTACAACTATTATGTGCTTACCCGAGAGCTTTACGATCAGGTCAAAGGAGAGATCCCGGACTGGGTGGGCGTGTATATTGGCGATTACTGCGCTAAGAAAGCCAAGAAGCAGGATTTATCCGGCAGAGAGTATAAAACACGCCGTTCAGTAGGTGGTCGTAGCACAGAGGTATCTACGCCGTGGGTGGATATGCTCAAAGAGAGCATGATCCGATCACTGTACCGTGATTCTGATAAGTTGATTCAGACAGAGGATGAGCAGTACATAGGGCGGCTCAAAAGAGAGATTGACAAGGCAAGGACTGAAAGGGACAGAGAATCAAAGAAGTACCTCAGATTGTGGAAAGCTGTAAGGAAAGAATTTGGCGATGAAAAAGCATGGGAACTCATAGAAAAGGCAGAAAGGAGTGCAAGAAATAAATGAATAATATAATAAACGTAGACTCTGAAACACAAACTATCTCAGCAAGAGAATTACATGAAAAATTGAATGTCGGAACAAGATTTAATGATTGGTTTCCGAGAATGGCTGAGTATGGATTCGTAGAAGGTTCGGATTTCAAGCCGCTCAAAATTGAGCGGGTTCAAATGGAAGGAAGCAGAGAAGTAAGGCGAGAGGTTACAGATTATAACATTTCTGTTGATATGGCAAAGCAGATTTGTATGATCCAGAGAACACCAGAGGGTAAAGCAGTGCGTCAGTACCTCCTTGATTTAGAGAAAGCATGGAATACGCCGGAACAGGTATTTGCCAGAGCATTAAAGATGGCAGATCAGACAATATCTAAACTGAAAGGGGATAATGCGGCACTTCTGGAAGATAATGAACGTATGCGTCCGAAAGAGGTATTTGCAGATGCAGTAGCAACCAGCCAGACCTCAATACTCATAGGAGAGCTTGCAAAGATACTCAAACAGAATGGGATAAACACCGGAGAGAAAAGGCTGTTTGAATGGCTTCGCAATAACGGTTATTTAATCAGCAGACGAGGCACAGATTACAATGCGCCCACACAGAAGTCTATGGAAATGATGCTGTTTGAGGTAAAGGAAACATCAATTTCTCATGCAGATGGTCATGTGACAATAACAAAAACAACAAAAGTAACCGGAAAAGGTCAGCAATACTTTATAAACCGGTTTCTTGGACAGAAAAAGGCGGAGAAATAAGGGAAGAAAGATGTACAAAGGCATAAGAAACTATGAGAATATCAACAAAGCTGTTTATACAGGCGCAGGCCGATATGATATACCACAGTTAAAACCTACACACTGCGATGTTGATGAGTGGATAGGATTTAATTATGCGAAAGGGTGCAGGAGCCCTAAAGATAAGGGTATTCACTTCTTTTTGGATGATTACCAGTTTATCAGATTATGGAACAGAATAGATGATTATATGTCAGTGTTTGAAAGGTTTAAGTGTGTTATGACACCGGATTTTAGCACATATATAGACTATCCTATGGCCTTACAGATATATAATCATTACCGTAAGCATTGGATTGGAGCATATCTGCAGGACAATGGAATTGATGTGCTGCCAACAATAAGTTGGAGTACACCTGACAGTTTTAAATGGTGTTTTGATGGTGAACCGGTGGGAGGATGCGTTGCGGTGTCCTCTGTTGGCACACAGGGAAACAAGAAGAGCATGGAGCTATTCTTAAATGGCTACAATGAAATGCTTGATCGGCTGCACCCAGAGAAAATATTCTTTTATGGGATTGTTCCTGGACAGTGCAACGGAAATATTGTGAAAATACCGCAATATAGTGACAGATATGCAAGGAGAGATATATAATGGGTGGAAGGGGAAGTAGTTCCGGGATAAGCGACAAAGGGAAGAAGTATGGAACAGAGTTTACGGAACTCGCAAGAGAAGGAAATATAAAGATTTTACGGTACAATGGAAATAATTCAAATGTTCCAATGGAAACAATGACAAACAATAGAGTGTATGGGATTGTTAATCAAAAGGGGCAACTGAGAAACATTGTATACTATGATAGGCTCAATAAGAGGCGAAAGCAGATTGATATAGGACATTCTCATAAGCAGTACCCAGGTGAACATACACATCATGGATATATTCACGATGAAAAAGGAACAACCGGTCTTACACCCAAAGAAAAAAGAATGGTTGAGCGTGTGAAAGAGATGGTGAAGAAACTTTGAGCAATGGCAGTTTTAAGACATATGAAAAGTTTGAGGAATGGTTTGACTGCATGTTTGATTTTTGCTTCATATTAGATGGAAAATCTTATTATGTAGGATATTATACTCAATCCAAACGTCTTGATAGGAAAACGGGCTGGTATTTGGAAACTCTGGATAACAAGCCGCTTGTTTTTGCAGAAACACATGAGAAACTATTTGAAATTCCTTATTTTGACGGTAAATCATTCAAAGAGAAAATATGCGAGGTCAAGCTTATAGATTAGAGAGAAAAAGGGGTAGGACTCCAAATAAGAGAGTCTTGCCCCCTTTATCATTTGGTTTATAAATGAAGATTTTCAAGACGTCGAAATTTCGACGGTGTCCGGTGGTACTCCAAGAAAAGAGCACATCATACGTCTTGATACTGCTAAAGAAAAGGCATAAGCAATCAACCATAGACCGCTCCCAGTTACTTGAACAAAATACGGAAATATCAGTAAAAGTATTGACACGATACGGAAATATCAGTATAATATAAATATAAACAAGAAAGGAAGCGATCATATGAGACAGACAATGAGTGAGTACCAGAACGAATATTTTGAGAATGAAGGATATGTATTTTTTGAAAATGTCGAAGTAGCTGCTAAAGAAATATCCAAAAACAGAGGGATGGACATAAAAATGGCGATTGAAGGAATTGAAAACGACACGAATTGCGACTGTGTTGTTCTCAATGATGGATCGGTCGCAGTACATCCGCAGAGCCTATTGCTGCTCAAAGACAGAAAACAAGAACTGTATAATAAAATGAAAATGGGCGAGATTACAAAACTAAAATATTATCTATTTGAAAGAAAACTGACAGTTGCAGAACTAGCAATCAAAACAGAAATAAGCAAAAGAACGCTTGACGAGTATGTGTCTGGGAGAAGGGAACTAAAAACAATACAGCTTGACAAAGGATTGAAGATTGCAGAAGTTTTGAAATGTGATATACATGATCTGATATAGTAATTAAGGCAGAGGAATAAAACCTCTGCCTTTTGTATTATGCGCAGTATTTAATAGCGTACTCACTGACAATCTTTGAATAGATTTCACGGAGTTTTTTATCTTCCTCAATCACATCAAGCTTGCGAGCATTGTTAATGTCTGTTTTCCGGCATCCACTGTCTGACATCCTTTGGCGTTTATTGCGAAGTCTGGTATTAAGATCGCATCCAGCACGCCGTTCCAACTCAGAATACATTTCAGTGTTAAGGTCCTGGAAAGCAGTACCACATGAATGCTGAATGAAGCGTATTTTTTTGACGATTTCCTCACGCCAGTTATCCGTAATAGGAAGAACAGCTTCTTTGATGTTATCTGTTGTTGTGACAGCTTTCTGAGCCAACTCTTTAGCTTCTCTTGCAGCCTGTTCCTGTGCGGCAACGGCTTCAAACATCTGCTGAAAGAGTTTTAACTGCGGAGACAGGTTGGAGTGCTGAACGGCTTTTTCTTTTACGCGTTCTTCAATAGTGGTGAAGTATTCTCTTGCCTGTTCTGCTTTTTCTCCATTGCCTTTAAGGGAGAGCTTCTTGGCAAAGTGAGCCGTGAGGCGGTAATCGGTGGTAGGATTAGGGTTAAAATTCCGTTCGTCATTAAGTACGAACGCCCAATAATCCTCGTTTTCAGTAGCAAATTCATTTTCAGTGATGTTAGTTTTGCACCACTTTGAATAATTACTTGGGTTAAGTTCCAAAAACGCATATAATTTCTTTGCTGTAGTCATACCCTCACTATCAATATCAAGTGCAATTTCAATAGGAGTGCGTGTGTCTAAAATCATTTCGTTCATCGGCGTGAGCCTCCTTTATCAATCTGTTTGCGCTTGTGAGATGTTCATTGACCATGCCAAGCATATCAGCGATTTGATTTGAATATCCGGGTAACAAATTCTTTGCACTTTCGCGCATGGGAACAACATTGAACCCATAAGCGAGTATGAGAGTATGTAGACCGGATAAAGCACAGTCAACATCCCTTTCAAGCTGTTGTAAATTATCATTTTCATAATCGAATTATCCTCCAAATTTGAATTGTAAATCTATTTGAAGAATGGTAGAATGTATTTGCCATTCATCACAATAGATGGAGGCAGAGTGTAGAGGGAACCAGCCTTTGCGAGAGTGTTGGGTTCTCTCTATTTTTTGTTTGACAATTCACTGAACACCAAGTCAATTCCTTTACGCACAACGTCAGACTTATTTATTCCCAATGTTTCAGAACAATAGTTTAATCTTTTTAATTCATCATCGGTTAATCGAACTCGGAATTGATTAGTAGCAGGATTGTCTGTAGGTCTGCCTATTTTAGCCATATGTCCTCCTTCCTATTGGCTATCCAAAACTAATTATATGTTCTGTGTAGCCAAAAGTCAATACGAAAATAGCTTTGCCATAAAAAATCTACCATTCAAAAATAGATTGTAAATCCATAAGGAGAATGGTATTATAGATTTACCAAAGTCCGTATGGATGGAGGCAGACGGTAGGGAGTTGCAATCATTTGACGGTGGGAGCAACTCTCTTTTATTTTTTTTTGGAAACATCTTCATAAAGTTTATCAATACCAAGTTCAATTACTTCCGTTCTGGATATTCCCATAGAATTAGCACATTCTCTGAGTTTTTCGTCTGTGTTCTTTGAAATCCGTAATTGTAGGCTGACATCTTTTTTTTGTGTTCCCTTTATTGGTCTGCCTGTTCGTGGCGACATATAGATTCACCTCCCTTAATTTTGCCACTGCATAAATGATATAATATGCCATGGCAAAAGTCAATAGATAAATTGAAGTATAGCGAAACGAATAATTCTGATGGAATGTTTAACGTGAAACGTTTGCTCTGCTATACAACTATAGTAAAAGAGATGCCCCATATTTCAGGGGCAAGACTTTAGCGATTTCTGGCAATTAAAAAGCCAATACCGGACAGAAGCGCTGCTAATGCGCCAACGATGCAAGCGATCCCAATATCACCGACCATCATCATCCCAAGAAAAAGACCGATCACACCGAGAATAATAAGTAAGATACCAATAAGCAACATGTCGAATTTCCCCCTTTCGTAAAATTATATAATCAGCTATGTAAGCGGATTATCCTTCTTTAGCGCATGATCTGTGACCATTGTTCTTCCGTTCCACCAAAGTAAATTTCTACTACCTGATCATCATTAAGGCTGTCTGAACCGTACATCATGCCGTTTAAGGCTCTTGCAAGGCTTTCCCCTAATTCACCAGATCCGCTCATATCATCCGGCGTAAGACTGTAGTTGTTATAATCACGTCCGGCCGGAATACTCAATGTTGAATTGCAATAAATTTTGTACTCATGTAGATAGCTGAGAAAGCCGCTGGGAATTTCGGTCAGCGTGGATGGGAGATATATTCTTTTCAGTGATGCACAGGAGTTAAAACAACTTGATCCTATTTCAGTGACACCTTCCGGGATAATAACGCTTGTAATATAGCCCTCTGATAAGAAACACGCATCATCACCCATGGAAACCAGTGTGTAATCTGTTCCGTTAAGTGTGTAAACCGGGGATAGCATGATTTGGGTATCTTCACCTTCATAGCGTACCAGTGTGATTGTATTGCCATTTACTGTGTAACGGAAATCGCTAATGGGTGTAAAACCAGTAGCCCAATCCGTTTCCGGCTCTGCAGGAGTGGTTTCTTCTTGATAGTATGTAGGCTCTGAATACTCAACTCCTGAACCGGTTACTGTGACTTGTGCCTTATCCTGTGAGGATGTGCTGGCAATATTGTCACTAAATAAGACCGCAGAGAGCATGAGAAAAAAGATGATTGTGCCAATAACTGAACACACAATACCGCTGACAGCCATCCCCTTTGACTGTCTCTTTGATATAGCCATAATTCCAAGAATAAGGGAGATAACACAAGGAACAATGCCTATCAGGATAATGGATGAAAAAATGCCAATAATTCCAAAAACCAAGGAGAGGGTACTTAGAGTGTTACTTTCTTTCTTTTTCATATAAAAGCTCCTTTCAATGTTTAGTCTATTATACATCAAACTGTTTGAAAGTGCTACAATTATTCGCTTGCTTTAAAATTATACACAGGTTTCAGAATGGAGAGAATATCAATGGTATCTTTGATACATTCTACAATTTCATCAATAGGCTTGTACGCCATCGGTGCTTCGTCTATGGTTTCCTCTGATACGGAAGTGGTGTAGATACCGTCCATAGAGTTTGAATAATCACTCATGCTGAGAGTTTCCTTTGCTTTCATCCGGGACATAAGCCGTCCGGCTCCATGCGGCGCAGAACAGTTCCAATCCTCATTTCCCTTGCCGGTTCCGAGAATACATCCATCACGCATATTGATAGGGATAAGAACCTTTTCTCCATACTTGGCAGAGATAGCACCTTTACGGACAATATTGGAGTCGTGGTCAATATAGTTGTGGATGCACTCAAAGTAATCCGGCATATCTGCACCTACTCCCCATCCCATGTGATTGCATATAATCTGAGCAATTATAACACGGTTCATATAGGCGAACTTCTGACATATCCTCATATCATGGAGATATTGTTCACGGTATTTGCCCTCTAAGTAACAGAGATCTTTCGGTAACTTCGGAGTGACAGCACGGAAGTTCCGGCGCAGCTCCTTGATTGCGGATTCAATCTCAGCTTTTCTCCCGGCGGCTTTATAGTCGGCAATGAGCTTTTCCTGGCGATCATACAGATCATCCTTACCACACATAAGCTCATAGGCAAGGTTTTGGTAGTAGTCCGCCACCTGTTTCCCAAGATTGCGGCTGCCAGTATGGATAACCAGATACTTATAACCGTCCTCAGCAACATCAACCTCAATGAAATGATTACCACCGCCGAGAGTGCCGATAGAACGCTCAATGCGTTTGGTATCTCTCAATTCTCGGTAGCAGTAAAGATCCTGCAATTCATCAAAACGGATCTGCCGGCCGTCATGCACATTTCTTCCGCTTGGAACATAAGTGCGAATGACTTTATCCAATCTATCAAAGTCGATTTCTCCGTGTCCGATGCTTACGCAGAGCATACCGCATCCAATATCCACACCAACAATGTTCGGAATTACTTTGTTTCCGAGATCCGCAGTAAAGCCAATGACGCATCCTTTTCCGGCGTGAACATCCGGCATGACACGAACCTTACAGTCCCTAAAGGCATCCTGAGACAGAAGAGTGTTAATCTGTTCTAAAGCCTCATCTTCGATGGCTTTTGCATATATTTTTAAATTGTACGGATCATAATAGCTGCAAGGCAGTTCACAATTCCCAGACGATGATGCGCCTTTTAGACATATACCGTCCTTGTTTCTATATTTACAATTACCCATGGTAGTCCTCCTTACTATTCAATGGTTCCTTATAGCATTTGTCTATTCGGACACGTTCTTATCAAGCGGCATCGTGCGCTCCGCCGGAGATACGCGAGTGTCAGGAGATCCCACTATCCTTATCTGGTTTCACATTAAAGCCGGAAAACCTGTCAACCAACAATGGGGATGGTGTATGCCGTTATCAACCCTCATACCGGCGGCAGTTTTCGCATTAAAATCTGCCAGAAACCTGTTACACGACACTCAAATAGACAAATCTTACAAGGAACCATTGGTAAAACTAATAATTGATGATAATTACATCATCTTTTGGAACTGTGTGCCAATCGTTATCAAAGTACACATACACATAATCAGGGTTCGGATGAACTCGGTACTCAACGTATCTGTCCACTTTGATAGTTTCAAATCTCAATAATAAGCATTTTTTAACCATGTTAGAAAACCTCTCTATGCCTTATTTAGGGCGGTAAATAATATCAACACAACTTACTAACACACTTTCTGTTTTCTCGTCAGATATGCCAATATAGCGCCTTGTGACAGAAACAGAAGAGTGCTGTAAGAGTCTGCGGACAAGCTCAATATCATTGCCAGATGCCTCATAACATTTTGTGGCAAACATCTTCCTGAAAGAGTGCGTGCCAATATGCTCATATTCTTCACCGAGATAAGTGCAAATCTTTGCAAGGTGCTTTTGCACAAACCTTTCCGTAATAGGGAACATCACAGAAGAGTAACCAATCTCAAACTTATCACAATATTCTTTGAGATAATCATAGACCGAATTTGGTACAGTGAAGGTTCGCTTTTTACCGGTTTTCTTTTCCGTGATGTTGAAACGATACCTATTACCATCCTTAATAATGTCATTCAGCCTCAATGTAAGTATATCCCCGATCCTCAGCCCTGTATTTGCCTCAACGACCAGAGCTGTTGCAACTCTGGGGTTGGGCTGAATAGAGTTGCCTACGCCCTCATAAATCAACGTAATGAGGGTATTATATTGTTCGCTCGTACAAGCGATGGTTGTTTTTCCTGGCATAATCAATACCTCCTTACTGGTTCTGCGTCAAACAGTAAACAACATTGTTTATTTCCATTTCTGTCACAAACCCACCTTGCAGTCTTACCGGAGTAAGAGAACCGTTAGGGAGAAAGAGCATATCACCATTTCCGAGTAGTTTTTCTCCGCCGGTCATATCCAGAGCAACCATAGAATTTGTGACTGTGCCGACACGGAGACAGATCTTGGTAGGCATATTTGCCTTAATTAATCCTGTTACAACACTTGCAACCGGATATTGTGTTGCTATTACAAGATGGATGCCACAGGCACGGGCTTTCTGTGCAATTCTTACTATGTAATTTTCAACGGTTCTGCCGCCCATTTTCATAAGATCGGATAACTCATCAATGATAACGATGTCCCGTCTCATAGGTGCATTTATAAACTTGGCGTTGTAGCTGTCAATGTCACGGCATCCGGCAGAGGCGATAACGGAGTAGCGGCGATCCATTTCAACACAGAGACTTTTTAATAATTCAACTGCACTGTTTACTTCCGACACAACCGTACATGCTGCCAAACCCTTATAATAATTGAATTCCGTAGCTTTTGGATCAATGATGTATAAGTGCATCTGTGCCGGGTTCTTTTTCATCAACAGGGATAAGATGAGGTTGTGCAGTACGATTGATTTACCTGATCCGGTCATACCTGATATGAGAATATGATAAGCTTTCTCAATATCAATGTAGTGCTTAGAACCATCAACACCCATGCCAATAGCCATTGTAAAGCCGTTGGAGGACTTGAATTTATTATCAATAAGCATATCGCCCAGATACACGGTTCCTGTGTTGGACGGAACCTCAATATATACATAGCCGTTATCAAATCTCAAAGAGGCGTTGCAGTGTAGGGCTGACTGAAAAGCCTTTTCAAGTCGCAAGATGGATTGCGGAAGAGTTCCGGGAGCTGGTTCAACAATATACTGAGTAAACCGTGGTCCTTGATGTATGTTTGTAAGTGTCGAATTAATACTAAAAGCGTTCAATACGTCTAATATTGCCTCTGCCTCTTTTTTTACTGCATGAGATCCCCATGCGGTATGATATGTCAAATTTCTATCAACGGTAGGGAAGATATAGGGCTTTGTAGGTGTATATGCCGGAGCAGTGGTAGCAGCTCGTTTCTGTGCGGACTCTTTCAGTCCAGCATTGATAAGGGCGCGCATTTTTCTGTTTTTTCTGTTTTCAGCTATCTGTTTCATGCAGTTAATAAATGTTTTGTTATTTCTTTTCATGTGTTTGATCCTTTCTTTACCGGATGCCGGTAGTACACAACTTTCTGTTTAATGCCTGTAATTCTTTAATGTGTATGTCAATAGCTTTCTGCGATTCAGTGTCACATAC
>ULTX01022016.1_pt1 | contig 12497 bp, 16 predicted proteins | sample 1958041 | NCBI WGS metagenome assembly ULTX01 (sample SAMEA4835747, study PRJEB28245) | human gut metagenome | biome: gut microbiome; material: fecal sample | place: Denmark | collected 2008
GACTTGTCCCACAGCCAGCCCTATCATGCTGGTAGTGAGACCTAACTGTACCATAGAAGAAGTAGTATGGAAATATTCGCCCATCGAAGGTAGGCTGGGCAGATACATGTCGGTAACGAACGGACCGAAAGCGGTAAGCATACCCAGTAAAATTAGCAGGAAGATTTTTGAATTTTCTTTTGTCATATTCTTTTTACCTTTTTTAGCGGAGCAAAGTTACTGACATTTTTAGGGAATATGGAAACTTTCATAGGGGGGCTCTGACTATTTTTCGAAATTGTTTTCAAAACTTAACAGAAGCGTACGAGCTGGAGTAAAACTACTTTGTAGGGTAGTGGAAAAGTGTCAGGAGTGAACGTTGCTTTATCCTTTTTGATATTGAGATTTATCGGATTGGTCATTTATGTAAAGGTCGTCTCTTGTTATGTAGATGAGTTATGTAGTAGAAGGGAATCTTTCAAAACAGAATTTGATGAAGGCCTAGAATTATAAACAATAATACATTTTCTTTAGCACATGAAATCTTTTAATGAAATGCCATAACCCCAATATAGTGAACAATATGCCCATTTGATAATGGAATATGCCCAAATGCGAAGGACTTTGTCCTTTTTGTATGATTAGAAACAGTCCTGTAAGTATAACGAATACATATAAGACAGACAAGCAAATAGTTATTTTATTATGCTGCCCGATTCCTTTTGCCAAAGTTTTATACCATTTCAAATGATGGAAAACATGAATTATACTGCACACTAAAAATACAAGCGAAACTGTCAAATGAATAATTAACCAAAGCCTCTCATTTACAATGCCATGTCCTGCAGCGTGTAGCATGATACCACTAACAAAAGTCAAGGGAGAAACGAAAGCCAATGCAATGTCTGTGATAAATAATTTTTTAGTTCTCATTTTTTTCTTTGATATAGTTAAAAACATGATATTTACATACTTTTATGCAATTTAGACATCCGATGCAGTTATCAGCATTACGTATGATTGCATGTTTGTGCCAAAGGAAATGCACCTTTCCTATTACGTTTTTAGGACAGCCTGTAATACAATCCCAACATCCGACACAAGACATAGTATTCATACTTATGAATTTTGTATAGTGTGAATGCTTATTACGACGTTTCATATTGATTGTTTTTACATGTATATACCACCATTCACATGAATTACTTGTCCGGTTATAAAGTCTGATTCCGGACTCGCAAGGAAAGAGGCTGTTGCCGCTATATCATCCACATTTCCAAATGATTTCAATGGAGTCGCTGCAATCATTTGTTCTTTCAGATTTTGTGGTATACTATCTGTCATATCTGTTTTTATAAGTCCAGGAGCAATGCTGTTCACACGTATTCCTGCAGAACCCAATTCGGCAGCCATCGTTCTGGTCATGGAATGTAATCCCCCTTTTGATGCTGCGTAATTCATTACTTCTGGATTGCCAGTAAAACCTACCACGCTGGAGATATTGATGATTTTCCCATATTTTTTCGGGATCATTCTTCGCGCAGCTTCCCGCATACATAAGAAAGCGCCTTTTAAGTTAATGTTAATTACCGAATCAAACTCTTCTTCAGACATTGAGATTAGCTGATTGTCATGTGCTATTCCAGCATTGTTTACTAAAACAGTAGGGGTTGAACCGAATGAGGTTTCTATTGTATTGAACATTTGTGCGACTTCTGCTGCAATTCCAACATTCGCTTTCACCATAACGCATTCTCCACCTACGTCCTTTATATAATTCATTACTTCTATTGCTTTTTTTTCGGATGAGCAATAATTTAAACCGATTTTGAAACCGTCTGAAGCAAGACGTATGGCTATAGCACGTCCAATGCCTCTTGAAGCACCTGTTACCAACGCTATTTTATCACTTTCATTAATTTTCATTGCATATTATTTTTCTTTGCTGCAAAATTAAGAATCTTCAAGTGATGGGGCGTTGGATGATTGAAAGTATGTTTTGGACTATTTGCGGTTTTTTCGAAAAGAGTTTGGACTTATTCCGGTGTTTTTTGTAAATAATCGAGTAAAATAGGCACAATCTTCAAATCCGAGTGCTAAAGCAATCTCTTTCACGCTGTTGGCTGTATATGCCAATGCTCTTTTTGCACGTAAGACTATCTCATTCTGGATTGTCTGGCTTACGCTGATTCCAGTTGTAGTTTTAACAGCTTCATTGAGATAAGATGAGGATATGTTCAATAGTTCTGCATAATAACTCGGGCTATGATTTTTGTGAATGTTCATACGAAGCATTTCCATGAAACGGGTGGTGTGCTCCATATAACGTAAATTGGAAAAAGTTTCATTGTACGCCTTTTGATGTATACACTCTGATATAATGCTGATAATACTCAAAGAAATATGTTTTATTACAGATATGGATTTCTCACTACTTAAAAGTTCCATGCGTTCTGAAAGTAAATGGAATAATGTTTGCAACTCTATATAACGCAGGTTGTCAAGTTGTATGGGCTGTTTAAGCAATGAAATTCGAGCCAATGTCAGCTTTACAGAATCATCAATGAATAGACTGTCAATGATAAGCATGTATGCATACAATTCCGTAGATGAAATAAAAGAATGCACTTGTCCAGGAAATATAACAAAAGAATTTCCTTTTTCAAGAGAATATTCATTAAAATCTACAGATATATTACATTTCCCGGATTCAATATAACCGAAAGTATAGTAATCGTCCTGATGGGTATATATTATCGGTGTATTATATTCCATGCATGGCGAATATTTTCGAAGACATATACCCATTTCTGAAACTGATGTTATTTTATGTTGTGGAAGATTAATCATATATGATGGGAACTATCATTGGGTGCTAAGTACAAAGATAACGGAAAATGTATAAATAACTTGTATTCGCCGTAAAATTATGAGCTAACTTTAGCTATTAGAAAAAGATGACCATTGGATTGTATGCAATAAAAATCATTAATTTTTAGCTACTTTTCAGAGACCCAAATGTCTTTTGTTGAGAAGCATTTTAGTCATCCATTCTTCATATTCTTTCATTGCGTTGTTCTGTTTCTCCCTATGCTTTTTTAGTGCTTTTTTGGACGGATGCTTTTTTGTAGCTTCTTTACTTGTTAATTGCCTCAAACCGGACACTGCATAAAACGAGATGCTTAGAAACTGGCAAAAAATCTTTGAATGATTCTTTCTGTCTGAATGTTTTTATACCTTTACATTCGTTAAGAGTTATCCCAACAAGCAAAGTGATGCAGACCGTAGAAATTAGGACGGTTGCCAAGCTATTATCCAAAAACAGGGAAATTCTTCTAATTCGTTTAATTTCAAATAGCTATATTCCTTATACAGATTTATGAAAATAATTTTGTTTTCATTTGTTAGGGCTGTTCTTTTATTAAAGAAGGTCATGAGATAAGACTATTTTAGTAACTTATCCTGTTATTTGGATAGAAGAGATTAGATTGATGGAAAACTGTTATTCGGAACTTTTATGATTCAGTAGTCCCATCTTTTTCATTTGACTGACTGTCAGTTCAGGATCATAGATTACTTCGCATCCTACTGTCGTTTTGAGCATCTGAACATAAGTTTCAATATCACCTGCCCCAATTTCATTTCGAAGTGTATTCAACTTTCGGGCATCTTCTACTGGCCAAATGTAAATAACCTGTTTGCCTTCTGATGTCACAGTGTAGGATTGTGTTCCATACTTTTGTGGTTTACCTTCTTTCATGCAGATTCTGTCAGTCAGAACTGCAAAATCATTGGTACTGATTAGCTTTTTGCATGCTGCTTCTTCCATGATTGGCAGGTACTTTTTTTGTAGTTTCAAGTCGGCATGGTCTATAATCAACCATATAGCTTTATAAGATTGTGGAGACAATCCTTTTGGCAGGCCGTTCTTCAATATTGACGCTATCAGTAGCTGATTCTCTTTATCAATTATTTGAGTCTGTTCTTGCAGCATCATGAGAGAGTCGACTGTTTCTGCCGAAATGTTGTCTGCTCCAACATTGTTTAGTCTGTTCATTAAGTTTAAAGATTCGGCTCTTACTTTTTGGTCTTGCTTGTAAGCTTTTGTCAAGAGAGAATCAATTTCTTGAATGTCTTGTGCTTGCAGCGGTGCGTTGAATGCCAATAGAATTGATGCAAATAAAATTACGTTTTTCATTAAAGTTCTCATAATTGTAATGATTTTGAAGTCAGCAAAAGATTGAGTTTATCTCCAATTCCAGCATGGCTTTCGTTGACCAGGTTGATAAAATCGGTGTATTTTAAAGGATACTTTCCTGCGTATTCCCGATAAAATCTGGATATGATTGCTATCCATTCGTTGTAACCGATTTCCTTCGCAATGCGGTCCAGTACCAGTGGTCCTTTTCTGTAGACAACGGTATTGTTGTTGTTTTCTACGACATCGATTATCGGAACGTCCTGATATGTTCCTTTGATTTTTTCATATTCTGACCTACACTTATCAAGTTGCGTTTCGTATGATTGGTGGCCATAGAAACGGCGGATAAATAGCAGCGTCATGAACTCATTCAATGATTCTTTCATGAAATAGGCACCCGGTTCTCCATCGTCAATGAGTAGTGTCCATTCGCCCAACCACCGATGTCCGATTTCATGTATTAGCGGATAGATGTCAGGATATGAAGAGAACTTCTTCTGAGAAGCTGAGATGAAACCGATATTGTATCTGTTGCTGAATCCTTTTCCGTTGTGAAACAGATAAATTGGAAATGTAGTTACATTTCGTGCATCGGAAATATAGTCTTCGCCATAGACTTTGCTAAAAAAAACGATACTTGCTTTTGTCAGTTGAAGCAGTTCTTCATAGCGTTTTTTGCCGCATTGCATATCTTTTATCTGATAGACAGAAACTTTGTCGGGAAGGTAAGCAGTCGTCTGTTGGTAAGCGTTGTTGCGCATGAAAGCCAGTGTGATAGACTGGGATAAAATGTGCTTCAACTTGCCGCTGTAATTGGTAGTGTGGCTTGATTCCAAAGGATAGGAGCAAAGGAAAGAGAGTGAATCCGGCGTTTCCACATTTATGGCGACATTCATGTATTTATTGGGTATATATGGATAAAAGTGTTCGCCGAAGCTGGTCTCCCATAGTTCAGTATCTCCTTCTCCATAAATGAAGAAAGCGGACAGGTTTGTGTAGTTGTAATTTATGGTGACATGAACCGAACGTTTCGCTTTTTTGCGGATTACGATATTCTTTGCTTCCCGATTATATTCATATTCAAGTGTATCACCATCTACCTTTAGATTTTCAATAGAGAATTCCTGACCTCCACCCAAATTCATGGAGATACTGTCTTCATTTTGGAAATCCAGTGAGAAGGAACAAGTGATATGGAGATTGGCTGCTTCCTGATTTATTTTACTGATGTGGAGTGTGTAGTTCTTTATTTCTGCTGCCATTGCCACGTGCCCTGTCATCAATAGTAATATTGTGATGAAAATGATTGTTCTCATAGTAACTTCACATATATAGAATGTTTCATTGTTTCTTCTATTTCATTATTCATGGAGTCTATGGAATCCACAAAAAGAGTAATATACTTTTTTATTCGGTGTTCTTCATACCATATGAACGTGCTATTTGAGAAAAGAGATGAAGAATCAATATTCAGACAACGGTCCAAACAGTATATACTTTTCTTTTTTAACTTTATATACAAAAATACAAAATATAGGATAGATAGTTGTATTTTCATATTTATATTTCTACGTTTTTTTGTACATTTAGAAATCAAGAATGTAAAATTCCATGAAAAGTTGGCTGATATTCATTTTCTGCTTGATGACTGTAGTGATTCTTTCTACTCAATCATCAAGAAAAGATATTGATTCTTCCGAAGAAATGCGGAAAAATGAGAGCCGGTTGGACAGCATCTGGCGTAAGGAAGATATTTGGAACACCAGTTGTACAGGGACTGACAAGTCAAGGCAAAATGAACTTCCGGAAAAGACTGACTCCAAAGCTATCCGCGCTTTTGAGGAAACGAATGATACGCTTGTTGACCGGAATGATGAGACAACAGAGGATAGTGTATCTGTCGTGTCACAGCCTGTAACGATGGTGTTGAAACCTATCGTGCGGGATATTCCATCCGGCCTTCCGATTGATGCTGATTCACTCTCTATGTATACGGAATATGATTCTTATCCGGTATCGGTAAATGAGGTCAAGCTCTATATTATTACAAATCATACGGAGCGTGAATTTGAGGGTGGAGAGGAGTACAGTCTGGTTTATTACAATGAGGTCAATCGGGAATGGGAATTGCAACCCACCGCTCCGATTATCAACAGTGTATTGTGGTTATTTTCTCCTGGGAGGGCTACTCACTCGCAGACTATCCGTTTCTATATGGACAAGAACCGTCCCGGCAAATACCGTATTTACAAATCATTCAATCATGATACAGGGACGGCTTATGCAGAGTTTGAATTGGTCTCAGAGATGTAGTATTAAGATATAAAAGTAGATAGATATAATCAGTGCAACAGGAATCTTACACAATAATTAAATCGGTTAGGATATGGGAACTTTAGGATGTATAAATGACATGTTACGGAGGGACAAGGAAAACCGTGAACTGCGTAAACGTGGCCGTGAGAGAATGCATGAAACACGGAAGAAACTTCTTGATGCCCGGAAAATGCAGACAAATTCACAACTGTCTGCAGAGGAGATTGATAGTATCAGAGAGAAAATCGTGGAAAAAGAAGAATGTGATAAAAATCAGGCTTTCAAGATAAAAATGAAGATGATGGTTCTTTGTCTATGTCTGTTTCTGATTATGTATTTGTTATTCTTACTATGTTAACACTGTTCTATTTTTTTCTGAGATGTCGTAATCAAGCTTATGTATAAATGAGATTTGAAAGAGATGCTTCTTATACCTTTGGGAAACAGGTCGTATTTATGATATGTGATACAATATGGACTGAAGATGTTTATGATTAAGGTGATAGCTTCATTTCTTGGAGGTCGCTTTATAAATTTATCTGTACCGATACATATAAAGTGTTATTTCATTGATACATAAGTTTCGTTTATGCTAATTGGGATTTCATTTTCCGCAAGTTTGAAAAACCGTTTCTTTTTTGTATCTTTCAAGACGAGATTTATCTTACAATCAGGTGCGTATGAAAAAGATGGTATTGTGTATCCTGCTGTGGATCGCCGTGCTGCCGCTCAAAGCCACAGGTCAATCGGGCGATGTGATTCGTCTGGAAGGAGAAGAATGGGTTTTGATGGCAAAGCCGATAGGGTACGACTCCCTGCTATGCAAGCGGATGGGAGATTTTCTTCCGGAAAATGTCAGTCGGTCTACGGGCAATTATAGCGGCTATACCGCTTTCTGGGAGGTGCGTGATGGGTATCTTTGCCTGCAACGGGTAGAAGCGGATGTCTACGATGAAGTCAGTAAGGAGGAGTCTACACGGGTGTATGAGGTGAAAGACTTGCAGCCGATTTTTGCGGCCTATTGTCGGGCGGGGACGATTCAAGCCCGTTGGTTTAGTGGGGAACTTCGGGCCGGAAAAGGAGATTTGGTGAGATACGTGCATGACGGGTTCGACCGCAACATGGAAACAGAACGGGTGCTGACCGTCCGGAACGGTAAAGTGCTGGAAACGCAGACTTATCATAATTACCGGAGAGCCGGATTGAATCTGATGAAGGCACAAGGGGAAATCGTGCGTCGGTTCCCTTGGGAACAGTTTCCTGAATATCAGGGAGAACGGATTATTTTTTCGATAAGTGATTTTCAGATGACGGAAGACGGTCACTTCGTAGACTGTGACGTATCTTTCATTTATCTGCGTTCTTCGCGGGAAAAAATAGACGGCAAAAATCATCCGCTGGCCCTCGCTTTTAAAGAAACGCTGAAATCCATTTATCCGTGGGAAGTGCTCTTCATCAACGGAAAGTACACGAGCGAATATCGGAATCTTACTATAACTTTGAGGGGAGATATAACGCATAATAAGGGTGATTCTGCAAAATACACGATTGTGGGTCGGGTGTATGGTGAATCCGTCCGTCAACGTCCTCCTTATGATGTGGTACATGCTGTGCTGGTTGGTTCCAATTTGAGCATGGCTGGACAACCGTTTCAAGGATGGCTGACAGATTCCACCGGCTGCTTCCGGATAAAGGGGCTGGAGGCCGGAACTTATCATCTGAAAGCGGAATATGTGGGGCTGGCTCCTTGTGATACGGTAATAACTCTCCCTTCGCAGCATAATGACACGCTGTGTATGGTGCTTCCTTTATGGTATGATTATATTTTGAAATATGACTGTTCGCCGGAGTTGTCGAAAGAAAATATCCTCAAGAGACATCCCAAGCTGCGCCTGGTAATACCGGAAGAACAGGAACAAAAAATCCGCACACACTTTTTCTGGAAAAAGTACGGCGTGAGTTATGACGCTTTTTATCCATTGAAGAAAGATGGCACACTGGACTGTTATCTGGGTGTTCCCAATCATCTGCTGACAGCTTATAATCAGGTGGTTTTTGATTATCTGGATAAGAAATTTGGTACATCATGGCGCAAGGAGGCTCCGAAAGGAATATTTGGTCTGGATAAATCTTTAGATGAATTTCGTGACTATAAATGGTTTATCAAAACTTTACATAAGGAAAGCAAATATCCGGTAAAGTTGCTGAGCAAGGGAAAAGAGTGTCTGCTTCGCATTGAATATGTAGTGGACAGTAACGGATATATTGTGCAACCGAAAATCATTTCTTGCAGCAACCGGTCATTTCGGAAAACTGCATTGGACACTTTTAAAAAGGTGATGAATGTCCCTACTTTATTGAAGGCAGGTAAAGATACACTTGTAGTTCAATATAAACTGGATTCTTCTACTATTGTTAATCCGGAAACTGATGTGCTGGTTATCGGCTATACACCGTGTGATAAACCGATACTGATGAAATAGATAAAAGGAATAATTGTTTTAATTAAAATGGAATGAATATTGCATTCCAAAAGGGAAATACCGTGTTCAGAAATCATTTAGTAGAGGTGATGAGGATATTCTTTTGACAGACAGTTTTGAGGTTAAATAAAAATGTGTGGAGTATGAAAAACTGGTATATTTATTTCGTGGCGATGATGGCAATATACGGACTGGGATGCAATCGCACGACATCAAAAAAACAGGTTATGCAGATTGGACCTGCCGATGCACAATGCCTGAACTGTGATACGCTGGGGACTACTGTGCGGATGAATATGATACAGAACCATTATCCGCTTGATACGAAGAATGTGTATGCAATCCTATTGAATCCTAAGCGTAAGTCGCTGATTTTTGGTGGTGACTGGACATTGCAGAAATGGGAAAACGGTTCGTGGATGGGTGCAAAGATGAATGGAATGTATGGCTTTGGAGATGTAGGTATGCAGTTAAACTTTGCTCCTGATTATTATTGTTTTAGTTATCCTGTCAGTTGCTATAGAATTACATCCGGAAAATATCGGATTATTCAATCATTCCATGACGGGAGGAAAGAACTTACAGTAAGTGCCGAGTTTTGGATAGATAAATAACGGAAAATTGTTTCACGGAAAAATATTATGTTATGAGAACAAAATTATTGTTAGGGGTATTGGCTTGGTTTGCAGCGTGTACATTGCAAGCTCAGGAAGTGAATGACCGTTATATCGAGGTGACGGGCACTTCAGAAATAGAAATTGTGCCGGATAAGATTCATTATCTTATTGAAATCCGGGAGTATTTTGAAGAGGAGTTCGACGGTAAGTCCAAGTCGGAGGAATATCGTACAAAAGTACCTTTAGGGCAGATAGAGCAGCAGTTGTGGAAGGTATTGATCGATGTGGGGATTCCGAAAGAAGCAGTCCGTACACAAGAGGTGGGGGACTATTGGCGCAGACAGGGACAGGATTTTCTGGTTTCCAAGAAATACGACATTACATTAACCGATTTCAAGCAGATAGATGAAATCGTGAAACGTATTGATACCAGAGGTGTGAATACCATGCGTATCGGAGAATTGGAAAACAAGGATATGTTGGTTTATCATCAGAAAGGGAAAATAGAGGCCCTGAAAGCTGCACAACGGAAGGCTGCTTATCTGGTGGAGGCGCTGGGAAAGAAACTGGGGGAGGTAATTCGTATTGTAGAGGATGGCAATGCAGGAATGTCCTCGTTTTTCAGTGCACAGAGTAATGTCCGTGCCTCTGATGCAGTTTCGTTCGACGGTTTCCGCACGATAAAAAAGTATTACTCTATGCAAGTACGGTTTGAAATTACAGATTGAATAGTTTTGAATGGATAGAGAATCATGAAAGCAGAAGGGTTCATATTGTTGTGCGGATGCCTGATTTTAGGTCTGGCTGGTTGTAGCTGTAAAAAGTCGGACAGACAACAGGAAATACTTCCTGTAGGAACTGTAGACAATACTGTGGGGCTCAACGATACATTGGGAATCTCCTTACATCCTGAATACCCTGTCTATTCTACCCGACAGAAACAGATTATCTTTGTATTGTCCAACCAAAGTGGTATGAATATCAGTTACGGTTTGGATTATCGTTATACGTATGAAGATGAGGCGGGTATATGGAGGGAGATTTCGAAACGTCCTGTCGTTTTTGAGGTGGAATATGTACTTCTGCATGGGGGTAAACAGTATATCTATGCAGATTTGTATAGGAACTTACCAGGCCGATATCGTTTCTTTTTCGATGTCTGGAGATACGACCGAAGTTATACTTTCATGGCTGAGTTCGGTTTATGGGACACTAATGTGGTGGGTAAATAAAAATAGTCATTATAATCGAAAAGTCTTAATGGAATGAAAACGGTAAGATTCTATTGCTTTTGGGTAATTGGTTTCTTTTTAGTAGTCAGCTGTACTGGGAAACCTGCACAAAGAGAGACGACCGCCTCCGAACAGCCTTCTCAGGAACAGATTCCTGACCAAAGTGAAGGTTGGAAAATTATTGAAGCGTTGAGTAAGGCTTACGGTGATGATCCGAACAGCATCGGAGATTTTATCGGGAGTCCCCGTTGCCCGGATTTTTTGGAAGGACGGTATTTTGACGGAAATACACTGGTCCTTCAGGTACGGGGTGATACGCTGCGGGCACGGAAGATACTGGAAGAGGCGTCGGGAAGCAAGGCTTTCCGTATCGAAATGATGACCGACAGTATTTTCTCAGAAAAACAGCTTAAAGATTTATTGGATGAACTGAACAGACGGTATAATGCTTTGCCGGAAGGTAAATTGAAAGCTAATATGATGATGTGGGGAAGTACGCTCCATTTCATTGAAGTGACATTTATCCGTAATACTCCGGAAGCCCGTGCGGAATTCAGCAGGTTGCTGATGGATTCGCCTGCCATTCGTTTCTCAGGTCCGGAAGAGCCCATTCGGAATAATGTCACTGGGGTATCCGAAGCGCACGGTATATCTTTGTATCCGGAGTATATTGTTTATGCAGATACGGCTTCTGCTGCCTCATTCATCCTCTTGAACGGAAGTAATGAGGCGATTACTTGTGGAGAGCATTATTTCATCACTTATGAAGGGAAAGATGGACAGTGGTATGAACTTCCTATCAATACCTTTGCGGTGGATATTGCCTATTATGTTGCTCCTGGTTCATCACGTCAGTTTGTTGCGAGATTGTATCCAGAAGTCAATGGTAATGCATCGGGGCGCTACCGATTCTTCTATGAGGTGTCTTTGGAGTCAAGAGAAAATATCCGGATGATGGCAGAATTTCGTCTGACGAACAATTACGAGAAAGCCAAACGGGCTGAAAAAACTCCGATACCAAAAACGACAGTAAAGAATTATGTGGAGGCTCCAAAGGAAGATGAGCAAACAGTTTATCAGGTAGTGGAGGAGATGCCGGAGTTTCCTGGTGGTATGCCTGCTTTGATGAAGTTTATCCGGAAGAACCTGCGGCATGACAAGGCTGAAAAGAAGGAGCGTGTCATCATTCAAATAGTAGTAGATAAGAAGGGAAATGCCACGAACCCTGTGGTGTTGCGGAGTACAAATCCGGCGTTGGATGAAGAAGCCTTGCGCATCGTCAGTCTGATGCCGAAATGGAAACCTGGCAGGCAGGCCGGAAAGAACCGGAATGTAAAGTTTACTTTTCCGGTAACTTTCGAACCTTCTGATAAAGGACTTCAATGATCTGTATGGAAAATATGTTGCAATGTAGATGTTTTTCCTTTCAAAAAGATGTTTATTTATTTTTTATGTAATTTTACAACTGTAATTAAATAAATGCCTATGAAAATGAAACCTTTGTTGTGGAGCTTGGTAATGTGTGCTGTAGTGTGCTGCATCAGTCTGTTCGTCACGCAATGGATGGGACTTGCCGAGAAATGGTGTACCCTAGTGAGCGTATTTCTTGGCATTGTCGTGGGAATTGGTTGCAACCAGTTGTGGCAGCGTGTTTCCCATTGAATCGATT
>ULTX01076807.1_pt1 | contig 12472 bp, 8 predicted proteins | sample 1958041 | NCBI WGS metagenome assembly ULTX01 (sample SAMEA4835747, study PRJEB28245) | human gut metagenome | biome: gut microbiome; material: fecal sample | place: Denmark | collected 2008
GTCCGCTACGGACGCGACGGTTCGTTGGCCGAACTGCTTTCCCGCGAGGGAGGATTCTACAAGGTGAAGCCGGTAACTTTCGATGAAGAATGGCTGATTCCCGAACGTTACATCAAACCTTTACCAGACAGTGTGAGTTTTCATCACGTCGTTTTTGTAGACCGGAAGGACCAGAACATTGCTACCTTGGAATGGAAGGAGCGGGGAACCTGGTTCATCCGCAGTGTGAACCCTGCTACTACCGGTCTGCATAACCCTCCTTACGGTCAGGAAACTCCTTTAGGGCTGTTCCTGATACAGGAAAAGAAGACACGGATGGTTTTCCTGAAGGACGGTTCCTCCGCGGTAGGCGGATACGCTCCGTATGCCAGCCGGTTTACTAACGGTGCTTACATTCATGGAGTACCGGTCAATGTACCGCGTACAGCCATGATAGAATACAGTTACACACTGGGAACAACACCCCGCTCACACATGTGTGTACGGAATGCGACCTCGCATGCCAAGTTTGTGTTCGACTGGGCACCGGTAGAACAGTCGCTGGTAGTGGTCATCGAATAAGTTTCTACTTTTTAACATTCTGTCAGTGAACGGACTCGGATTTTATGGCTACCTTTGCAACCGTTTTCAGATAGTTTGTTATGCGGCGTATTGTAAGTTTATTGATTCTGTTCATTCTTCCTTCGTTTTATACTTTGACAGGCAACCGGGTCTGTGGAGGCCCTACTGCTCCGGCCGTCAATGCTCCGGCACGTTCAGCCATGTGCTCCTCGCTGTATCACGACATGCAGCTTGAGGGAGTCGTTAATTGGGAGGCGTTCCGTCAGGCCGTTACAGGCTATTACAAGATATCCGGTCGGAAGAAGAATGTCCTTACGCTCATCGATTTCTCGAAACCTTCTACTGAGAAGCGTCTGTATGTGTTCGATATGGATCGGAAAAAACTGCTTTTCCATTCAGTAGTGTCACACGGAAAGAACAGTGGAGAGAACTATGCTACTTCCTTTTCTAACGAATACGGCTCATACAAGAGCTCTTTGGGCTTTTACCTGACCGATGCTCCTTATCAGGGAAAGAACGGTTATTCACTGCTGCTGGACGGTCTGGAGAAAGGGATTAATGACCGTGCCCGTCAGCGGGCCATCGTGGTACACGGTGCGGCCTATGCCGATCCATCTGTAGCACGCGCATCCGGTCGTTTGGGGAGAAGTTTCGGTTGTCCGGCTGTTCCGAAGAATCTGTCAAAGCCCATCATCGATGCCATCAAAGGAGGAAGTGTCATCTTTATCTATGCCGAGTCGCCCGATTATCTGGCACATAGTTCCATTCTGGAGCGGGAGGATATCGGCTAACTTATTTTTGCATATATGGAAGTAATCAAAACAGCGATAGAAGGCGTGGTTATCATCGAGCCACGTATCTTCAAGGATGCGAGAGGCTATTTTTTCGAGTCATTCTCGCAACGGGAGTTCGATGAGAAGGTGAAGCCTGTCCGTTTCGTGCAGGACAATGAAAGCATGTCGTCCTACGGGGTGATGCGTGGACTGCATTTCCAGCGTCCGCCTTATACGCAGAGCAAGCTGGTACGTTGTGTCAGAGGAGCCGTGCTCGATGTGGCGGTAGACATCCGCAAGGGGAGCCCTACTTACGGACAGCACGTGGCTGTCGAGCTGACCGAAGACAATCACCGGCAGTTCTTCATTCCTCAGGGTTTCGCCCACGGCTTTGCCGTACTGAGCGAAACAGCCATCTTTCAGTACAAGTGCGACAATTTCTATCATCCGGAAGCGGACGGTGGTATCAGCATTCTGGATGAATCTTTGGGTATCGACTGGCGGATTCCTGTAGAAAAAGCCATTCTGAGCGAAAAGGATACCAGACATCCGCTGCTGAAGGATTTTGAGACACCGTTCGTTATCTAATTAAAAATTAATAGTTAAAAACGAGGTGGATGACTAAAGGATACTATGACAATACGGACGGACAACTTTTTCCCCTATAACAAATGACCTTGTCAACTCGTTTCTTGTTAACTTGTCAACTATTCGAAGAATGAAAATCTTAGTTACCGGTGCCAACGGTCAGTTGGGCAATGAAATGCGTATCCTAGCCAGGGAGACCAACGACACTTATATTTTTACAGACGTAACGACTCCGGAGGGTGTGGAAACCACTCTGCTGGACATTACGGATCTGGAGGCTGTACGCCGACTGGTGAAGGAACAGGGCGTACAGTGCATCGTGAATTGTGCGGCTTATACCAACGTGGAAAAGGCCGAAACGGATGAAGCGTTCTGCCGGACACTGAACGCAAAGGCCCCGCAGAACCTGGCCATCGCCATGAAGGAAGTAAACGGACTGCTGGTGCATGTCTCTACGGATTATGTTTTCGGTGGAGACCCGTACAACATTCCTTGTCGGGAAGACCAGAAAGGTACGCCTACCGGGGTATACGGACAGACCAAACTGGAAGGGGAACAATACATCCAGGCCAGCGGATGCGATTACGTGATTATCCGTACGGCCTGGCTGTACAGTGAATTCGGCAAGAACTTTGTGAAGACCATGCTGAACCTGACGGCTACCAAGCCCCAGCTGAATGTGGTATTCGACCAGGCAGGGACTCCGACGTATGCCTACGACTTGGCAGCAGCCATCGTAACGGTACTGAAAGACTATGCGGCAGAACAGCCCACTACCGGCTACAGCAAGACCGGTATCTATCATTACAGCAACGAAGGAGTCTGCTCGTGGTATGACTTTACCAAGGTTATCGCAGCCTTGGCCGGACACACGTCCTGCGACATCCGGCCCTGCCACAGCAACGAATTCCCCAGTCCGGTGAAACGTCCGGCCTATTCGGTACTCGACAAGACGAAAATCAAAGAGACGTTCGGACTTCAGATTCCCTATTGGATGGATTCCCTGAAAGTTTGCCTTTCCCGGCTTTGATTTCCGGCGGCTGTGAACGAAAAACGCTGTTCCGGTGCAGATACCTGATTTGCCGGAACAGCGTATGAGGATAAATAAATTGTCAACTGGTTTCAGTCTCTCCGGAAAATATCCCTTGTATACACCTTTTCTTTTACATCATCCAGACACGTGTCGTAACGGTTGGCGATGATGGCCTGTGCCTGTGCCTTGAAAGCCTTCAGGTCATTCACCACTTTCGAACCGAAGAACGAGGTGCCGTCCTCCAGTGTCGGTTCATAGATGATGACGGTAGCACCTTTGGCCTTGATACGCTTCATGACTCCTTGGATGCTGCTCTGGCGGAAGTTATCACTGTTCGACTTCATCGTCAGGCGGTATACACCGATGATGCATTCCTTCTCTGCCGAAGGGTTGTAGTCTCCTCGATTATAATAATCGTAATAACCGGCCATCTTCAGTACCCGGTCGGCAATGAAATCTTTGCGGGTACGGTTCGATTCCACGATGGCATGAATCAGATTTTCAGGTACATCCTGATAGTTGGCCAGCAGCTGTTTGGTATCTTTTGGCAGGCAGTAACCTCCGTAGCCGAAGCTCGGGTTGTTGTAATGCGTGCCGATGCGCGGATCCAGGCAGATACCCTGGATGATGGCCTGGGTGTCCAGTCCTTTCACCTCTGCATACGTATCCAGTTCGTTGAAGTAGCTTACCCGCAATGCCAGGTAGGTATTGGCAAACAGCTTCACTGCCTCTGCTTCTTTCAGCCCCATGAACAGCGTATCGATGTTTTCCTTGATGGCTCCTTCCTGTAACAGGGCAGCAAACTCATGTGCCTTTTCTTCCAGATGTTCTCCTGCAATGGCTTTGATAGCTTCGTTTTCAGCATCCCGTCCGTCAATGAATTTCGGGAAACCCACGATGATGCGGCTGGGATAGAGATTGTCGTACAGTGCCTTGCTTTCACGCAGGAACTCCGGCGAGAACAGCAGGTTGAATTTCTTGCCTTGCAGGGCAGGAGAGGTGCGGAATTTTTCCGCATACTTCACATACAGACTCCGGCAGTAACCTACCGGGATGGTACTTTTGATGACCATCACCGCATCCGGATTCACCTCCAGCACCAGGTCAATTACTTCTTCTACATGGCTTGTGTCGAAGTAGTTCTTTACCGGGTCATAATTGGTCGGAGCGGCTATTACGATGAAGTCGGCATCCTTGTAGGCCGAAGCTCCGTCCAGCGTGGCTTTCAGGTTCAGTTCCTTTTCAGCCAGATACTTTTCGATGTATTCATCCTGTATCGGGCTGATGCGGTTATTTATTTTCTCTACCTTTTCAGGGATGACATCCACTGCTGTTACCGGATGATGTTGTGCCAGCAGGGTTGCTATTGAAAGTCCTACGTAGCCTGTACCGGCTACTGCTATCTTGGAATTGTTCATACTCTGGTATATATAATGATTGTTCTACAGATTGTTTGTTGCTTCAGTCGTTGGCTTTGTTGCTTGTCAGACAGATTCCCATAGAAAAGTTCCGGTAGTTTCAGCCTGCAGTTGATAGATTTTCTTCTGTCACTCTGTTGCCTTTTGGGAGCGGTAAACAGTGCCATGAAGCAACTGCAGGGCAGCTCCTTTTTCCCTCTTTTCAGTATGCTGTTGTTGCAAAGATACACCTTTTTTGCGGGGAAACAAGCCGAAGGAATTTTTTAGTATTTCAGGGGAACGATATTCCTATACGCACAAACTCAGACGTCCCTTCAGCGGCAACAAACCTGTTTCAGTCGGTACAATCTTCGTCGTAAGAAGGCCCGGGTGAAGAACAGAAAGGCCCAAGCTGCTTCCGATGGAGCCAGATTGAATACCCGTATTAGCTTATGCACCCGTTTCTTTACCTTGTTCAGCAGGGTCCGTTTGTTTCCTCGTTGGTCGTAGAATCCGAAGTTTCCTCCTTCCAGCACTTCTTCCAGCAGCAGCTTTCCTTCCTTCTCGTCCGGCTGGCAGAGCAGGTACTGTTCTTCCAGAGCGAATACTTTCTGTAACACATACATCGTAGCTTCGGTAAATCTTTTCATGTTCAGACTGTCCAGTATCTGTAGGGTCTCTTCCTTTTCCGTAGCTGTCATTCCTTTGCGCAGCACCAGGCAGTAATCCGTCAGTTGCCGCAGGCCGATGCCCTCACCGAACAGGTGACGCATGATGTGTTGCAGTACGTATACCCGGTTGAAGGTATCCGTTGCCACGGCTACCTGCTGTTCATTTCCAGCCAGCAGTACCTGGTTATTTGCACAGGCTTTCCGGTGTTTCCGGCAAAAGGCCAATAGCCGCCGGTTGGTTATCGGACTATGCATGTATGAGGGCTGGAAATGCAGTTCTACCATAGTCTCATCCAATATCGGCAGATGGGTGTGGTGTGGAGAATATTCCTCATCGGCGTATTTTTCCCGACCGTATTTCCGGATTACATCCGGCTCCGCGTCCGGCCATACATCAATGTCTCCCGGCATCCGGTGCAGCGGGTTGGGGTAGTAGCGGGCAATTCCCTGTCCTTTCAGTATCGTACAGGCATAGCCGTCAGCCTGTAGGAACGCGCTTACCTGCACTGCCTCCCTGTTCAACCTACGGTTCAGCTGTTCTGTCTGGAGCAGTTGCTGTATTCCTTTCAGCTTGATGGAAGCAGGAGGCAGGTATTCCGGAGGAAGTTTCAGGATGCCGTCCATCACAATGCCGATGACGGTCTGTTTCCGGGCAAGAGTCAGCAGTTCTTTCCAGGTACTTTCCGGCAATGGGGCTTCCAGGTGCAGAGATGCTCGTGTGCCGATGCCCAGTTGCAGGAGCGGGAAGAATAACTCATCCAGTATGTCCATACATGAAGTTTTGGGGTTGTTATTCGAAGTGTGTGTTACGCATGTCTCCCGTTTCGGCAAAGGCGATGTGCATCTGCAAGGCATTCCGGAGCGACATCGGTGTGTGGCAGGATTTTCCTTCCGATAGTTTCAGGTAGTCCCACAGCAGTTGCCTGTAGTCCGGATGTGCACACTTCTCGATGATGCATACAGCCCGTTGTCTCGGCGATTTTCCACGTAAATCCGCTACTCCCTGTTCGGTCACGATGATGCGTACATCGTGTTCGGTACTGTCCGTGTGCGACACCTGTGGGACGATGGACGAAATGAGCCCTCCCTTGGCAGTCGACGGAGTCGTAAAGATGGACAGGTACGCGTTTCGTGCGAAGTCGGCCGAACCTCCGATGCCGTTCATAATCTTCCGGCCCAGTACATGCGTACTGTTGATGTTGCCGAAGATGTCGGCCTCCAGTGCCGTATTTACGGCGATGATTCCCAGCCGGCGTATCATTTCAGGATGATTGGTGATTTCTTGCGGACGGAGCAGCACCCGTTCCCTGAACACGTCCATGTTTCCGTACATCATATCCAGCCTGTCTTCCGACAGGGTCAGCGAACTTCCGGTTACGAAGTGAATGCGGTCCTTCAGCATCAGGTCGATGACCGAATTCTGGATGACTTCGGTGAACATCGAGAAGGCCGGCAGCTGCTTGTCTTCTCCCAGAGCCCCCAGTACAGCGTTGGCGATGTTTCCTACGCCCGACTGCAGCGGCAGGAATTCCTGCGGGATGGCTCCCCGTTTCCATTCGTGCAATAGAAAATCCGCTACGTTGTGTCCTATCTGTACGGTAGTCTCGTTCAGGGGAGTGAAAGCCCCGATGTGGTCCCGTTCGTTTGTCCGTACCACCCCTGCTACCTTCTGCGGGTCTATCTTCACGCTGATGCTTCCTGCCCGGTCGTTTACGCGGAAGATGGGGATTTCCTTCCGGTAGGGAGGTGTTTCCGGAATGTAAATGTCGTGCATGCCGGTCAGTTTTCCGCTGTGAGCCGTATTGAGTTCGATAATCACCCGTTTGGCCATTTTCACCAGGGTTGGGGTGATTCCTACGGAAGTGCTCAGAATCAGTTCGCCGTCATCGGTAATTTCCGAGGCTTCCACGATGGCTGTCTGTATCTCTCCCAGAAAGCCGTAGCGCACGTCTTGTCCTATCTGCGACAGGTGGACGTCGTAATAGGCCACTTCCTCGTTGTTGATAGCCAGGCGCATGTCCTTGTTCGACTGGAACGGGGTACGGAAAGAAACTGCGTGTGCCAGTGCCAGCTCACTGTCTGTCTGGTTACCCGTTGCTCCTCCGGTAATCAGTCCTACCTGGAAAGGTTCTCCTGCTTCGTGCAGGGTTTTGGCCCGTTGTGCCAGTGCAGCCGGAACTGCTTTGGGGGTTCCTACCGATGAGAATCCACCGATACCGATTGTTTCGCCGTTTGCTATCAGCGATGCAGCCTCTTCGGCTGTTAGTAGGGGGTAGTTCATGTCTGTTTTTTTGATGTTAGTAATTAAAGCGGATATTCTCCTTTCAGTCTTTTTTAATGCGCAAAGTTACGCCTTTTTGTGAGGAAAACAAGCGGGAATGGACTCGGTTCCTGCCAATAATTCCTGTTCTTTCAGTATCTTCTGGTATAAAAGAGAAATCAAAGTTTTGCTTTCTCTTTTTCCAGTGCCTCTTTCAGCGTCTGTGTATCCAGTGTCTTTTTGCCGGACATGAGGAGCTGAAGGGCGCAGCGGCGTACCACGTTGGTGATGGATCCGCCGGAGAGTTCCGTTTCGGCGGCAAGGGTGACAAGTTCATTGTTTTGTTCTTTCAGCCAGGTTGGGGGAAGCATGTTTTTCCATAGTTCATATCGCTGTTCTTCATTCGGCATCGGGAAATAAATGACCGATTGGAAACGACGGGAGAATGCTTCGTCGATGTTTGAACGGAGGTTAGTGGCCAGGATGATGGTACCGGGAAAATCTTCGATGCGTTGAAGCAGATAAGCTACTTCCTGATTGGCATGGCGGTCGTTGGATGTGTTAGTTGAGGTTCGTTTGCCGAAAAGGGCATCGGCTTCGTCAAAGAACAGAATCCAGTTGCGGTTCTCTGCCATGTCAAAGACTTTGGCAAGGTTTTTTTCTGTTTCCCCGATGTATTTCGATACAATCATGGATAAATCTACACGATAGACGTCCATTTGATTCTTTTTGCCGAGTAGAGTTGCCGCGAGGGTCTTTCCCGTTCCTGGAGGACCGTAGAATAGGGCACGGTAGCCGGGTTTCAGAATACGATTCAAGCCCCAGTTCTCCAAAATGGTATGCTGGTGTTTTATCCACGTGTTGATTTCTTCGAGGGCTTCTTGGGTATCGTAATCCAATATCATGTCTTCCCACTCCAACGGTGTTGTGATGAGCTTGGCCGGGAATCCGATTGTATAGTCGGGCTTGTATTCCTTATCTAACAGGACATGGCTCAGAAATTCTTCAGAAGGACGGAGCTGGCCGCTCAGGAACGGCTCTCCTTCACCGGCTCCTTCCAGACGCAGGATATTCTGAGCGTAAAGCCAGTGGTCCCGTTGGAACATGCGGATGACTGCTTTCTTTTTTTCCATATCCTCTCCGGCGATGATGAATGAAGCAGTTTCACCGGTAGGCAGGAAACCTCCGTGCGACAGACCTTTCCAACCGCCGAATTCGGTGTATGGACGGTCGAAATCCTTGTTCTGTACAAAAAAAATGTCCAATGCCTGTGGACAGATATGTGGCATCAGGGCCAGCATGATAGCTGTCCGTTCGTTGAATGTGATTTCCTGTCGGCCGGTCATGTCTTCCAGCCAGCCGTCAGCGGGTGGTCCGACTTCCTCGATAGAAGTATATTCACATCCTTGCCGGAAATAGAGTTGTATGGCGACGGTCAGCATTCTGTTGAACCAGTCGATATGTGCTGTTATCATAGTTCCTTTATTTTTATGATGAATAACTGTTGGCTTTTGCTCCCATCACATCTGCTTCGTGTTCGAGGGCCGCATTATCATTTACAGGCATTCCGCCTACCTCGGTCGTCGGTTCCACGCGTCCGGCCATCTGCTGTGCTACGTGCCATGCTTCGTGTGGCAGGTGTTTTTCCTGTCCCGGTGCTACGTGGATGTCCGTGCCTTGTGTATAGGCCAAAGCCTGTACAGTGGCAGGCTTGTCCGAGTTGTAATGCACGCGCACATCATCCATCGAGAAGCCGGACAGGTCTTCGATTCCCGTTTTCAGGTTGTCGGGCATACCGGTCTCGTTTTTCTTTTGTACAGGCTGTTCGAATTTCCCTTGCAGGGTATCGTCATCCTCTTCCTGCCGTTGTACTGCATTCTCAAATTTTCCTTGCAATGTGTCTTCGTCTTCTTCGCTTGCCCGTTGGAGGGTTGGAATTATCGGACGGTTATCTACAAATTGCAGGGTACCGCTACCTTCCTTCTTAGCCTGGAGGGTACGTGCTGTTTTTTCCTGATAAATTTTCTCTGCTTCCATAGGTATTATGTCTTTATGTTATTATACAATCAGAAAATCTGTTTCTCGTGCCATTTTACTTGCACGTATTTTTTCAGCCAGGGCAGGCGTATCTGCCGGAAGCCCCATGGAATGGTTTCCAGCAGGATGTCATAAGCCTTTTCTTCCACTGTCAGCAGCCAGCGTTCCTCTTCCCGTTCCAGTTTGCCTTTACGGACGAGGAAGCTGCCCCGGAAACCTTCCACGGAGGTGCCGTTCATCTGTTGCCAGTTAGCTTTCACACCGGCTATCATGCTGTCAGCAGTTTGTCTTTCCTCCTCAGTCAAGGACAGATATTTGGGCAGAGGCACGTGTCCGGGAAGTGCCGTAAGCAGACGGTTAAATGTCAGCTCTATTTCCCGCCATGGTTTTTCTTCACCACAGACGAGGTATTGCAGCAGAAATACGGCTCGTACTTTCGATGCCGTATCCTGGAATTGTTTCCTTTCTTCGTCCAGATATCCAAGTATGGCAAACAGACGGACGAACCAGGGTGCAAGCAGGCAAAGTCCGGCATTGTTTACCATCAGGATTTCGGGTTGTTCTTCTGGAAACGGTATTTCTGTTTCAGGCAGATTCAACTTGTTCTCCACCTGGCGTATGGCTTCTTTTTTCTTTTCGGTAGCTACATGTTGCATAGACGGCATCACTTTGAAGAAATCACGGATGGTTTCCTGTGGAGTGAGGTAAGGCCATTCCTTCGTATCACTGTGCAACAGATAGGTGACCAGTGCTTTCTTCCGTTCCTCTTCCGGCAGGGAGAGGCTGTCTGTGATTTGTCGTAGCAGTTCAGCCTTGGCTAGTGAAAAACTTGCTGCCAGGTATAGCCAGTCGGAGATGTCGGTTTTTGGCAGCCATTCGTCTGTCGGAAGAGCATTCCGTGAGGAAGCCTCGCGGAGGTATGCCAATAGCTTTTCTGGCCGATGCCGGAGATACCGGTGGAACAGCCGCTTCCGCATAGTTTCTGGCAGGTCCTTGTCTGCCAGTGTCTCCACTGGGGGAAGTACATCTGTCTGGCCATACAGTCGGGAGAAGAAGTAGGTTTCTGTCTGTTCCATTGTGAACGTTTTCCAGCCTGGTTCCTTTACGTAGAGGAACAGTGCGGTTGCCACTTCTCTGGCAGGCATTCGTTGCAGCAGCCAGGCTATCAGTTGTCGGAGTTCATTGCCCCGGTCGAATCCGGGTGTCAGGGCAAAGCAATCGGTCCAATAGGTTATTTGCATATGGTCCGTTACTTCTGCCATTCGGATTATTTCGTTGGAACCGGCTTCCTGTTCCAGCCATGCCAACAACTCTTCGGGATGCCTGTCCATCAGGCTGGCAAGCGATTCCTGCAAAGAAACACGGGACACTGACGGACTTGTCAGGGCTTGGAGCAGTTCTTTGGGGGATTGATCGACTGCATTTCCCGATTCGGCCGCGGTTATTGTTTCAGCCAGTTGTTGCCACTGCCCGGTGTCTGTTGTGTCTTGTTCTTTTCCAGTAGCAGCCAGTTGCAGATAATGGAGAAACTTGTTGGTAATGTTCTTTTCGTCCCAGGTCTTATTCAGCATTTCCGGATCCTGCAGATAAGCCAGCAATGCTTTTTTCAAGAGGACTTCCAAGGAAATGTTTCCACGGATAAGAGATAAGGGCAGACTGGTCATAGGATGCTGTAGTCGCTTCATGACTTTGGATAAGATAGCTGCCTGATGGAAGTTCACTTTGGATATACCTTCCAATAGAATCTCCACCTGTTCCGTATCAGGTGTCCAGATAGTTTCTGATAGGGTATCCTGCATCATCTGTTTCAGCATGAGTGGTAGGCTGTTCCCATTTCCACTTTGTGCCAGGCAGACAGTATCCAGCAATAGCCTTGTTCGTAAGCTATTCTTATCTGCCAGCCATTCGTACAGAGGTATAAGGGTTGTTGCTTTCTCCATGCCGACTGCTTGGCATAATATCCGGTGCAGAATGGTTTCCCAGGCGTAGCGGTCGGTCAGTCTTAATACTTCATCCAGTATATCCAGCTCTTGCAGCAGGTACACTGCTTCGGTGATACATTCCCCGTGACTGTCCCAATAGTGGGCAATTATTCTACGTTTGGCTGTCTCAGACAAGGGGGTGATTGTGGTGTCTTCCGCTAGTTTTGCCAGAAAAGTCAATAACGTATTGTCTTTCCGGGATTCGGACTGGAGCCAGTCGACAAGTTCCTTTGGTTGTTCTCTTACCAGCATTGTCAACAGCATTTTTTTGTAGGCATCGCTTCGTGCAGGGTCTTTCAGGATAGTATGAAGGTCCCTCATGTCTGTCCGTGTTGCGGTGACACTGTGGAGGACTTTATCAGTAGTCGGATTGCTTTCGGCTGTTTCCGATAACTGCAGCAACGACAGTTGCAGGAACATCCGGTACAGTTCGTAGTTGAAATAGTGGTCGTATACGGGCGAGCCGTCCGGGTTGCGCGGTTGGAGCAGGTAAATGGCATTCAGCACATCCTTGTAATAGGTGGGGCCAAACACTTCCAGCAGGAAACCTATGGTCAGTTCTTCCTTGGAAAGGTAGGGCACACCGTTTCGCTTATGGATGAACGTAAGTAACTGGTGGTGCAGGTGGCGGGTGAACTCCGTCTTGTTGCCGAACATTGCGATACCGTTGTAAGGGTAATATGTGACAAGCCACTCATACAGGTAGTGCCAGTAGGGGGGAAGGTCCACCTCAGCATGTTCCTTTGTTTCGGCCCGGATGAGTTGTCGTACGGATAGAGTTTCGAGCAGGTCGGACATCCCTTGCAGTTGGTTGGAATCGCCTGTTCTATGTACGAAAAAGATTGGAATATCAGACTTAATCTCCAATAGCAGGGCAAGCAGGCGGCGTTTTTCCGCTTGTCCGACAGAAGATTCGGCAAGGGCTGCGGCAAATATATCCAGAAGTGGCTTTTCTTGTTCAGTCTGGCAAACCAGACGGCGCAAGGTATGTTCCTGCTTCAGGCAAAGGAGAGCTGTTTTCCGGATGAATGTATCATACAAAGTGCCGGAAAAGTCTGTCAGACGCTCAATTTCTTTCTGCAGATGAAAGTCTGTATCTGCCCATTCCGGCAACAGGTGTCCGTATTCCAGTTGGAAGAGCAGATTGTTGATTCGGGAAACGGCAGTCTT
>ULTX01050738.1_pt1 | contig 12353 bp, 15 predicted proteins | sample 1958041 | NCBI WGS metagenome assembly ULTX01 (sample SAMEA4835747, study PRJEB28245) | human gut metagenome | biome: gut microbiome; material: fecal sample | place: Denmark | collected 2008
TTGTATTTATCTAAACGTTTCTGTGATAATAATCCTGTTATTTCCTCTAGTTGTCCCATAATAGCCTCTTTACTGGATTCTCTAATTTGGATAAATTGTAGAACCTAACTTCTTTATATATTATGAATCAAAAACTCACTTTGATAACTTTTCTATTTTTTAATCCATTGGCTTTTCCAATCTCGGCTTTTAGATATGAAATATATTCTCTCAGCTTAGAGGAATCGGCTTGAGCGTATGAAGTAGAGCCGACACCCTCAACATTAACGCTAACGGTGCGTGCTCCAATCATTAACTCATGATAGGCCTGTTCCGCTTCCTCAAGCTGTTTTCGTAAAGTTTCAATTTTTGTCATCTTAAATCCTTATAAATACGGGTCTTGTGCCTTGACTATGTTGGGAGAAAAGTTAATTTTAGGCTTTTTCTTTGCCGGTATCTCCGCTGTTTCCTGTTTTTCTGGAATTAGAGTTTTTTCCAGATTACGCCATTTTGTCTCCGAAAACTGTTCTATACCAAAACTGATACTGGCCGCCCGCGCATAAACTCTGCAATCTAAAGCCTCGTTACGTTCTCTTGTTTTTTGCCATTCTCTTTTTTGATAACCTCGAACAACTTTTGTAACCAACTGTTCAGCCGTCAACTGTTTAAAATATTCACTGTCATATTTAGGGAAATGGCAATATCCAGCCGGAAAGCTCTCATCTTCATTTTGAGTCAACCGCAAAAATTGATATAATTCCGATTTGAGAATTGAAGTTCCGACTGCCCAAACCTTAGCTCCTCGGCGAAGTTTTTTACCATTGATGTTAAGGTCAACCTTTGTCGGAAGTCCTAACGGTGTAACGCCGCTGTCTGTTCCTTTGACTGCCATTGCAAAATTCAGCGGTTGTTTGCGTACCCAATTATAAACCTGTTGCGTGGCAAAACCGCTGTCTATGGCAAAACGAGAGATTGGCAACATTGCACCGGACGAATGCTCAAAATAACGCCGAGAAAATTCCGTCAGCTCATTCCAAACATCCTCTCTGGCGGTATCGCCATTTATAATAAAGTAGCCCACCGACCAACTTTCGCGGTTTCTTCCCCATGCAACAACCTCACATTCTATACGGTCTTTTTGAACATCCGCACCGGCGGTTAAGAATAAACCACCGCTTGGAATAAGTTCTTGTTGGTAATCTTCACGTTTATCAAAGAGAATCTGCCATTCAGGAGCTTCGCCTTTTTCAAGCCAAGTTTCGCCCAAAACAGTATTAACCCAGACTTTCAACAGATTATCCTTGTTTTTAGCATCTAAAAACTGTTTAACCGCATCAGCCCATGAAAACCAACCAACCGGCGAATATAAAGAAGATAAATGGAAGCCGGCAATTTTACTGCTCGGATTGGATTTTTCCCATATTCCGTTTTCCAACATCCACGTTTTTAGATGTTCCTCAATGATACCGCCACAATGTTCGCAAATATATACGGCCGTTTGTGGGTCATTATTTTCCCAATGAATTTGTTTCCATTTGAGCGACTGCCTTTTATTACAAAAAGGACACGGTACCATATAATGACGTTGGTCTGATTGCTCGTATTCATATTCTATCCGGCTCACGCCTTGGATTGTCGGCGTGGAAACCATAAAAATTTTACGGCGGTTAAAGGTGCTTGTTCGCTTAATTGCCAAATTGACAGGATCTCCTTCACCCTCAACATCTCCTTTATACGCGTCTATTTCATCAAGAAAAATATAGCGTACCGGCATAGAACGTAAGCCAATGGCGGAGTTTGCACCGGTTAAGACCAATACGCCACCTTGAAACTCTTTCATCAAGGTTGTATTGCTGGCGTCTTTGGAGCGGCGTTCGCTGATAACGCCCTTTAATTCTGGAATTGCAGCAAACATCGGGTCTATACGAGTTTTAGATGTTCTTTTTGCTCCGTCCACGGTTGGCATAACCAGCATAACCGGCCCCGGGGATAAATGCACGATATAGCCCAAAAAATTATTTCCTACTTCTGTTCCCCCGATTTGCGCGCCTTTCATAAAAACAACACGCTCAATTCCAGAATATGGAGAAAGGCAGTCCATAATCTCTTTTAAATATGGCGTTCGCGATGTTCGCCACTTCCCCGGTTCAGCCGAGGCTTTTTGTGAAAGAACTCTGTATTTATCAGCCCACTCTGAGATATTTAAGAGCGGGTCAGGTTTTAATCCTGCATTAAATCCCTCGTTGTAAATAGTAAAAGCGTCAGCCACTTTCTAATATTTCCTCAATAATCTGGCGTATTTCTTTGGTTAAAATCTCGTGTATGCGATTGGTATCAGTTTCTTTGGCTAGGATTGACGCCACACGGTCGGGAATATTTAAGAGGGCATCACGCACCATTCGTCCTTTATTAAAGGCAGCTATCCGCACACCGTCAGCCGAAACCAAAGATTTTTCAGCCTCTTTATTTTTCGTTTCAAGATATTTGACTTTTTCAATTTCGCTTTTTATACGGGTTTTTAAGAGTACCGTTGATAAGTTATTAAGAGCATCCATTCCGTCTGTGGCATTTTTACTGGTTTTCATAGGCTGGCGGATAGCGGCAATAGCCATATCGGCGGCTTCTTCATTCACTTTTCCGTTATGGAGCTTTATTGTTCCGTTATTTACCAACTTATTTACATATTGTCGGGTAAAATTATGTTTTCTTCCCCAAGCTGCCTGCGTGATGTATGCCATAACTTACTAAACTTCTTTTTGATATACCGATGAAAAACATTGCAACCCTATGTGACTATATTATAATGCAGGTATGAAAATAAAATTTGTTACAGAAAACGCCAAAGTTACGGGATTTAGGTACTTTTGGCTAAAATACATAAGAGGCTTTGACCCGACAGTTCATTGCGCAAAGTGCTTAATTGGCGAGTATTCGCAAAAAGTTAGCCTTAAAATGCCTGTGAACACCGAGATTGAACTTGATGAGTTTTCTGATTTTAAGTGTTTGTATTTGTGTGGCGTTATTGGCTATCAAAACAATCTCCACGTTCCCTTTGTTCCAAGCGATAACGAAAACGACATCATTACCGCTGGAACATACAGAGGCGATAAAGTTATTATAACCGGAGCAAACCGTTTGCCCATTCCACCGCTTGAAAAAGGGTATAACGGTTTATCTCAGGCATTCACTTCTTGTCGCAATTATCAGTTTGGCGTTAGCTATCTTTTGCCAATGCAAGACGATAAGCCTTTATGACATCGGCACTTCTGCCTATTGGTTTGCCATCCGGATGTAACATTTCAAATTCCCGAATGATAGATTCTTCAACCATTTTGGGGGATATTACAATATTTTTTATTCCGCTCATACACCAAACCCCCGGATTATGGCGTTCCAACTTAGCCTCGGTTGTATTGATAAATCTACGCCCTAATGCAATAGCCTCGCTTTTCCGGTGAAATTTCTGATAAAACCAATGACCTTTGCGAAACAAGGCTGAAAACCCATCATCATCCAAAAACTCAATATAACGATGGGATTTTGCCTCTCCGGCATAAGTCGTCCGGTCTTGCATATCAATCTTTTCTCTGGCTCTACCGGAAAAGTAGATTTTGCCGCCCATTCGGCACATTGCATTAACCACCGTCAACACATCGTTTTCAGCAGTCATACTATCTACCGAGTTAAGAACATAGTCGCAGATGACAATATCAAATAAACCTTTGGTTTCTAGCTGTTCACATAGATTATCAATCATTTTGTGAACCATTGTCGAATCAATGAAATTGCCTTTGCGATAAAACAGCTCAACGCCATAAATGTCATAGCCTTTTTTGCGGAGCTTTTTCACATAGTCTGCCTGACCGCAACCAAAATCAAAAATCCGTTCGCCTTTTTTGCAATTTGGAATAAGGCTTTTTTCATAAGTCGGCGAGGCATTAAACGGCTTTTCGACTTCCTCATCATTCCTTAACCGGAATTTTTGAGCGAATGTCTGTATAAAAGTCGTTTTAGTCAGATGTTCATACGAGAATTTCCCATACTTTTTGTTCAGAAACTCTGCCGCTTGGTGTGCCATATTGTTAGGAATACGGTAAACTCTGGCAGGAATTCCCATTGCTTTGCAAGCTAAAACATATTGTCCGGCGTGAATAACCTTTCCTGCTTGAGTGGCGACACAAGCTCCCCAGTTGCCATATTTGATAATGAGTTTACAGATTTCATTGCGGACATTCGCCATTTTTGCCCGCATATTGCCGCGCAACTTGATTGGAGGCACCATTTCAAAGCCAAGATTTTCACTTCTGCCAACCCAAGCTCGTTCATCACCGCTATCAAAATCTGTGCCGTTGTGCAGTTGGTTAAAGCGGATTTCATCAGTTTGGTTAATATTTTCCGGCAAAAGATATACCGGTGCTTTATCAATTCCAGCGGCCAGCAGGGCTTTTGTCCTTTGGTGTCCGGCAACGATTAAATTGCCGGAAACAATAATAGGTTTAACAATTCCAAGGGTTTTAATGGATTGACGAAGTGTTTTTAATGATTCTTCGTCAATCTCTCTCGGGTTGTAGTCTGCACCGACTAAATCTTTAATTGGATAATCTAATTCTAACATTGGGGTAACAATACCTTTGCCACAAAGCCATAACGAACGCCGTTTTCTTTTACAAAATTCTCATAAGCGTCAACCAAACTCTGGTATTCTTCTTCTGAAATATGAATTTTATAACTGCCAAACGATAAAAACTTATTAGCCTGAACTTTCTCTTCCTTTTCTCCCTCTAGCGGATCAAGAAGTTCATTGTCATTATCCAGCTTGAGAATGTCATTGAGAAAATCATCGTCAAAACCGGTAATTTCCAAATCCAAACCATCATCAAGAATAAGCTGTAACTGCTCTGATAATTTGTTTGTGTCCCAACCGGCATTTAGAGCAATCTGGTTTTCAGAAATACATAAGCGGGCTTTTTGTGCCGGATTGAGACCGCGAATAATCATAACCGGTACTTCTTCAACGCCTAACATTTTTCCGGCGGCTTTTCGACCGTGTCCAGCCAAAATCATATCGTTTTCATCAATAAGCATTGGCGCAGTCCAGCCGTTTTCCATCATAGAATTGGCAATTTGCATAATCTGTTCTTTGTTATGCGTACGGGCATTTCCCTCATATTCCTTTAAATCTGCCAGTTTGCGGCGACTATATTCAAGATTTGTGTTTACTTCAACTTTTTCCATTGGTTTACATCCTTATTCGCAAAATGGCGGTTTTCCTAGAAAAACCGCCAAAATTGTCAACTTATTTAGAGAGTTTGGTTTATAACTTTATATATTTGATTCAAAATAATATTTTTTTATGCGTATTGTCGGAACAATAGGACTCAAATGCCTGAAAATCCAAGAAAGAAGATAAAAAATGTCAACCGTGTCAACCAAAATTTTCGGGCTGTCGGCTTAAAATATGCCGTGCTTGAGCCACCCCTATAGGGTCAAAAGTCCAGAAGGACCCAGAGAATATTGGAGAGATTTTACGCATAAAAAAATGAGAGAAGATGTCTTCCAACACCTTTTCTCATCATATCTAAATATTAACGGAAAACTTTTGAAAATGTCCATACAAAAATGTGCGATTACAGAACGGATAAGTTTTTTAAAGTTTAATACAGCCGAACACAATTATACATTGTTTGTAATTATAACCCGTCAATCTTTTCACTTAAATAATCCAAAGCCTTATTCAGTTTTTCATTTCCGGAACTTTTAGATATTCCCAGCGCTGTACAAATGAATTTCCATGGTTTTCGCTGTGCTTTGTACCAAATCAATTTCCTTTCAAGCTCAGTTAATAGGGGCATCCAGCTCAAAACTTCATCTAATCTGGATAATTGCTCAGACGAGGGACGCAGTTTTATCGGACGTTTTTCCTGCTGTAAGATTTCTAAAGGCGTATAAATTATATCTGGCCATGCAGCTTTACAGCCGGGTATAATAACTGGTGGTAATCGTTTAGCCGTATAAACGGCTTCTTCAAACCGTTCTAAAACTTCTTTTCTCGACATTTTACCCATGACCACGCTCCTTTGCCATTTTTTCTAGTGTTTCATCAAAATTATCAAACAAGCCCAATTCTACAGCTTTTCGGTATTGGATGCTGCGGAGTTGGCAGCCATCATTACGATAACTATACTCAAGCTCCATATATTCTCGTTCGCCGATTGTGATTTTAAGCAACTCGGTAATTGTGTAATAAAGAGCGGCCTTGTAGATTGGTAATGTGTATTTACATTTATTGAGGCGAATATCACGCCGCATAAATTCAACTTCAAGGCATACACCGGTAAAATGCGTCTGAGATGATTTATTTTGAACACACTCTTTTTGCTGATCGCTGAGTTCTGCCAAAATATGAGCCAATTTTGGAAATGTCGCCACTTTCTTATATTTGAAAAGATTATAGCAGGCTTGCTTTAATTGGGTTTCTGAATAATCCCCAAGTTCCTTAATCCATTGTTCAATAATTTTTTCAGGCTCTTGCCCGTCTTTTGGTTTGTTCAGCCATACTGGCTCTCCATACAAATCGTACAGAATTTCGAACACACAATTCATAACTTTGTGTTTTTTATTTAGCATATCGACTACTGACATTATGCTATCCCCTTGGATTTCAACAAATCCGCAAAGCTCATTTTCTTTGATGCAACCGGTTTTTGAGAACTTTTTGATAAAATATCCGAATGTAATGAGGATATTTTAGTTTTTAAATTCTTATCTTCTTGAGTCGTGGACATTGACCGGACTCTTTGTTGGCTATTAGATGGACTTTCAGCGGACTTCTGGTTGGTCGGTTGGATGACTTTTGGCTGGACATTTTCAGCAGAAAGATTTTGAAAACAGCTATAATTTTCAACAGTTATCAGCGAATACTGGTTGGTCGTTTTGATGGTTATAACACCGGACATTTTGAGTTTATCCAAAGCCGTTCGTATTTGGCGTTCACTTAACCTTAATGTTTGTGCAAGCTCCATTCTACCGGTTATGATTTGACCGCGTTTTACATCAATATTGCGCCACCGCTTGTCTTCATAATTAGCCGTTAGCAAAAGGTGCATAAATACACGAAAGGTATTTGCATCGCTATACCATTCCCATTCTGTAATTTTTCTGTGAAGTTTTATCCAACCGCTCATGGCAATTACGCAGATAACAGAGATTACTTGTTTTCTGCCGTATTTTGGGCTTTTCTCTTATTCTCAAAAGCGATAATACTGTCTAACGAATATAATATCTTACGCCCAATCCTTATAAATTCAGGTCCGAATCCTTGAGTGCGCCAATGTTCTATTGTATTTGGATTGATTTTCCAACGCTTAGAAAGCTCTTTTGTCGTCAGATAAGTATTAGAATTTACATCTGTCATAATTTTCCTCTTAAAATTTTGTTGCGTTTACAGCAAAATTTTGAGGAATATATTTTGGATTTTGTAGTCGGATAGGTAATATTCAGACTCGGATATGGTCGGATATAGGTCTGACTATTATTTCAAATGTTAGTATACACTTAAAATAAAATCGGATTTTCACCCGATTTTGTTCATATTTTGATAAAAATATAGTTGTGGAAATTTATTGTAAAGACAGACTGTAATATCCTTTAGAACGATATTTTATTCTAGGTAAAATTGGATGTGATTTAAACAGGTCTTTCAAATGGACAGTTCTAGCACCACTATCGACCAGAAGATTTTTACCCAATAACCAGGGATTATTTGTTTGAGCGGCTTTATGCAATTCCCGGATGATTTTGGCTTGAATCGGCCCGAATGAATAAAAATTTTTCCCAATATAAATAATATCGCAATCATTACTGATTGCGATATTATTTATTGGCTCTACTGGCATATTATCCCATAATGGCAATTCAGATTGATGAAAACCTAAATTATATTTTTGTTCAAAAGCTATTAGATCATTAAGGAGAATCATCAAATCTATCCGAGTAACAATCAACTCTTCGGGTTGGATAAGACGCTCTTTATTATAGCAGTCATGGCTTAAAAATTCATTGATTACCTTTTTATTATGCCGAAAAAGGATATGACAATCTTCAGGAATTAGGCACTTACAACCAGTAAATTCATACTCTGATAAATTTGCATTGTGCGATAGAGGGGCTAATTTAACAGAACAAACTTTTATATGTGCATTTAGCAAACCATTCTCTATGCAATATTCGACATCTTTCATTTTTCTATTCCAACGCTTGGAAACTTCATTTAATGAAAAGTACATTTTATTGGGAAACGCCATCATACCTCGCTATTGTAATATGTATCACTTGAGTAACACTTTTCATAATATGGAACATTTTTAATAAATTCAATAAAAAATACAACTCAAATTTGCTTGCACAACTTTTGATAGCATAAAGGTTGAGTAATGTTCATTTTACTCACTTTGTTTTTCTTAAAAATCTAGGAAAATAAAGAGGATTGGGAACGTTAGAAAAATATTTTACTCACTCTAAAAGGTATAACAGTAAAATTTATTTGTTCCAGATACAATAAAACCCTTGGAAAACCAAGGGATTAAATGGTGCCAACAGAGAGACTCGAACTCCCGACCCACTGATTACAAATCAGTAGCTCTACCAACTGAGCTATGTTGGCAATCAACTGAAACTCCTTATATAGTGTACATTTTTGAATGTCAATAACTTTTTTGTTGTTTGTTTATATTTTTTTACAATATATTCGTATGCTTGTAAGGTATTGACAGTGATAACATATAAGTATTTGCTATTTTAAAAAACATCGTGAATAATAAAAGCAGAAACCAGAAACTTTTAATAAAGGGGATACGTTATGAAAAAGTTAGTAGTTTTGATGCTATTAGCATTTTTAACCAGTATAAATACTGCGAATGCTACCATTGAAAACAAGAAAGGAAACAGTCCAATGAAAAAAATAACCCAGACGGCCGGAAGAACCCAACTCGGAAATTTTGCTCCGGAGTTTGCACATTTTAACGATGATGTTTTATTCGGTGAAAATTGGAACAATCAGGATATTGATACCAAAACCAGAAGTATTATTACAATAACAGCTTTAATTTCTCAAGGTGTTGTTGACAATTCTTTAAAATATCATCTCCAAAATGCCAAAAATCACGGTGTAACAAAAAAGGAAGCCGCCGCAATTATTACCAATACCGCGTTTTACGCAGGGTGGCCTAAGGCTTGGGCAGCTTTTAATCTGGCAAAAGAAGTTTGGACGGAAGATACTCAGGGCTTAAATGAAAAAGATAAATATGCCCAGAGCATAATGTTTCCCATAGGCGTTCCCAATGACGCATACGCAAAATATTTTATCGGTCAAAGTTATATCGCTCCGATTTCAACAAGTCAGATAAAAATGTTTAACGTAACCTTTGAGCCGAAATGTCGTAATAACTGGCATATCCATAAAGCAAAAAACGGCGGCGGTCAGATGTTGATTGCTGTCGGCGGCAGAGGATATTATCAAGAGGAAGGCAAAGCCCCGATTGAGATGCAACCGGGTGATGTCATCAATATTCAGGCAAATGTAAAACATTGGCACGGTGCCGCACCGGATAGCTGGTTTTCTCACATCGCTGTTGAGATAGATGGTGAAGCGGCTGAAAATGTTTGGTTGGAAGCGGTAACCGACGAAGAATACAATAAATTAAAATAAGGACTAAAAAAAACTATGACAATGTGGATTATCATTGCGTGGACAAGCATTGCCTTTATTGTGACGGCAATATTTTATCTGGGGGCAAAAATCCCTGATTTAGTTGCCTGTGATACGCTTGCCGGATGGGGAAAATTCAAGCAATTTTCACTTGGTCTGCTGATAACTTTAGGCTTTACCGGTATAATCGCATTATGCATAGATTTTATCAATGCTCTTGTTTGTGTGCTTTATCTGGCAATGATATGGTGTGTCAGCGATTTTGTGTTCTGGCTGATGGCAAAATTTGCCAACATAACTTTTGAGCATTATTATTCCGGCTGGACAGCGATTGTAATTTCTGTTCTGTCTTTGAGTGTCGGCTGGTATCTGAATCATCATATTTGGCAAACTGATTATGAGTTGACAACAAATAAAGATGTTGGCGAGTTCAAAATTGCCATGTTTGCCGATTCACACATAGGCACCACCTTTAACGCTGATGAATTTGCCAAACACTTAACCGCCATTGAAGCGCAAAATCCGGATATTGTGGTCGTGGTCGGAGATTATGTTGATGACGACACAAGCAAAGAAGAAATGATAAAAGCATCAAAGGCTTTGGGCAAAATGAAAACCAAGCACGGTGTTTATTTTGTTTCCGGCAACCATGACAAAGGGTATTACGGGGCAAAGCATCGCGGCTTTTCCGAACAAGATTTGATTGATGAGTTGCAGAAAGACGGGGTTGTTGTCTTGCATGATGAAACGGTTTTGATTGACAATAGTTTTTATATCATCGGGCGTAAAGATTTTTCGGAATTCAAAGAACAACGCGGTTCGCGGCTGTCTATGGAAGAATTAACGGCAAATTTGGATAAAAACAAATATCTGATTGTTCTTGATCACCAGCCGACAGATTATGAGAATCAAGCCAAATCAGAGGTTGATTTAGTCTTAAACGGACATACGCACGGCGGACAACTGTTTCCGTTTAATCAGGTCGGTAAATGGATTAAAGCCAATGACTTGGTTTACGGACATAAAAAACGCAACAAAACTGATTTTATTGTAACTTCCGGCATATCCGATTGGGCAATTAAGTTCAAAACCGGCACAAAGTCAGAATATGTCATTATCAATATTAAGAAAGGAGAATAAAATAATGAAGAAGTTTTTATTAACGGCATTATTAGGAACAACTATGGCAACGACATCCGTTCAGGCCAAACCGTTGGTTGCTTACTTTACCCTGACGGGTAATACGGAAAAGGCCGCCAAGATTATCGCCGAAGCAACCGGCGCGGATTTATACCAAATTGAACTCGTGACTCCTTACCCCTCAGAATATCACGCGCAAACAGAACTCGCCAAAAAAGAACTGGCAGACGGAACGTTGCCGCCGATAAAACCTTGGCCGGAAAATATTGCCGAATATGATGTGGTGTTTGTCGGCTCTCCGGTATGGTGGGGAACAATGGCAACACCGGTTCGCACATTTTTGAAAAGCGGCGCATTAAAAGGTAAAGCGGTTATTCCGTTTGTAACCCATGGTGGCGGCGGTGCCGATAAATCCTTTACCGACACGGCGGAACTGTGTGAAGGCTGCAAGGTCAACACGGACGGATGGTCAGGATACAGCCGTATGACATTCGGTTTGGAAAAGTGGGCGAAGAAGATTTTGGAAGAAGTCGCTGAATAATGCTCAAAAAATGGATACAACCGCTCAGATTTTTGATACAGGCCTGTTTTATGGCAGGCCTGATAGTTCCGTGGTTTCCACATTCTGAAGCCGTAGCAGATCGGCTTTTCTGGACAGTGTTGGCCGTTGGTGTTTTTTTCTGCGGCTGGGTATGCCCGTTCGGAGCGGCTCAGGACTGGCTTGCGTGGATAGCACGGGAACTACATTTGCCGCGCATTCAAATTCCTTGGAAATATCAAAGATTTTTGCAACTCTCCCGATATATCTGGGCGGCTTTGATATTCTTTGCCGGCGTTCACTATGCGTTTTTGAGCGCGCGCTTTTACTTTAATGATAATCTGTTTCACAATATGCTGACATGGACAAGCGGGATAACATTAGCGGTTTTTATGATAACAGCTTTGTTCACAGACAGACCGTTTTGCAATTATTTTTGTATGAAAGGGGCAATGGACGGGCTGATGAGCGTTATCCGTCCGATTAGCATCGCACGGGATAACAAAGCCTGCGTTCATTGTCATTTATGCGATAAAGTATGTCCGATGAACGTGCGTGTAGAACACACCAGCTTTGTCCGCCACCCGAACTGTATTAACTGTATGAAGTGCGTCAGTTCCTGCCCGAAAAACTGTTTAGCTGTTCGTTTGATGCAGTTCAAAAAAAGATAATTAAAAAATTCAAGTGAGTGCCGAGTGAGTGAAGTACATACAGTTAGCGATTCCAACACGCAGTTTAAATGTGTTTAAAATTTGGGAAAATTGCTTGTAACCTTTGCCGGCTAACGATTTTTCATTTAAAAACAATAAGTTAATATTACATAGAATCAATAACTTAGTAGATTTGTAATCAGTGGGTCGGGGGTTCAAGTCCCTCAGTCGGCACCATAAAAAAAACCTCCGTAACGGAGGTTTTTTTTGTTAAAAATAAATACAAATATCACAAAATATAGTTGACAAAAAAATAAATATTGTATAAAAATAGAGTCTA
>ULTX01035599.1_pt1 | contig 12321 bp, 20 predicted proteins | sample 1958041 | NCBI WGS metagenome assembly ULTX01 (sample SAMEA4835747, study PRJEB28245) | human gut metagenome | biome: gut microbiome; material: fecal sample | place: Denmark | collected 2008
AAAATCTATGGAAAAAGAGAAAGCAGAAATAGCCAGTCTCGTAGAAAGATATGGCAGAGTTCAGTCGCTAATGAAATATGTCAACAGTGACACACTCAAAGAGTCCTACAACAAACAACCCAAAGGGAAAGCAGTAGGAGTGGATGGAATAACCAAGGAGCAATACGGAGAGAACTTAGAAGAAAACATAGAGAGTCTGCTTGTCAGAATGAAGAAGTTTTCCTATAAGCCATATCCCGTGCGCAGAGCCTATATCCCAAAAGGTAATGGCAAGATGCGAGGACTCGGTATTCCGTCATTTGAGGATAAAGTTGTTCAAGGTGTCTTTAAAGAGATACTGGAAGCGATTTACGAGCCTAAGTTCAAGGAGTTTTCATTTGGGTTTCGTCCAAACAGAAGTTGTCACGATGCCATTCAAAGAGTAAACAAACACATCATGGCAGACAAGGTCAATTACATTTTAGATGCAGACATCAAGGGATTCTTTGATAACCTAGACCATGAGTGGATGATAAAATTTCTTGAGCATGACATAGCAGATAAGAACTTCATCAGATATATCAAGAGATTTCTGATAGGGGGAGTTATGGAGGATGGTAAGCGACTGGATACAGAAGCTGGAACAGTACAGGGCGGTCTGATTTCGCCAGTGCTGGCAAATGTGTATCTGCACTATACCTTAGATACATGGTTTGATTATGTGAAAAAGCATGAGTTTAAGGGAGAAATGTACATGGTACGCTATGCAGATGATTTTGTATGTCTGTTCCAATACGAGAATGAAGCACAAAGGTTTTATCAGCTTCTGATAGAAAGACTGCGTAAATTCGGTCTTGAAATTGCAGAGGATAAAAGCAGAATTCTACCCTTTGGCAGATACAAGGGAACAAAGGAATCCTTTGACTTTCTCGGCTTTACACACTACAATGCGACAAGTCACTGGGGCAAGTACTGTGTACTGCATAGAACAAGCAGGAAGAAGCTGAAAATGAAAAGAGAAGCAGTCAAGAAATGGATATGGGAGCATATGCACGAAAGCATAGCCGATACCATAGAAGCGTTGAATGTGAAACTGACGGGGCATTACAGATACTATGGAATCTATGGGAACTACATAGGTTTGCAAAAGTATTACAAATATGTGAGACAGGAGTTATGGAAAAGCAAGAGACGCAGAGACCAAACGTATTGGCTGACGTGGAAGAAATATATGAATATCCTAAAGATACATCCGCTGGAGTATCCAAGGATATATCTGAAAAGTGCTTATTAGGTAAATGGCTTATTGAAGAGCCGTATGCCTTAATAGGGCACGTGCGGTTCTGTGAGGGGCTTTTGAGACTTGAACCTCTCATCGCAAAACAATATATGATGAAAGGATGTGAAAAAGTCGAGACAAAGTCTACTCGACGATGCCATGATTAACGGAGAACTGATCGTAGACAACTTCGCCGGTGGTGGCGGTGCATCTACCGGAATCGAGTTGGCAACAGGCTACAGTGTAGATATAGCCATCAACCATGATCCAGAAGCTATTAAGATGCACAAGGCAAACCATCCGAATACAAAGCATTACTGTGAAAACGTGTGGGCGGTTGATCCGGTCAAAGCGTGCAACGGGCATCCGGTCGGACTTGCCTGGTTTTCCCCGGACTGCAAGCATTTCAGCAAGGCAAAAGGCGGAAAACCAAAGGATAAAAATATCAGAGGACTTGCATGGGTAGCCTGCCGGTGGGCGGGACTTGTCCGGCCGAGAGTTATCATGCTTGAGAACGTGGAAGAATTTAAGACGTGGGGGCCGTTAAACCGGGGGCGTCATCCGATCAAGAGCAAGCAGGGTAAGACATTCGAGCGATTTGTGCAGCAGCTTACTGATCTGGGATATAAAGTGGAGTTTCGCGAGTTGGTAGCGGCAGATTACGGAGCGCCGACCATGCGCAAACGATTCTTCATGATCGCACGATGTGATGGTAAACCGATTGTCTGGCCGGAGCCGACACACGGACCGGCAGACAGCGAAGCGGTAAAAGCCGGATTGCTAAAACCTTACGTTGGAGCATATACACAGATTGATTTCAGCCGCCCGTGTCCGAGCATTTTTGATACATCTGAGGAAATAAAAGAAAAGTACGGCATCCGGGCGGTGCGGCCGCTTGCCAAGAAAACAATGGATCGGATTGCAAGAGGTTTAAAAAAATTCGTTTTGGATAATCCAGAGCCATTTATTATCCAATGTAACCACGGCGGCGAGCGCAGACCGAACGATATCCGGGAGCCGATGCCGACCATTACCGGAAAGCATGGGTACAGGATTGCGGAGCCGTATATGGTGCAGATCGGGCAGAACGGATTCACAAAAGACAGAAGCAAAGATGTGCGGGAACCACTTACAACTATCGTAAGCAAGAATGAGCATTGCCTTATTAGCCCTACACTGATCCAGTACCATTCCGAAACAGCACAGGGAGAAGTCCGGGGACAGACGATTAAAGATCCAATCATGACAGTGGATGGTTCAAATCGGTACGGGCTGATTACATCATTTCTGCACAAATACTATGACGGTGGCTACAAGGGAGCGGGAGAAAGCATGGACAAGCCATTGCCAACAGTGACGGCGTGGGATCATAACAGTGTAGTTACAGCAAATCTTATCCAGATGAACAATCATTGCGATGGGCGAGATATACGAGAACCTATCCCGACAATTACGGCTGGTGACGGACATTTTGGAGAGGTCAGAGCATTTCTGATTAAATATTACGGACAGGGAACAGGGCAAGATATTGAGAAGCCGCTTGATACAGTCACGGCACAGGATCGCTTTGGATTAGTGACCATAAATGGGACAGACTATCAGATTGTGGATATCGGACTGCGGATGCTGGAACCGCGGGAGCTATACGGATGCCAGGGATTCCCGGACGATTACATAATTGACCATGATTATACCGGCAAGACATACCCACGATCTGAACAGGTGCGCAGATGTGGTAACGCGGTATGTCCGCCAATTCCAGCGGCGCTTGTAAAAGCAAATCTGCCAGAGTTATGCGTGGCAGAGCGGACACCGAATATGCAGATCAAGACAGAGCAGACCGGGCAGCTCCGGTTTGCGTAGGAGGTAATGGCGTGAAAGAATCATGGAGAGATATACCAGGCTATGACGGGAAGTACCAAGTGGATATGAATGGTAATGTGCGCCGGATATACGGATCTGGAAAGGTAAGGACGATGAAGCCTTATCCTAAAAAGATGAGTGGAAGTCCTCGTCTGGTAGTAAAACTGACAAAAGACGGAAAAGCAAAAGAAGTTATACTGCTTCAAATCATGGCAAGAACATTTCTTGGGGTCCCGCCGGCGGATCATGTGCCATATCACAGAAATGGGTGTCAGTCAGATAACTACATACAGAATATTGCGTATATCAGCAAAAAAGAGCTTGGAAAACGTACTGGAAAAAATTCAAGGCGGCAGCCGGTAGCGAAAATAGATGCATCAGGTGAGATTGTGGAAGTATATTGCTCGGCGCGAGAAGCTGCACGCAAGAATTTTATGAGTAGGCAGACAGTGACAGATCGGTGCAATGGGAAGTGTAAAAAGGCGTTTGCTCCAGATGGCTACGAGTATGCATGGGAGGACAAGGAAGTGAGTATGCGAGCGGCTATCCGCAGAATAGAGCAATCCAATGGCTATATGCCAAAGGCACCTGAAATAGCATTTGAATTTTAAATTAGGAGGAAAAAGAAATCATGAACAAAAAAGAAGTATTGGAGATCAGAAAACAGTTTACACCGGATAATTGCGCAATCACGCGTATCTGTGGATGTTATGTGGATCATGAGAAAAACATCATATTTGAATCAAAGGATGCGTTTTTATCACTCCCAGAGGAAGAGGAGTTTAAATATTTTGAGATTTTCCGCCACACACTTTCCGGAACACTTGGAAAAAATCTGGTCGGAATGGAGTTCCCGATGGAACAGGAAAAAGCAGGCGGGACGCAGGAATTCCTTTTAAAGCTGCGGGATACCAAGCTGGAAGATGACGCGCTGGTGCAGGAGTTTTACAAAAAGATCATTGAGAATTATGACTACGGAGAAAACTACTACATTATCCTGATCCATTCTGTTTATGATATCCCCGGAAAATCGGCGGCGGGTGATGAGATGTTTGACGCATCGGATGAAGTATACGCACATATCATGTGCAGCATTTGTCCGGTCAAGATGTCAAAAGCAGGACTTTCCTATAATGCGACTACAAACAGCATTGCAGATCGTGTGCGTGACTGGACGGTGGAACAGCCGGCTAATGGATTTCTTTTCCCGGCGTTTAATGACAGATCGTCTGATATACACAGCGTACTTACATATGCAAAGAATCCGGAGATTGAACAGGTAGGGTTGATTGAAAATGTACTTGGGAGCGTGATGCCGCTTACTCCGGCGACTCAGAAAGAAATGTTCCAGAGCATTCTGGAGGAAACGTTAGAGGATGATGGAAATTATGAGATCGTAAAGAGCGTCTACGAAAATTTGAATGAGATGATCGAGGAGAGCAAAGACAATCCGGAGCCGCTCACCCTTTCTAAGACGGAAGTGAAAAAACTGCTGGAGAACAGCGGCGTACCGGAGAAAAATATGCAGGCCTTTGAACAGGTATTTGCCGCGCACGCAAATGGGAAAACGGAACTGCTTGCAACGAATATCGCAAACGCCAAGAGTTTTGGTATTGAAACACCGGACATTGTTATAAAAGTCAACCCGGAGCGTGCGGATCTGGTCGAAACAAAACTGATCGATGGCAGACAGTGTTTGGTTATTGCGGTGGACGATCATGTGGAAGTCAACGGGATCAGCGTACGTACAATTCCCAAGCGTACGATTTTAAATGAATAAAATTAGAAATTAAACGGAGGAAAAAACATATGAAACACAAAGTCGTTAGAGTAAATAACCTTATGTACGAAGGCTGTGAGCCACACTGGGGATGCACCAGATGCGGTGAGATAGTCCCTTTCCATTGCTACACAAAAGCAGAGTTTGAAGAGATGGAATGCAAAGAATCAGATATCAAACGCTGGAAACACAAGAAAACATGGACGGCTGAATAAATCAGGGAGGAAATTATGAAATATTGTGATATGAATAACACGGAAATTAGGGAAATCACTTATGAGCAATGCCCATTAAAGTGTACAGGATGCGAGGCGTTATGCAATGAAATGTCAGTAAACCAGTGTAGAAAGAACTTATCACAGGCATTTGATAAGGAATCTTAAACTGATATTTAAAGCACCAGCCGCCGAGTGTTCTACGGGATAGTCATGTGTTTGAACCTAGACACTGGCGGTACGGGTGAAACCGCACTCCTCCCAGAACTGGTGCCGAGGATATTATACATCGGATTGGGAGAGGGTGCAAGAAAGCGAGGAATAGCATGGAGAGATTAACAGAAAGGAATCCATTGTGGATTGATGATGAAATGTGGGAAAGGGCATGTGAACCGGATTGTGAGGAAATAGATGCAGTATATCGGAAACTCAAAGAATATGAGGATGCCGAGGAACAGGGATTGCCGAACAGATGGATTCCGTGCAGTGAGAGATTGCCCGAATGTTGCGGATATCCGGTTTTACTTACCGTTGAAAATGGATTCAACCAAAGGCATGTGTGCAAGGCGTTCACGAATTACATGAAAGAGGGCAAATTGCTATTCCTTACAAACGAAAAGGAATATTGTGAGGAATTAATTTCAAGCAAATTAAGCAACGCTTGGAAACCAATAGCTTGGATGCCATTGCCAGAGCCATACGGGGAAAGTGAGGGCGCAGATGGAGAATAGATATTTATTCCGCGCAAAGCGGATCGATAATGATGAATGGATATATGGCTTGCCAAGTTGCAACAAAGATGGCGAGATCGCAGAAATCGAGGAATGGGATGGAGAGGATATTATTTTTTATACCGTAGACCCATCCACCATCTGCCAGTGTACCGGACTTAGGGACAAGAATGACAAGCTGATCTGGGAGAAAGATATCCTGATGGCATATTTGGACGAGGATCATCCGGAAGATGTTACATACGCAAAGATCGAGTGGAACGGATCCGGTTGGATCACACATGAGAATAATAATGAAGATCAAGAATATTTTGACGATTTTGTCCTGGAAAACTATGAGGTGGCCGGCAACATATTTGATAACCCGGGACTGTTGGAGGTGTAAGCATGACGAAAGATGATGCAATAGAGATTATAAAGGATGTTACATGGAAAGATTTCGGTAGGCATCCAGATTTCCCGGAGGCAAGGGAGGCGGCGATCCAGGCACTCAATGAGGTCGAAGAGTACCGCACGATCGGAACGCCGGAAGAATGCCGGGCGGCTATGGAGAAACAGACAGCAAAACTGGTCATTGATAATACTCCAACAGAAGACAGCGTGTGGTATCAGTGCCCTACATGCAAAGGCGATTTGACAACCATCAGAGGATTTTACTGTCAATATTGTGGGCAAAAATTGCATTGGAGATGATGAAGAATGAGCGAAGAACTTAAACCATGCCCGTTCTGTGGCGGGCAAGCAAAAATTAACCTCTTTCTTGGGAACTACTGCGTTACTTGTGATAGCTGTCCGGGAGCAATATTTCCGTGCAGAGGTATGAAAAAGAAAGAAGCAATTAAAGCATGGAACAGGAGGGCGAACGATGAGACTGATTGATGCGGATAAATTCAAGGGAAAAGTGATAGCAAGTCATACCGGAAGTGGCGTTATCAAATTGATTGCTATTGATGATGTCCCAACCGCCTTTGATCCGGACAAAATCGTGGAGCAGTTAAACGACAAATTCAGAGTCGTGCGAACTGATGAAGATTTGGAATGGAACAGGGCAATGGATGAAGCAATTACAATCGTGAAAGGCGGTGGGGCAGATGAGAGAAGTTAAGAAAAAGATTCTGCCGAAATATTTCGAAGCAGTTATACATGATAAGAAAAAATTTGAAATCCGTAAGGATGAAGATAATTTGCAGATCGGTGACGTGGTTGTGTTGGCGGAGTGGAACGGAAACGAGTTCACGGGTCAAACTGTAAAACGTGAAATAAAATATATTCTGCGTGATGTGCCGGAGTACGGTTTAATGCCGGGATATGTGATATTTGGATGGTAAGGAGGAACGAAGATGTCTAAAGCAGTATTGGTTATGGATATGCCGGAACAAGTGTGCCAGAAATGCACATTATGCTATGAAACAGAGGATGACGAATATCTGTGTTGTGCGGTAGGAAAACTTGTACCAGACGGAGAAAAGCCGGATGTATTTTACCAAAATGAAGAACCTAAAAATTATAAAGTGGGAGATATTTGGATTCATTAAGTGGGAGATATTTGTATTCGCTCCACAGATGATGAATAATCACTTGAAGCATAACCAACCGTCAAATACGATGGTTGGTATTTTTTTGCGCAAAAGTGAGAGGAGGAATGCCAGTGGACGAAAAAGAAGTATTTGAAATCTGCAACCAGGTGGACAGTTTTATTGCGGAGTATCTGACAGAATCTATCGTGATCGGGACAAGCTACGATATGCTGGAAGCACACCACGGCATTCTGCCAATCAGCAAGAACTGTTTCTATCGAAAGCGTAGGATTGCAAGAAAAATTATGGAGCAGCGAATGGGGAGGATTGAAGAAGAGGAGAACGGGCAGATGAGGATGGTGTGGCGAAGAGAGAAATTATCATTCTTGCAGAATTGATAATTGAATAGTCCTGATTCGTGTAGTACAATTTATATATTACTAATGATGGAGGAAAAATGAGTATGTGTGCCAGAAAAGAGTATAAATGTTATAAGGGAATGGATAGCGAGAATTGTTGTCAACAAAGGGTTGATGAAGCCGTTTCACGTCGTACGATAATGATCGTGTTGATTATTTCGATAGCACTAATGATACTCGCGCTTACAGTAAAAACAGCTGGTGACGATGTTTTTGTGGGACAGGTTTCCTTTGCAAGTACGGTTACTTCGATTGTTCTATCAGTTATTGCAATTTGGATGAGCATAACAGGAGAAAGAAGTACAAATGAAATAAAAGAAAAGGTGAGTGCGTCTGTTGATAAATTAACAGAAACAACAAGTAAATCTACAACCTTAACGAATGATTTGAAAATGACGCTTGACTGTCAAAATGCTAAATATGATGAAATAACAAAAAAATGGAAAAAATGGTTAAAGATATTGAAGGAATGAAAGATAATGTTGGATCAATGAAGAATTTATTGAGTACAATCGAAACATCTATTTATAAAAATGTGGAAAGCGCCAATGAAGATGAATTTAATGAGAACGAATTAGAAAAAATGATCAATACAGTATTAGATTCCTTTCAAGGCTCGTCTGCTGATGAAGTAAGAAACGATCTGAAAAAAGCTTTAGCATTTGTATATGATAAAAAAAGCAAAAATGAAGAAGCAGGAGTAAGCGATTTATCTGATTACTTAGAAAAAGAATATGGAGAAGATGAACTTTATCAGGCATATATCAACACTGGAATAGTTTATGTACTTGGGCGCTGTGGACTGTTTAATAAGGTTGATAGAGAAAAATTACAGCTATAACTATACATATAGGATTAAAAAGAACACCTTTGCCGTTAAGGAGTTATTTTTGGACTTAAAATTGGTACAAATCCGCTGAAGCTCTATGCTAAAATTATTATAAAGAAGTAATTTGGCAAGGAGGGAGAAGTGTGGACAATGAAAACGAACTGAAAAAGGAGTATCTGAGATCGTATATACCAGCGGTAAATGCAGCACGCAGAATTGAAGAAGAAATCGAACAGCTGAGGGCAGACAAGATGGCACCGGCACTTGTCATGGATGATATGCCACACGCCCATGATCAGAAAGATTTATCAGATTATGTGGCAAAGCTGGATGAGCTGGAGAGAAAACTTATCAAGGCACGATATGAGCGCATTGATCTGTATGCAGAGATATTTGCAGATATTGAACGTTTAGAGGATGAGACGGAAAAGGCGGTATTGACATACAGATACCTTAGGAGACAAAGTTGGGAAGAAATCTGTGTGAAGATGGGATATCAGTGGGCACAGGTCCATCGGATTCACGCAAGGGCATTGAAGAACTTCAACCCAACCGGAGGATACTATGAACTTCTGGTAAAGAAAATGAAAGATGATACACAATGATACATTTACATATGCTATGATGTTATCGTGAAAAAGCGTAAGGGAAAAATCCCCTGCGCTTTTTTGTTTTGCTACAACAGCGCGGCTCCATGAAACTTAGGGGAGCCGCAACCTCCCCAAAGGAAGTGAGGGCGTGGATGAACAAAGAAAAGTACAGTGATCCGACAGCAGACCAGGCTATCGCTCACGTTATGCGGGAATACCGGAAGAAAAAGAAACAGGAAGGTGATAGCATTGGCAAGGAGCCCAAACGAAAAAGCAGAGGAAGCCCGCAAGCTGTATAAACGCGGGATGAAGCTGGTTGAGATTGCAAGTCAACTAGAGGTTCCTGCCGGTACAGTCCGGAGATGGAAAAGTACATATCACTGGGATGGTGAACACCAAAGCGAGCGTTCGGAAAAGAAAAGCGAACGTTCGGAAAGCAAAAAGAACGTTACGGATAAGGCTGTAGCTGATGAGGTTAAGCAGGTGATACAGAATACCGACTTGACTGACAAGCAACAGCTTTTTTGCATACATTACATTCGGTGCTTCAATGCTACTAAGGCATACCAGAAGGCGTACGGATGTGGATATACAACGGCGGTCACAAATGGTCCTGCATTACTCGGAAATACTCGGGTAAAAGAAGAAATTCTACGACTGAAACAGGAGCGGCTTAACCGGGAGTTCCTGAGTGAATCCGACATCTTCCAGAAGTATATGGACATTGCTTTTGCTGACATAAACGATTTCGTTGATATCAGTGCTGGTTTTGCTACAGCGAAAGATGGGATCGATGGAACTATTGTAAGCGAAGTGAGCAATACGCAGAGCGGCATAAAGATAAAACTTGCTGACCGAATGAAAGCCTTGCAGTGGCTTACGGATCATATGGATCTTGCAACTGACAAGCAGAAAGCAGAGATTGCATTACTGAAAGCCAAGGTACAGACAGACGATGGCGAGGAGATTGCAGACGATGGATTCCTCGATGCATTGAATGGCACTGCCGCGGAGGACTGGGGCGATGAAGAAAATTAAGAGAATTTTCAAATTCAAGCCGTTTTCCAAGAAACAGCGCATGGTGCTGAACTGGTGGTGTGTGGATTCTCCGGTTAAAGATAAGGATGGTATTATCGCCGATGGCGCTATCCGATCTGGAAAGACAGTGAGCATGTCACTTTCGTTTGTTATGTGGGCGATGAGCTCATTTGACGGCGAAAATTTCGGTATGTGTGGCAAGACAATTGGTTCTTTCCGCAGAAATGTACTATTTTGGCTTAAGCTGATGCTACGAAGCCGCGGTTATACTGTGGCAGATCACAGAGCAGACAATTTGGTTATCATCACAAAAGGAGATGTAACCAACTATTTCTATATATTTGGCGGCAAAGACGAACGATCACAGGATCTCATTCAGGGTATTACCTTGGCTGGGGTCTTTTTTGATGAAGTTGCGTTGATGCCGGAAAGCTTCGTGAATCAGGCAACCGGACGATGCTCCGTCGATGGTTCGAAGTATTGGTTTAACTGCAATCCGGATGGACCATATCACTGGTTCAAGGTGAACTGGATTGATAAGGCAACCGGATATCTTGGGAAAAAGAAAACAGCAGAAATAAAAGAGAAGGCTGTGGCAGAGAATCGAGATCCGGGATTGAAAGAGATTCTGTATCTGCATTTTACGATGGATGATAACTTAAGCCTGTCAGAGACGATCAAGGAACGATACCGCAGCATGTACACGGGAGTGTTTTTCAAGCGGTATATCCTTGGACTGTGGGCGATGGCAGAGGGCATCATCTACGATATGTTCGACACTGCCAAGCATGTAATTTCCAGTCTGGCTGATCTGACCAACGCAAATTATTATGTATCCTGTGACTATGGTACGCAAAATGCAACAGTATTTCTGCTGTGGTGCAAAGAGCGTTCCGGGCGGTGGGTATGCTGCCGTGAGTATTATTATTCCGGCCGAGATGAAGAAAGGCAGAAAACCGATACAGAGTATGCGGATGATCTGGAACAATGGCTTGCCGGGATAAAGCCGGTAAAGATCATCATTGATCCGTCTGCAGCATCGTTTATAGCAGAATTGAAAAAGCGCGGTTATGCGATCAAGAAAGCGAAAAATGATGTACTGGATGGTATCCGTTTTGTGGCATCCCTGCTGAATCAGGGAAAAATTGCGATCAGTGACCAGTGCCCGAATACAATCAAAGAATTTGGATCATACATATGGGATCAGAAAGCATCGGAGCACGGAGAGGATAAACCGGTAAAACAACACGATCATGCAATGGATGCGCTTCGGTACTTCTGTTATACGATTATTCGCAAGTCGGGAAGCATCGGTATTTTGAAATGAGGTAGAAAATGAAAAATATGAAAGTAAATATCCTTGGAACTGAATACAGAATTGAAACTCATAAGATTTCGGAAGATAAGTGTTTGAAGAAAAACAAATTTTGTGGATATTGTGCAGAAAATGAATGTTTGATAGTTGTAGCTGACACATCGGAAGAAAAGTATTTCTCGGACATGAATGAAAATGAACGGGAAACATACTGGAAAAAAATTCTCAGACATGAAATCATTCATGCATTTTTCAATGAAAGCGGGTTACAGAGTTCTGCAAACCAGTTCGATGGTGCATGGGCGCAGAATGAGGAAATGGTTGACTGGTTCGCAATTCAGTCTCCGAAGATTTTTGCCGTATATCAGAACCTTGGTATTTTAGGAGAATAACAATGGACATTGAAACAATGAAACAACTGATAAAAAAATATGAACCCGGTCATGCCGCATTTGTGACGCGGGCGGCGGTGGCAGATCGGTATTACCGTAACGAGACAGACATCCTGTTTCGGGATAAGCCCAAGGAAGAGGAAAAGAAAGAGAAATCGGACAATCCACTGCGCAATGCAGATAACCGGATTCCCCGGAACTTCCACGGACTGATCGTGAACCAGAAAGCCGCCTATGCTTTTACCGCGCCGCCGCTGTTCGATGTAGGCAGTACGGCAAACAATAAGCGCATCACAGAAGCCTTGGGGGATGAATACGCCAAGAACTGCATGGAACTGTGTGTAAATGCCGCCAATGCCGCTATCGGCTGGGGG
>ULTX01017056.1_pt1 | contig 12311 bp, 11 predicted proteins | sample 1958041 | NCBI WGS metagenome assembly ULTX01 (sample SAMEA4835747, study PRJEB28245) | human gut metagenome | biome: gut microbiome; material: fecal sample | place: Denmark | collected 2008
AAAATGAGTCATATAATAAATTAATCTATATAAAGTCTATTGAAATAAAAAAACATTTTTGCGATTTTTTTGTCGTCGTTTTTGCCCTATAGACAATGTGACATTTTGTCAGTCAATCAAGCCATACGACTTTTCGTCCACTATTTAAGGGTTTACTTAAGGGTTGCGCGCAAATTGGATGCTCATTTCCAGCGTGTTATGAAAAATTTAACAAATTTTACTTCAAACCTTTCTTAAGACCCTCGCGCGGCCATTATGTAGTATATATATATTTTAATTAACTATACCCGTTAAAAAGGGGACTGTTTTTTGAAAAAAAAGCTCCACCCTCCGGCAGTTTCACGGTTCGCCCAGGAACTTCACGATGAGTTCCACTTCGCGTTTCAGAAAATACTTCCGGTATTTGTCGTAGCCCGCCTCCTGCAGAGCCTGATCCAGCTGGGTGCAGCGTTTGATCCACCGCCACAGGTTCATTAAGGCTCCTTTCTTGTCCGTGTACGGGAAATACAGGCAGGCCAGCTCGGTTTTCCGATACATCCTCATCTGGAACGGCACGTCTTCACCGCACGCGGCCTTCGCCGTTCCCGTTTTCAAGTGCATACAATTCATGGTTTCTCTGTTTTGATTACGCTATAAATTTACTCATTTTCAGCCAAATAGACAAGTTTTCCAGCCATTTTCTTACCGGTTTTCCACATTATTTTTCCCCCTCTGTCTGCCCGTGCCGCCCCTATCCGGCAGCCCGACTTCCAGAACGCTTCGACGTTTCACTCAAAACACTTCGACGTTTCATCTCAAACGCCTAAACGTTTTGGACAAAACGCTTCGGCGTTTCCCATAAAATGCTTCGGCGTTTACGTTCAAACGTCGAAGCGTTTTGCCCCATATACCAACCGACAAGAACGTTCAAGCATTTTTGTTACAAAAACGACAAATTTGTTCATTATCAACGGGAAATTGTTCCCTTTTTCCTCAAAAAAAACGGATTCACGTTGAATAAATCAAAAATAACCTTTAAATTCGCGGCGAATTATAAAGAATTGTGCCGTTTACCAATCCCTATACAAAGCGAGCCTCTCGTGGGACTGGTAACGGCGAAGCCTGCCCGAAAGGGAAGTAATTCATTCTCAAATTGAAAACAAAACCATAGAAACAAGATGAAGTTATACAAAGCAGTCTGCATGCTGACGTTGTCTGCCCTGCTGGTGAGCGGGTGTACGTCGTACAAGAAGGTACCGTATCTGCAAGATCCGGAAGTAGTGAACAATTATGGGAAAGAAATTCCTCTCTACGATGCGAAAATCATGCCCAAAGACATTCTGAGTATCACGGTAAATACCACAGACCCTGCGGCAGCTGCCCCATTCAATTTGACGGTACAAGATCCTTTAAACGCATCAAGTGGAAGTCTACGAACTACCACGCAACCTAGTTTACAACAATATCTTGTAAACAACGAAGGCGACATTGACTTTCCTGTATTAGGACGCTTAAAAGTCAGTGGGCTTACCAAAAACCAAGCCGAAGAATTGATTCGTGAAAAACTGATTCCTTACCTGAAAGAAACGCCAGTTGTGACTGTACGCATGGTCAACTACAAGATATCCGTATTAGGAGAAGTAAACAAACCAGGAACATTCACCGTGACCAACGAAAAGGTAAATGTGCTGGAAGCTTTGGCTATGGCCGGTGACATGACGGTATACGGAATACGCGACAATGTGAAACTGGTCCGTGAGGATGCCCACGGCAAGCGTCAGATTCAGACTCTGAACCTGAACGATGCCGATTTGGTGCTTTCCCCCTATTTCTATCTCCAGCAGAATGACATTCTATACGTAACCCCCAACAAGACCAAGGCACGCAACTCCGATATCGGCAACAGCACCACCATCTGGATCAGTGCCACTTCCATTCTGGTATCCATTGCCAGCCTGTTGGTCACTGTATTCAAATAAATTAACAAAGAGACTATAAAAAACAAGGAATCCATAAAAAACACTTATTCCCGCTTACTATGAGTGACGAAAGATACGAAAACGGCTTCCAGCCGGAAGATGAAAAGCCCGTAGATTACAAGGCACTGTTATTTGAATACCTGATGTATTGGCCCTGGATTCTGGGCTGTGTCATCGTGATGGGCATCGTCATGTATGCCTACCTACGCTATCAGGCTCCCGTGTACAATGTCAATGCCACCGTACTAATTAAACAAGGAGACCAGACCAAAAATCCGTCTGCCTCCCCCATGCAGGCCATGCAGGATTTAGGCATGCTCAGTATGGCCAGCAATTTCGATAATGAAGTGGAGATTCTCCGTTCCCGCACCCTTGTCAAGAAGGTTGTCAACAAGCTGAACCTCTATATCAACTACCAAGAAGCACAGACCTTCCGCTATCCAGCCGACCTTTACAAAACCTCTCCGGTGCAGGTATGGACTACCCCCGAAGAAGCCGACCGCCTCTTTGGCCCGGTAACCTTGGAAATGACCTGTACTCCCGATGGAAAAGTGGATGTAGAAGGCAGCTATTACCCGAGTCGGAATACCGAAAAAGTGACCCTTCGCAAACATTTCGACCAACTTCCAGGCGTATTGACCACCCCTGTAGGTGTCTTTACCCTTTCAGCAAACAGTGACTCTACGCTGGCCAAAATAGACCAAACGCGTACCATCACGGCTACTGTGGTTTCTCCTACTGCGGTAGCTTCCGGCTATACGGCCAGCCTGAGCAGCGAACCCACTTCCAAAACAACTACGATTGTTGCCCTTAACCTCCAAAACAGCAATCCACGCCGCGGCATCGACTTTATCAACATGCTGGTGGCCTTGTATAACGAAGATGCCAACAACGACAAAAACGAAGTAGCTGCCAAAACCGCCCAGTTTATTGACGACCGTATCGGCATCATCAATCAGGAATTGGGTACCACTGAAAGCCAGCTGGCCAGTTTCAAACAAAAGGCCGGACTGACCGATTTAAGCTCCGATGCAAAATTTGCTTTACAGGAAAATTCTGCCTATCAGCAGAAACAGGCTGAAAATGCCACTCAGCTCCGATTAATCGCCTTCTTGAGAAGTTATATCAATGATCCGAAAAATGAGATGGAAGTGATTCCTTCCAATGTAGGGTTAGCGGACGAAGGACTTAGCAGTCTGATTGTGAAATATAATGACTTACTAATTGAGCGTAAACGCTTACTTCGCACTTCCAGTGAAAGCAACCCCGCCGTGATTCAACTGGATGCCGGTATTCGCGCCACTCGCACCAATGTGCAAACTACGGTAGACAATGTAGAAAAAGGCTTACTTATCACCCAGTCTGATTTGGATCGCGAAGGCAAGAAGTATGCCACCCGTATCAGCAACACACCTACCCAGGAAAAAGAACTGATGAGCATCACCCGCCAGCAGGAAATCAAGGCCAGCCTGTATTTGCTGTTGCTGCAAAAGCGGGAAGAAAATGCCATCACCTTGGCTTCTACCGCTACCAACGGTCGTATCATTGAGGAAGCCATGGCCGGAAGTGTTCCCGTGTCTCCCAACAAAAAGATGTTCTATCTGATTGCCTTGGTATTGGGTATCGGAATCCCAGTAGGAGTTATTTATTTGCGCAACCTACTCCGTTTCAAAATTGAAGGCCGTGCCGATGTCGAAAAAATTACCGACGTACCGGTAGTGGGCGACGTGCCCATGGTAGATACCAAAGGCAATCCAATTGTCGTCCACGAAAATCACAATGACTTGATGGAAGAAGTATTCCGTTCCGTACGTACCAATATCCAATACATGTTGCAGGAAGGGCAAAAAGTAATTCTCTTTACTTCCACCAGTTCGGGTGAAGGTAAGAGCTTTACCGCCGGTAACTTAGCTTGCAGTTTCGCCTTTATGGGTAAAAAAGTGGTGATTGTAGGCCTTGATATCCGCAAGCCCGGTCTGAATAAGGTATTCCAGATTTCCCATAAAGAAAAAGGCATCACACAGTATTTGGCCGACCCGGAACACACCGATTTACAGTCTTTGTGTCAACCTTCTACGATTTCATCCAACCTGTATATTCTTCCGGGCGGTACAGTTCCTCCAAACCCCACCGAACTGGTTGCCCGTAAGACCCTTGACAAAGCTATTGAAATTTTGAAGGCAAACTTCGACTATGTGATTCTGGATACGGCCCCTATCGGTATGGTAACCGATACCCAGTTAATTGCCCGTGTAGCCGACCTGAGTGTGTATATTTGCCGCGCCGGCTATACTCACAAGAGCCACTATGAACTCATTAACGAACTGAAGAAGGACCATAAGCTTCCAAATCTCTGTACATTGATTAACTGCATTGATATGGATCAACGTAAAAACGGCTATTATTACGGTTACGGCAAATACGGGAAATATGGGAAATACGGTTATGGAAAGAAATATGGCTATGGCTACGGTTATGGCTATGGAAATAAAAACGACAAATAAAGTAAAATTATGAAAGGAATTGTGCTAGCCGGTGGAAGCGGAACCCGCCTCTACCCCATCACCAAGGGAGTCAGCAAACAGATGCTGCCCATCTTCGACAAACCGATGATTTATTATCCCATCTCGGTACTGATGCTTGCAGGTATCCGCGAGATTCTGATTATCTCTACGCCTTACGATTTACCCGGATTCCGCCGCTTGTTGGGAGACGGAAGCGACTACGGGGTTCACTTTAAATATGCAGAACAGCCTTCTCCCGACGGACTGGCACAGGCTTTCCTGATTGGAGAAAAGTTCATCGGCCAAGACGATGTCTGCCTGGTATTGGGCGACAACATTTTCCACGGCAGCGGTCTGAGTGCCATGTTACGGGAAGCGGTTCGCACGGCTGAAGTAGACCGGAAAGCTACAGTCTTCGGTTATTGGGTCAGCGACCCTGAACGTTACGGCGTGGCGGAATTTGATGCAGAAGGAAACTGCCTGAGCATCGAAGAAAAGCCCGCTCAACCCAAATCCAACTATGCAGTAGTCGGACTTTATTTCTACCCCAACAAAGTGGTCAGTGTGGCCAAGTCCATCAAGCCCTCTCCTCGCGGGGAACTGGAAATCACTTCTGTCAACCAGCGTTTTCTGGAAGATGGTGAGCTGAAAGTGCAGACACTGGGACGCGGTTTTGCCTGGTTGGATACCGGCACCCACGATTCCTTAAGTGAAGCTTCCACCTTCATTGAAGTGATTGAAAAACGGCAGGGTCTGAAAATTGCCTGTCTGGAAGGCATTGCCTTCCGCCAAGGATGGATTTCCGCCGACAAGCTGCGCACACTGGCACAGCCCATGCTGAAAAATGAATACGGAAAGTATCTGCTCAGCGTCATTGACGAAGTAGAACGTACCGGAAAAAGTAATCTGGAATTTTAAACGCTTATTATATCATGGAAGTGATTCAAACGAACATTAAAGGCGTGGTAATTATTGAACCACGCTTGTTTAAGGATGACAGAGGTTATTTCTTCGAATCTTATTCCGAAAGAGATTTCAACAAACAAGTGAGTGAAGTTCACTTTGTACAAGACAACGAAAGCAAATCCAGCTACGGCGTGATGCGCGGCTTGCATTTCCAGCGCCCCCCTTTCACACAGAGCAAACTGGTACGTTGCGTAAAAGGAGCCGTATTGGATGTAGCGGTAGACATTCGCAAAGGCAGTCCGACCTACGGACAGCATGTAGCCGTAGAGCTGACTGAAGACAATCACCGCCAGTTCTTCATTCCTCGTGGATTTGCCCACGGATTTGCCGTACTGAGTCCGGAAGCCATTTTCCAGTACAAGTGCGACAATTTCTATCATCCGGAAGCCGACGGCGGCATCAGCATTCTCGACACTTCTTTAGGTATCGACTGGCGTATTCCTACCGAGCACGCCATCCTCAGTGAAAAAGATACCAAACATCCCCTTTTAAAGGACTTCGATTCTCCGTTTGAATTCGGCCCTTTCTGAAAATAGATTCACTCTATATTATTCATTCTTACTTATTCATTTGATGAACATGAATATTTTAGTTACTGGTGCCAATGGACAATTAGGACGTGAGATGCGACTCATAGCCCAAGACACCCCCTATCATTTTATCTTTACCGACGTGGTAGAAGCAGAAGGTGTGGAAACCACCCTGTTGGACATCACCAGTCTGGAAGCAGTGAAACAACTTGTCAAGGCACACGACATTCACTGCATCGTCAATTGTGCTGCCTACACCAACGTAGACAAGGCCGAATCCGACGAGGTCTTCTGCCGCGTACTGAATGCAGAAGCTCCCCGGAACTTGGCAGAGGCCATGAAAGAAGTCAACGGCTTGCTTATCCATATCTCTACCGACTATGTATTTGGAGGAGACCCGTATAACATTCCTTGCCGGGAGGACCAGAAAGGGACTCCTACCGGTGCTTACGGACACACCAAACTGGAAGGAGAAAAGTACATTCAGGCCACAGGATGCGATTATGTCATTCTTCGCACGGCTTGGTTATATTCTGAATATGGCAAGAACTTCGTCAAGACCATGCTGAACCTGACGGCCACCAAGCCCCAGTTGAAAGTCGTATTCGATCAGGCAGGTACTCCGACCTATGCCTACGATTTGGCCAAGGCCATCCAAACCATCCTGCAGGACTACACAGCAGAATGTCCGACAAGCGGTTACAGCAAAACAGGTATTTACCATTTCAGTAACGAAGGCGTATGTTCTTGGTACGACTTTACGAAAGCCATTGCCGCAATGGCCGGACAGACCCAGTGCGACATCCAGCCCTGCCACAGCAACGAGTTCCCCAGCCCGGTAAAACGCCCGGCGTATTCGGTACTGGACAAAACCAAAATCAAGGAAACGTTCGGCATCCGGATTCCCTACTGGACCGACTCTTTAAAGATCTGTATCAGACATTTAAACGAAAAATCGTTATGTTAAAAAAATTGTGGAACAAAAGATGGATGTTAAGATCAATCCTCTATTCCCTTTACTTTAACTTTCATTACCTACCTCTCAAACAGGCCATAAAATTACCGATTATTCTGTATAAGCCCAAATTACTTAAATGCAAAGGAAAAATTCAGATTTTAGGTAATGTCAAAACAGGTATGATTCAATTAGGGAAATATACAGTCTCATTATACCCTAACTCTGGCATTGTTTTTGAGAATCATGGAGGTTCAATCATTTTCAATGGGAAATGCAACATTGGAAACAATTCAGCAATCTCAATAGGAGAAAAAGGGGAACTAATTATAGGAGATTCTTTTTCTGCAACGACATCATTAAAATTAGTAGCTTACCATTCCATTGAATTTAAAAAGAATGTACTTTGTGGATGGGATTGCCTTTTTATGGATACAGACTTCCATCAGTTAACTTTTACAGACTCAAATAGTCTACCAAAAGCCTATGATAAAATCTCGATTGGTGAAAACTGTTGGTTTGCACTAAAATGTACAGTCATGAAAGGAACTGTATTAGCTAATAATAATATTATCGCAGCCAATTCTCTTCTAAATAAAGATTATTTAGACACATCGTATTGTCTATTAGCAGGTCAACCCGCAACAATAAAAAAAAGAAATATTTATAGAAATCCTCTAAACGATAAAATTAAATATTAATTATGGAATTCAAACGTAATATATTAATTACTGGCGGTGCTGGATTTATCGGCAGCCATGTAGTCCGTCTGTTCGTCAACAAATATCCCGAGTATCACATTATCAACTTGGACAAGCTGACCTACGCAGGTAACCTGGCCAATTTGAAGGACATCGAAAATCAGCCAAACTACACTTTCATCAAAGCCGACATCTGCGACTACGAAAAAATGCAGGAAATCATGCAACAATATCGTGTAGACGGTATCATCCATTTGGCGGCTGAAAGCCATGTAGACCGCAGCATCAAGGATCCGTTTACCTTTGCCCGTACCAACGTGATGGGCACACTCAGTCTGCTGCAAGCTGCTAAAGTCTATTGGGAAAGTCTGCCGGAAAAATACGAAGGCAAACGTTTCTATCACATCTCCACCGATGAAGTGTACGGAGCCTTGAAAATGACGCATCCGGAAGGCATCAAGCCGCCTTTCACTACAACCGCTTCTTCTGAAACTCACCATTTGGCTTACGGAGAAGAATTCTTCCTGGAGACTACGAAGTACAATCCACACAGCCCCTACTCTGCCAGCAAAGCCAGCAGCGACCACTTTGTGCGTGCTTTCCACGATACTTACGGCATGCCGACTATTGTCACCAACTGTTCCAACAACTACGGTCCCTATCAGTTCCCTGAAAAACTGATTCCGTTGTTCATCAACAACATCCGCCATCGCAAACCGCTTCCGGTATACGGTAAAGGAGAAAACGTACGCGACTGGTTGTATGTGGAAGACCATGCCCGTGCCATCGACGTCATTTTCCATCAAGGAAAGATTGCCGAGACTTATAACATCGGCGGTTTCAACGAATGGAAGAACATTGACATCATCAAAGTAGTGATTAAAACCGTAGATTGCCTGTTAGGACGTAAGGAAGGAGAAGATATGGACTTAATTACTTACGTTACCGACCGTCCGGGGCACGATATGCGCTATGCCATTGACTCTACCAAATTGCAGCGGGAACTAGGTTGGGAACCCAGTTTGCAGTTTGAAGAAGGTATTGAAAAAACGGTTCGCTGGTATTTGGATAATCAGGAATGGATGGATAATGTTACTTCTGGAGATTATCAAAAGTATTACGAAAATATGTATAAAGGAAGATAAAACTCCATGTTTTTAGATAAATATACAAAGAACTTATCAGAAAATAAAAAGAAAGTTTTTGCCAATGTTTTTTGGGCAATGACAGGAAAAATTGTGAATATGGGAGGAGCTTTACTAGTGGGCATATTAGTTGCCCGCTATTTAGGCCCTTCACAATATGGTATAATGAATTATGTCATCAGCTACGTTGCACTTTTCACTGTCATCTCAAATTTTGGCTTAGATGATATTGAAATTCGTGAATTATCCAAAAATCCAGAATACAAGAATCAGATTTTAGGGACAAGCTTCCGTCTACGACTTATATTTTCAACTCTAGGTTTTTTCCTCATAATATTAACTCTATTCATCTTTAAAACGGATCGATTCACTACAATAATGATTCTAGTATATTCACTTACTCTATATACTGGAAGTTTCAATATTGTACGCAATTATTTTACTTCTATTGTAAAAAATGAATATGTCGTAAAATCTGAAATCTCTCGAACCGTTATTGGAGCAATAATAAAAATTGTACTTCTTTGGATCAAAGCACCGTTAGAATATTTTATTATAGCAACATTTTTCGATTCAGTTTTAGTTGCAAGTGGGTATTGTCTTTCATATCGAAAAATTGTTGGAAATTTTACAGATTGGAAATATGAAAAAACACTGGTTCCTTTTTTCATAAAAGAATCCTTCCCTCTAGTATTATCTGGAGCAGCTGTTATTATATATCAAAGGATAGATCAAGTCATGATTGGTAACATGATTGATAAAACTTCTGTTGGATATTTCGCTACAGCAGGAAAATTTCTAGATCTAATTCTATTTTTGCCTATGGTATTAACGCAAACTGTTACTCCGCTATTAGTAAAGAGTAAAGAAAGAAATAAAATAGAATATACTCTAAAAAAACAACAATTTGTTAGTATTGTTGTATGGGTTTCCATCATTCTCTCAATATTCGTATCTGCCATGTCCTATTGGCTTATTCATTTTACTTACGGTGATAAATATTTGCCATCTGTTCCTGTATTACAGATCATGGCTTTCAAAACAGTGGGAATGGCTTTATCTGCTTCGTCAGGTCAAATTATTATCATGGAAAGAATACAAAAATGGGCATTTATTCGAAATATCATCGGATGCTTGATTTGCATAAGTCTAAATCTTCTTCTCATTCCCAAATATGGAATTATTGGCTCTGCATGGGTAACAATCATTACTGTTGCTTTTACCGGATGTTTTGCCAATCTATTTATACCCCCATACCATCCTATCATGAAAATACAATTATATGCTTTATTTTTAGGATGGAAAGAATTTTTAAACATTAAACAAATCCTAAAACAATGAACACTTATATTGGATACTCAACAAATATAGACACTCGCTACAAAGCTACATCTGGAGGAGTTGGGTCATCAATAATTAAATATTTATTTAATTACGGCTTTATACAAACAGCTATCACATTTGATTATAATTCAGAAACACTTCAATATATTCCCAAGCTCATTTATCGCTATGAAGAATATAAAATTACAGGTTCCATTTACCACGAAATTAACTTAATAAAATTCATTAAAGAAAATATACATCAAATAAAAGGGGGATTTGCTTGTTTCGTATTACCTTGTCAAGCTAGACCAATTCGCAGTATTTTAACTAAATTAGGTATTCCTTGTTTCTTAATAGGCTTAACATGTTCTTCACAGCAAAGCATCGACGCAACATTTTACCTATTAAAACGTTTAAATATCAATCCAAAAGAAGTAAATAATATCCAATATAGAGGGAATGGATGGCCTAGTGGAGTCCAAATTCAAAAAAAAGACAATACAATAACAAGTGTACCAAATAACAATTCTATTTGGTCACAAATTTTTCATTCTAAATTATTTATATTAAAACGATGCTTTAAATGTCAAAACACATTAAATACATACAGTGACATAGCATTAGCCGATCCATGGTTAAAGGAATATCAAGAGGAAAAAACAGGAATGTCAATTATTTGTAGCAACACCCCTAATGGATATGAAATCTTACAAAAAATAATAGCTAAGGGAGATATTTATGTAAAAGAGATTGATTTTAATCTATTTTTAAAATCACAAGAAATTACCATAAAACGTAAACAATCATACATAAAACATAAACATCTAATTTCAATATACTCAAAAATTTTATCATCTACGCAATACAGAAAATTAGTACTTAATAATGTTCATTTATTTTCACTACACAATAAAATCAAAAATAAGATAGAAAATTTAATTCAATAAACAGACTTATTCAAATATGAAAATACTTATAATTAATCAACCTTTAAACAATAGAGGAGATGAATCTGCCCATAAAGCTTTAGTAAGAATGATTTGTAAAGAAATTCCTAATGCACAAATCCAAGTTTTATTTGTTGGTGCAAATGCCAATAGCGTTTTACAATTTAATGTAAACAATTCAAACGTACAATATATCAATTTAAATTGGGAAAAAGCCTTCTACAAAATAGCTGTATCTGGACTAAAACATAACAACTTACGTTTCCTTTGGAATCTACATCCTACAATAAGAAAAATTATAAAAATATATAATAACACCGATTATGTACTATGCGCCCCTGGTGGAATTTGTATGGGCGGCTTTCAGAACTGGTTACATTTATTCTTCCTAAAACTATCACAATATTGCAATAAACCATTATTTTATTATGGACGTTCATTTGGACCATTTCCTACTAAAACCAAAGATAATCGGATTTTTAAGGAAATAAGCATTGAGATGCTACACTATTTTTCTTTCCTTTCTATCAGAGATAAGAAAACTGAAGCTATCGCAAAAGACTTAAATATAAATTATGTACCAACAGTAGATTCAGCATTTCTAGATTCACCGCAAGCAATCATCCCAAATGAAATACAATCACTAATTTCAGCTGAAAAATATATGGTCTTTGTTCCGAATCTATTAATATGGCACTATGCATATAAGAATGTAAGAAAGGAGACTATATTAACATTCTATTGCAATATTATTGATATCATTTTGAATCAATATCCCGATATCAACATAGTAATGCTGCCACAAACATTTAATTTCAGAACTTATGAAGGAGATGACATAAATTTATTCGAAGAAATAGCCCAAATGAAGAGAAATAAAAAAATTATTGTTATACCTGACAAATACAGTTCTGACATACAACAAACAATTATATCTAAAGCAGAATTCTTAATCGGTGCTCGTTATCATTCTATAGTCTTTGCCATAAACAATAATATTCCTTTTATTTCTTTAAGTTATGAACATAAAATGACTGGACTCCTGCAATCATTAAATAAACTTGATTGTTCTATAGATATTTTAGAGACCTTTACTTCTGTAAATAAAACGCAAGAAACACTACACAGTATCCAAGAAAAAATACCAACGATAAAGAAAGACATAAATGCGCAACAACAGGCCAAAGATATAGCAAAAGATTGTTTCATTAAATTTTATAATCTCATAGAAAATAAAGAAGTAAGCTTCCAAAATTGGCGTATTGACTAGTATGTCCCT
>ULTX01073498.1_pt1 | contig 12310 bp, 11 predicted proteins | sample 1958041 | NCBI WGS metagenome assembly ULTX01 (sample SAMEA4835747, study PRJEB28245) | human gut metagenome | biome: gut microbiome; material: fecal sample | place: Denmark | collected 2008
CAGCAGGTGGCCTTCGTGCGCAAAACAGGCGCTTTGGCTCACGAGCGTGACTCGCGACGGCTTTCGTGAGTAAAACAGGCGTTCCTGCTCACGAGAGAAACCACGGGAGTGTGCCGCCGGATCTGGGCTGTCTTATCCTCTTCTTCTCCTCAGATGCCTTATGGCACCTGAGGTTTATGTCGGGATTGACCAAAGGGCATTATTCCCTTATACAGCTTTTCATGTCAACCTTTTACGTTTACTGTTCCCTATAGTGGAGAAATGAATCTTCACAAAAGCGGTGAGAGGCCTGAGCAAGACCTCTCACCGGAACGCAAAATTAGCAAAATTGCCGGTAATAATTAAAGGGTAAGATCAGAAATTCATCGGTGTGGTGTGATCAGTCGTAAGCATTCGGTAAACCCCGTCTTTTCCGCATAACTCCACCGGAGTATCTTTGCGGTTCATAAATAAGGAACCGTATGCACATTGTTATTTCATATACTCGTAGATGAAAATAGGAAAAGAATTTAATACAGCAACACTTCTATTGGGTTTGACATGGAGCAAGAGTTGCCTTTCGAATATTGATAGCTGATTGACAACAGACTTCTCCTTTGGCATCGCATTTACTCCTGCTATAAGCAAGTTAGCTTTACTGACATTCATCTGCTTAAGAAATTGCCAGTTGTCTTTCACCTTCATATACTTTTCCTTGGTTGGCGTTTCGCCATCCTTGAGCAAGATGTGGTCGAGACTGTCATAAGCCGAAAAATTACGAGCCAGACGTTTGAAATCCTTACACTCTTCTCTGCTTACTACATAGTTGGCATAATCGTTGTCGGGAAGTTCCTTGGTATAGCGGATGGACTCAATCATCGGGTAGTTGATGTAGAGCTTTCCGTTCTAGGTTTCGTCTGCAAACAATGCCAGCATCTCTTCTACTCTTTGATTGATTTCTTCAAGCGAAAGGTGAGAGTGTTGGAAGTCATAGTCAAAGAATAGGAATATTTCCGAAATGTCTGAACTTCTGATACCGTTCAAGATGGAGTCACCTCTTGCTGCCAAGCGTTCTCGCATGACAGAAACAATATCTCCACCGTCTTCATATTCCTTCAGCTCATTGTAAAGGTCATATATGTTATTCCCGAAAGAACAAATGATATTGTCATTTACCTTCGGGAAATAGAGTCTTTCCAATGTTCTATACAGGCGAGGCTCACGCTCGTCGCCTTCAAATACAAACAGAATCATAGGCCAAAAGTTCCGCCTCTATATAGTTTCTCCAAGTTATGGGCAAAACGAAGTTCCTTGTCCGTCAAGTCACAAATAGCCTTTATTTCGTTGTTCCTGAGGATAAAGAAACAATCAGGACGAAGCAAGTCATTGGAAAGAAGGAATGTGTCGTGGGTGGTTACGAACACCTGGTTGTTGCCTTCAAACAATCGCTTGCAAATCTTATATGATAGTTCGTGGTGGTAGAAAGCATCAAACTCGTCGATGAAGACGAACGAAGCGTTGTCCATCTCTTTCAGCCAATAATACTGCAACTCCAGATTCCTTGTGCCTGTGGATGCAACCCATTGGAACGGAATTCTCACACCGTTCATTATGCAGAAGAGAATGTTGTCGCCCTTCGTGTTAGGTGCAAACTCATACTCCTGACCACTTACTTCTTTCAAATAAGCTGCAAAGTCGTCAGCAAGGTTGTTCTTTATGATATACTCTTCCACGTTGCTGCCACCTTCCTTCAAGCCAATGAATTCACGGTAGTCGAGACTTCTGAAGAATAGCATATTCTCTACGAAATCGCGAAGTTGTAGCAGGGCATGGTCTTTGGGAAGTGGCACAGAACTCAATAGATAGTTTACTATAGAAATGTTGTTGGCACTATCTTTAAGATTCTGAATGGCAACGGCGGTCAAGCCAAATTCTTCGGAAATAGCCAATTCGTCTTTGTCTTTAACAAGAATCTCTTTTTTGTCTACTATTAGCTTTTCGCTGATGATATCGCCTTTCAGTTCCGATGCTATTTTACTGTAACTGTATACTACCACATGACCGTCGAAAGAAAATGTGTAATCGAAATCAACCGGCTCGTTGTGGCATGACGCACATGCATAATTCAGATAGTAATCAGGCTTCTTCCACTTGTGAGAAAGATGGTTGGCAATGTCGAATATTGCCAATCCGAAGTTCGACTTACCGGCTCCATTCGGTCCGTAGATAATACCGTTCTTTACAATGCCATTACGTACTGCATCGTTATTGAACGTATAATTGCTCGGATGAGACAAGTCCCACTCGATACGATTCTTGAACCCTCTATAGTTCTTAACTGCAAATCTCGTTAACATGAAAATATTGATTAGTGATATTTTGACTACAAAGGTACAAAAAAACAACGTATCCGTAAATCAATTACGGCATATACTGGGTCAGGGATTATAGGTATATTAAATTGAATAACTCAGAGTTTACTGTTCCCTATAGTGGAGAAATGACTCTTCACAAAAGCGGTGAGAGGCCTGAGCAAGACCTCTCACCGGAACGCAAAATCAGCAAAATTGCCGTTAATAATCAAAGGGTAAGATCAGAGATTCATCGGTATTGTGTGATCAGTTCCACTTACGAAGGTTGGTGATGGTGTTGTTGAGGTTCTCAAGACGCTTGTTGTAGCAGTACTTGAGGTTGTCCATCACATCGTCGAACTCCATATTCTCGTCACCGCACAGCCAATGCTCATCCAGATAATTACCGACCTTCCAAATCTTTCGGTTATACTCATCGGAAAGCCTGTTTGCGGCGCGCCTCTCCTCCACGACTCTGTTGGCGACATCAATCAAGTCTGGGTAGACATCCGCCCAGCGAGCCTTGACTCTATTGATGTAGTTCTGATCCTTCATCAACAGAGGCCACCACATATAGTACCTCCTTGGGGTCTCATTATATTTAATGGCCCTTTCGATGAGAAGTGAACTCCATGTGTGATAGTAGTAAGCGTTCTTTTCCGTGTCCACATTCGTGAAGTTCTGGCTGTCAAAGTCCCACACTGGCCCGGCGCAGAGTTTTCCGTCCCCGTCCTTGTACATGTAGACACTCTTTGGATGCTGTATCTCGTCGTTCATCGCGATCTCGTAGAATTGGCATATCAAATCTACAGACAGATAGCCATGAACTTGCCTCATAAGATAAGTGACAACGAATGCAGCACTTAACCAAACAAGAAACGATATGATATATGTCGCATAGGCTGTATCAGGAGTGCTATTATACGTTATCGAGATTAATCCAAACAAGGAAACAATTCCAGCATACATCATAAGTTTGAAAATATCGCTGTTTATGATGTTATTCTCCTTTTTTGCAGAACTAAATGCCATAACGATAAGCCCAATTGCAGCCAGTCCTATCTTAGTGTTGACATCTGGCAACGCATAAAACTGAAAAGGGAAAAAGTACATACTGAAAAGTATCCCTGTCAGAAGTACACCTAATATGTAGAATATTGATTTCTTGTTGCCCATGTCTTATTTATATAATAATCCGTATATTAATTTGTTAAGGATAATGTTATACATCTTGACAAAGGAATATACCTTTTTTGATGCGAACCATTGTAGAACTCTTATTCTTACAGACTGTTTTTTATTCTTAAGTATATACTTATTCGTTTCAGGATACAATTCATTCCAGATTCGATAATTACACATCTTATCGCTTATGAGCAGTGGAAGCTTTGTGCTTAACTTAAAAAAAGCTAACTCTTGAGTAAGATCAAATTTGCAGTTTTTCAACAGATAATCAAGTGTTTGTGCAACATTAAATTCGATGTCTGCAATTTTTCTCTCTGAATAGGATTGAGTCATGGCATCTGTGTTCAGCCTGATATAGTGATAAAGTGGAGCATTAATATACGCGACTTTTTTTGCATGGGCAAACAACTTGATCATTGTCATATCCTCACCCATACTATGCCCTGCCGGGAAAGAAATACTATTGTCCATATATAATCTTCGTTTGGCCAACTTATTCCAAACATTATATTTCATACAGCCTGAAAGCATTCCCTTTATCGCCTCCTGAGAATTGGAGTAATATGGTTGTGTCATAATCCTTTCATTTGATGAGAAGGAGAGGTAATAATCGCACCAAACAATATCGGAATCAGTGTTCTCCGCAATTATGAGCATTCGTTCCAAAGCATCCTTTTCTAGGTAGTCATCACTGTCGCAATGAAAAACATATTCTCCAATAGCTGCTGCCAATCCAGTATTTCTTGCTGCCGGTAACCCTTGATTTCTTGCATGCCTTATAATAGTCACTTGTGGTTTTCTTTGTGGATACCGCTCAAGGACATTAGTTAGTATCTCGATACTTTTATCGGGTGTCGCATCGTCCACAAAAATGTATTCGATATTATTCAAAGTCTGTTCAAATAAGGAAGTCGCGCACCGTTCTATGTATTTCTCTACTCCATAGATAGGAATAATGATCGTTATTATTTTCATGAGCTTGTTTTTAAATATCCAGTCATTACCTAATGAAGAGGTTCTCTAATTTTTGATACAAAATGATTGCGCCAATTTAATAAATGTTTAGAGAAAGATAATACCAATGCTTTAATCACCATACTCAGAGATATATTCTTACGACACTCTCCAAAGTATTCTTGTTTGATGTTTGACTCAAAAGCACTAATGTTCGCATCAATCATATATGGATATATAGCCTTGATTTTTACTCCTTGGCTTTTGTAAAGTGACCAATTATCTGCTACATTAGAAGGACGAGGGTTCTTCTGGGTAATTAATTTTGCTGCTGCTTTATTAATAAAATACGAATATGTTCCAACAGCATCTAATACGGTTGCAATCTCATACTCATTATTAATTGTTCTTTTAGAATAATACCAATAATCACCAGATAACAATATAACAGTTGGGATATCATTATCAATAAGAGGAATAACCCACTCAAGATTTGAAATGTCTCTTATAATTGTGATGTCGTCTTCAAGAATAAGGGTAAAGTTGTTCGGTGATGATAATAATTGCTGGTAACACTTAAAGTGACTTAATGTGCAACCTATTTCTCCACTATTTAATTTTTTTCCATACCGTTTATAGGATAATTCCATATCAAAACAATTATCTAATTGAGACTGAGACAATGATTTCCCATAAACAGCATCAACGTAGGTAACTGAAAGATTAGGATAATCTTTAATTAAATTATCCATATAAGCCTTCCTGCTTACCGATTGAGCCAAATTAATGATAAGAGTTGGTATCATAGCGAGTTAACTAATGTCGATATTCAAGAAGAGGTGTAATGCTCCTTTCAGACATAAGCAATGATTCATCAAAAGTAAAGAGAATCGGGCTATTGCCATTAACTATTCAGTAATATAAGTTCTATACAGATGGTGTGTTATTCTTTTTTCAATAGGAGGGAGACGCATATAGTCTCCATATATTGCTGTTAAATATGAATCGTAATTAGCAATTGATTTGTACATTTTCCCCTCAAATAGTACATTTTGAAAGTCCGCAAATAATTTTGAAGGAATCATTTCTATGGAATCTTCTGTTATCAAGCAACCACATTGATTTGTTTTGGACAAGTCATATTCACAAACAAGAGCATCAATCACCTTTTTCTGTGTTAAAATATTTGAATAATCATTATTGATAACTCTTTTTATAAGATATTTACAGAACCACAATAATTTGTGTTTGGGGATAGTTTTGTAAAAAGGACATATTTTAGGCAATTGATTCCGTAAAAATACAATTTGATCACAATGATCTCCTCCATCTGGAATGCCGTCAATGGGAAACACATCAATGTTAATCCCCATAGCGATCTCTTTAAGGTTGTATCTATCATTATGCTACCTTTTCTACATATTTTTAGGAACATTTCAATTGTGGTATCACTTTTCCTGAGGTCTAAAACCTCATTGGTATTAGATTTATATAGATTTATGAATCTTTCATAATCCCGCCGTGGCATCATAATATCAATATCATCGTCCCATGGAATATATCCATGATGGCGAATAGCTCCTAAAAGTGTTCCGTATGCTAAAGAATAGGTGAGGCTTTCTTGAATACAGAATCTATGAATATCGTCAAGGATTTCAAGTTGTATCTTTTTTAATTCGTATACATTGATTTCTCTCATAAGATAATATGGTATTTAGGATATAAATAATAGATCATTGATTAGGCATATGGAAAATGTTTAACATTTCTGAAAGAGCCTCTTTCGATCTTTTTACAAATGATTCTCCAGCCAACATACTACCTTTCAGCCGTAGAAGTTCTTCTTTGCTGTAATGCTTATATTGATTAAGGTCAATAAGAGAGTCTAAAGCAGCAAACTCTTTAAGTAATGATTGCATACGGCTATCATTTGTATTCGCTTTGTTCACAAGGCCAAACATAGGCTTGTTGTATATCATAGAAAAAGCAGCCCCATGAAATGAAGTTGTAATTACAAACTCCGCATTCTTTATCAGGTACACAAAATCTTCCGGACCAGCAGATTTTATCAATTTCGAATTTGCTCGAAATGCATCTTCTTTGCGCCCTTCCAAATAAATGGCAGTACATCCTAATTCCTTTTGCACCATTGATACTATGTCATAAAGTTTAGGATAAGGGTTATACATATATTTAATGGGATACACCAAGATATACCTATTCTTCAAGTTTAGTTTTGATCTCTTTGCCAGTTTGTCCCATTCATGTGCCTTAAGTAAAAGAGAGGGGTCACAACATACGGAAGCATCCATTCCTGTCAATTCTTTGACAATTGTAACACCAGATTGCTCTCTCACGGAAATAGAATCATATCTTGATAAATACTTCGCATATAATTCATGAAAATCTCCACTAATTTCAGTTGTTGCAAAACTGGATGCATATGAAATCTTGGGTCTGTCATCAGGAGCAAATGCTAGCATAAAATTTGTGTCATGCCCAATAAAACGAGGGTTCCAAACTTGATCACTTCCAGTTATATAGCCATCATAAATTGGGAGCGATGAGATATTAGACTCATCTACTTCAAGGGATGATAGTGATAAGTTTTCCCTGTAAAAGGAATCAAATTTTTTCTGTTGTTTGTACTTAGGAAAGCCGACAATCAAATTGCAGAGAAAGACAAACGCCGAATGAATAGCATTCGAAAAAGAAATGTTATTTCTTACTGTCTTTGGATATTTGTAATCGATTAATTCATTGTCGAACCCAAGTTGTTTAATTATATGCTGAAGAGCATATGCTTGTAGCACTGAACCAAAGTTCCGGACTTTATGCATTGTTATTATACCGATCTTCATTTTTCACTGTTTTCATGAATCAGTCAAATATGTTCTTAGAAACTAAATGCTGATAATCTTGATTCTGTCTATTACTTTTTGTATCAATAAGAAAAATTTGTATGCAAAACAATTCAACGGGACGCCATTTTTTAAAGCCCACACTATAATTGGTTTTATGTTTTTAGCGTGCGTGTTTTCTTTCATTTGCCCTTCTGAAACTAGTTCAAATGGATGTTCAATAAGTGTAACACCAGTTAAAGAATCAACCACTTGACGCCCTTTTCCAGTAAAAGTAATAAGTGCACTTACTCCCTTCTCATCATCCTTATATGTTTTTCCCCAAAGATCTCCTATTCGTATATCAGCTGACGACTTATCATACTTATATTTGCAGTTTTTCTCACATTGCGGGCCAAGACATACATCACCTAAAAAGAGTTTGTAAAACATATCCCCTTGTGACAAGCGTGACTGTACAAAACTCTTTTTCTCCCTTATTAATAAATTGTAACTATCATGCCAGTCAACAGGCTTTGAAGTTTTTTCTCCGTCCATTCCCATCAACCAACTGTCATGCCATCCATGTTCAAACTTATTTCGCCATGATGCATATGTCACTTTTCCAATTTTTGGCTCAAGCATCTTAATATAAGCCTTCCATACATGCATAGATGGTACGCAGTGGCAAAAGAAATCCATAAGAACAAAGTTATCCTCGCAATGGAATTTACGAATCATTCTACGAAAGGAATCTATTTGGCAAGGTGTCCCCGTAATAAGATATTTTTGTCCTTTCCTATTTATCTGCTTAAATGCTTCTTCAGTATAGCTCTGTATGTACTTGCTGCCGATAGACTGAACAAACTGTTCAACAGTAGTAGCTACATAGTGTTCAGCTCTTTGTTCCTTTATGTCATATCTACACCCAACAGCATGATAACCTTTATCAATAAGTTGTTTCCCTATCTCAAAGCCGATACCACCGCTCGAACACTTTCTACGTATTGCTTCATCATTACTCCATGCTGCCCAGGATTTAATTTGAATCTCCTTTGGATTAAGTGCACGCTCCTTATGATAGAATGCACACACATCAATACAGATACCGCAACCGATACATTTTTCCGGCTCATCAATATAAGGAGAGTAAAAACCATCATCATTAAGTCGGATTACGATAATTCTCTTGCCACAGCATGCAGCACAAACACCGCAGCCGTAGCAATTCTTCATTGTTGTAACATTCTTCACTACCTACGTTTTATCTTACTGAAGATATAGATTCGTTCATTTGTTTCTAATCCGATCAACATAACCATAATAATTGATATTACTGCCGATATCATGAACAATAATATGGTTGGCCAGAAGCCGTTAGGAAGTTTTTCCGATATCAAATAAGAAAGCAGAAAAGAGAATGATGCCACTACGAGTACTCTAATCATTACATTCTTTATATATTCGATCAAACTAAAATTAATTAGCGATCTGGTAATCCAAATGCGAAATATCATGGCTAACGATTCTATCGTCAAATGGACTACAAATACAATCTCCGGTGGGTATCCTAAACGAAGAAAAATGTATGAGATAGGTAGAATTGCTATCATCAGGCTTCCCACGGTTGATTCATATCGCTTGATATTTCCTGTGGCCTTCACCGAAATTATTAGTGGATTTGCGATGGAATTGATCCATGTGGTAATTAAAATTAATTGCACAAATGAAACAGTATGGTCTGGTACATTCCCGAGCCAAATGGTCAATATATCTTGAGTTCGAAGAAGCACGGGTACTGTGAGAATCATGAGCAGATAAAAAGAAAAACGTGAGCTACAGAATACTAGTTTTATCATCTCTCTCAGATTACCAGCTGCATAGTTCTTGGTGATTTGCGGATTGATTGCTGTTTGAAAACTGCTGACAAAGCAATTTACGGCCCCTTGGATCTGTACAGCAACTCCTCGAGCAGTATTTACTACAGGAGAGAAAAAAGAACCAAGCAGTAGATTCAACCCCTGTGTGTATGTAAGGAAGGCCACGTTACCAAAAACACTCCAAGAGGCGAATTTGGCCATTTTTATGAGTAAGATTCTATCAGTTCGCCCTGAATATCTGACATTCTTATATGATTTTTTGCAAAACAAAGCATAGCATAATGTACAAATACATTGAGCAAGAAATATCAATAATCCATAGATAATCAACCTGTCAAAAGTGTCAAAAGCCAATAGAGAATATGCTATCCCTAGGCGAAGTCCAGCATCCACAATAGATACTAATGCAAAAGCATTCATGCTTTCATGCGCAATAATTAGAGCATTAAATGATGCTCCTATAATCATAACAGCCATAGACAAGATGGAGAAATGAAATACCCATATTGCCGCTGAAAGTCTTTCTTCGGGAATCATAAGTTTATTCTTAATAAACCACAACCCTATTGGCTCGATTATTATTGCAATGACAATGGCTAATAGAATGTGAATATATAAACAAGTAGAAAAAACATTGGAGACATCCCCTATTCCCCCTTTTCCTAATTCAAAAGTAATAAATCGTTGTGAAGCAGTTGCCAATGATGCACTTATAAAACTGAACATTGTAACAACGCCGCCCACTACATTATAAATACCATAATCATCTACGCCAAGAGTCTGAAGTATCACTCGTGAGGTGAAGAGAGTAACTCCTAGGATAATAATCATCCTTAAGTACAGGAGCATCGTATTCTTGGCTATCCGTTTATTAGATGAGGTATTTGTCATTATGTATATTTGTGGAAATTGCGGTATCGCCGTTCGGCAAGCGTTCACTTCTCCAACCCATTGATTTTCAGCGGGTATTTGGAAGATTTTGTTTAACAATCGTTGATTTTAAGGGTTTACAGGCTGCAGTAGCACGGCAGGAGGGCTGTCAGGTCCTCGCCTTCATGGGCGGTTTTCAGTTTGCCGAGAAGATAGCTGATGTACTTGCCAGGGTCGATTTCATTGTGTTTGCAGCTCTCGATCACCGAGTACATGAACGCGTTGTCCACCGCAGAGCTCTCGCTTCCGATATTGCCGGCATTGCGGAGGTTCATCTTGAGTTTCCTTACGCTCTGCTCGCTGATATTGTTCGACACCTCGACATCTCCGCTTTCAAGTACACGTTTCATCGCTGGCCATTCGGCCCTTGCATATCGCATGGCTTTTTTCAGCAGCTCACCACATCCGGCATCATCAGACAGAGCATAGTCGGCAAGTCTATCCTCTATCGATCGCATCAAATCGGCAGTGCTGCCCGGCTTGAGCCTGGCAACATATCTTTCAGCGCTTGTCATGTCCTGCTCCTTGAAGCAGTGTTCCTTTGCGAAGACCATCCCTGTTCTGTCTATGAACCACATCGCCTCATCGTAGTTCTCTTCCAATGCGTTAACAAACAGACGTCGAATGTGAAAGAGACAAGCACTCCTCTTCTTGACTCCTCCACGAGGAGGACTTTCCAGTTTCGCCAGTTCCTCGTCTGTCATGTCAAACACCTTATAGCAGACATATCCGTCAGTTGTGTAGAACCCGATGAACTTCTCAAGGTACGGTTTGATGGCTTTTGCGCCACGACTGCCCTCCTCGTAGAACAGCCAGGAGAGTTTCAGCACCTTGGCTGTGATGCTCCAGAAGTACTTTTTCCTATAGACCCTGTTGCCGTCGGCATCCTCGCATCCTACCAGACCGGGAGTCTCGTCTATCATCCAGTAACCTGCTGTAAACATTGCCCGTTCCCAATATTCCTTCATCTTGCCGCGAATATACTCAATGGCTCTGTGGATATTGTCTCCGAGAGTCGGTTTCGACATCCGTAGGCTAAGAGCCCTGAGTTTCCTCGCTATCCGCTCGAACGGAGTATTATACCAGAACTTCTCCATCAATATGTAGCTAAGGGTATCTGTACCGAAGCAGCAACCTGCTATCGGGCGGTCTACCGTTATTGTATCCAGTGTCCTGATGTCTTCCTCATTACTGAAGCGCACCGTGGCCGTCTCGTAGATGTGTTCTTCTGCCTTCGCCGGGGTGAACAAGATAACCTTCACGAAGTTCTTGTCTATCTTTCCATTCCTTGTCACATAATATGCTCCTTCCGGCAGTTTATAGTAGTCCTCAAGCCTGTGATATGTCGGACTGTCCGTATATGCAGCCGCTTTCGAGTAATCGATGCGCTCAACTTTCACCTCACTTCCGGGATGTGTCCTGAGCAACCTCTTCTGGATAGCACTCACAGTGTCTCCGGAAGATGGATTATTCCGCGGAACCTCAGTATTGGCTCCACTGTCAGACCCCGCAGTGCCATCGAAGTTGTCCTTGCCGCTGTTACGATCATCGTCATCACGACGCTTGCCAAGACGACTTGATTTCTCCGACTTGCGGCCGTAGAGTTTACCGGCGTTTACCTTACCGCTGAGCGCAAGGGCGGAGATTTGAGCGGTCAGCTCCGATATCGTTTTGCGTAAGTCTGACAACTGGCCTTCATAAGATGCGCAAGTCTTTTCCTGAGCCGCCCTCATATCCTCTATCATCCCCTTATAGAACTCCTCAACCATTCTCCGGTCACGACCGTCAGATTCGGCAAGCCTTCGCTCCAAGGCGGCTACCGCATCGATCAGCTTTGCATTCTGATCCTTCAGTTCAGCAATGGTCATATACGCCAGTTTGAGTTGTTCTTCGGCTCTCATATTCTTCGTTTTCCTACATATACAGGTACGAAAAATAATTGAAACCACAAAGGATTATTTCAATTTATTTTATTGATAATCAAAGATTTAACAACCTTTTAATCCATGTGTTTTACCATCGCAGAAGTGCTTGCCGCGCACTCTGTCAGCATAACAAAGTCCGACCAGCAAATTTTACCTCCGACACGCTCAGGGTCCGTCAGCGGCCTTAAAAAACGGCCTTCATCCAACCGGATCGTCGTTAGTTCGTAGCGATTGTATTCGCGTATGAGAACCTTTTTCACTCTGGG
>ULTX01019237.1_pt1 | contig 12291 bp, 12 predicted proteins | sample 1958041 | NCBI WGS metagenome assembly ULTX01 (sample SAMEA4835747, study PRJEB28245) | human gut metagenome | biome: gut microbiome; material: fecal sample | place: Denmark | collected 2008
GGTGACGACGAGGGCTTCGCGTTCAGCCGCGACCTCATCAAGGAGGACGGCAAGCAGGCCATCGTGGGCGAGACACTTCCGTTCAAGGTCATCGAGCTCAGGAGAAGCACCCGCAGGATCCTTCTCTCACACGTAAGGACATACGCTGAGGCCAAGGCCGAGAAGGTGGCCGTTGAGGCTGACAACACCAAGAAGGCGGTTAAGAAGATCAACTCCAACCTGGAGAAGACCACCCTCGGTGACATCAGCGAGCTCGCTGCCCTCAAGGACAAGCTCGAGAAAGGTGAATAATTTATGGATTTCACATTGACGGTGTTGGGCACGGCTTCGGCCAAGCCCATCCCCGGAAGGAATCAGAGCGCTCAGGTACTTTCCGTACATGGGCGCTCATTTTTAATAGATTGCGGAGAGGGGACACAGACCCGTCTCCAGGAGTGCGGTGTCTCGCCGATGAAGATAGACGCGATCTTCATCTCCCACATCCACGGCGACCATGTCTTCGGACTCTTCGGCCTGCTCTCCACGATGGGGATGCTCTCCCGGATGGCTCCGCTGAACATCTACGCCCCGGTGGGGTTCGGCCCGATACTCAAATTCTTCCTCTCCTACTACGGCGACGGCATCCCTTTCGAGATCCGTCACGTTCCCATGACGATGAAGTCGCCTCAGGAGGTCTATCATTCCAGGTCGCTGGAGGTCTACGCCTTCCCGCTCAACCACAAGATCGACACCTTCGGCTGGCTTTTCCGTGAAAAGGAGCCTCAGATGAATGTGAAGAAGTGGAAGATTGATGAATATTCCCTGTCGCTCACCGAGATCGGGACGGTGAAAAGAGGCGAGGATGTCGTCCGTGAGCTTCCGGACGGCACCAAGGAGGTGCTGCCGTTCGAGGAACTTGGCTACAAGCCGTACAATCCCCGGTCTTTCGCCTATTGCAGCGACACCGCTCCGTTTCCGGAACTGGCCTCCTGGGTGAAGGGGGTAGACCTTCTCTACCATGAGACCACCTATCCGGCCGAGCTTGCCGACGAGGCCGCCCGGCGGCATCACTCCACGACGCTCCAGGCCGCGTCCTGCGCTTTGAAGGCGGGTGTGGGCAGACTCGTCATCGGCCACTATTCGTCCCGGCGCTATGACATCGGCCTCTACGAGTCCGAGTGCCGGACGTTGTTTCCCGAGACCTACGCGGCGCGCGACAAGGCCGTCTTCGACATTCCGCTGGTGAGGTTTGACTAAAGATTTCCTCCTGACAGCATCTTTTTTGTCCGCAGGTGGCGGGAAAACAGCGGATTTTTGTGTATGTTTACACTTTGTAGAATTGTTACGGGATGAAAAAGGTTATCATATTCATAAGTCTTCTTCTGCTTCAGTTGGCCGCTGCCGCCCAAGGCACGCCGCAGGAGCGCTACATTCAGAAGTGGGCTCCGACGGCGGTCCGGGAGATGTACCGCAGCGGGGTGCCGGCCAGCATAACGCTCGCCCAGGGCATACTGGAGTCCCGCTACGGGCTTTCGTCGCTGGCGACCGAGGGCAACAACCATTTCGGTATCAAGTGCCACAAGGATTGGAAAGGCAAGTCGATGCGCTACGATGACGACGCGAAAGGGGAGTGCTTCCGGGTCTATGACTCCGCTGAGGAGTCGTTCCAGGATCATTCGGACTTCCTGCGCTACCGGGACCGCTACAAGTTCCTCTTCGACCTCAAGACGACCGACTACAAGGGATGGGCCTACGGCTTGAAGAAGGCCGGCTACGCCACCGATCCCAACTATCCGGCCAAGCTCATAAAGTACATCGAGGACTACAGACTTTATGAATATGACACCATGACCACAGAGGACTCCGAGCGTCTTGCCAAGACTCCTGACAACAAGGCTGTCGCCTCGTCCGGCGGTTCGAAGATCTCCTCGGACGGGAAGCCGTCGTCGGCCAGCGTGGAGAAGGCCCGCAAGGATGCGCGGAGGAGCCGCAAGGCCAGGAAGAGGCGCCAGAAGGCCGAGCCTGCTCCGGATGTGATACCGGCCTCGCCTCTGTCGTTGGAGGAGCCTAAGCGGATTGACAAGACGGGACTTGAGGTGTTCAGGTTCTCGTTGACCAGGGAGGCATATTCCCGCAACGGTGTTCCGTTCATCACTTCGGTGGAAGGGGAGAGCTATTCGAGCATCGCGCAGTCGTACCATCTTTATTTGAATGAGTTGCTGAGGTTCAATGATTTGTCTCGTCCTGAGGAACTTCTGCCTGGCACGGTGGTCTATCTTCAGGCGAAGAAGAAGCAGTCCGAGAAGGGACTTGACAAGTACATCGTGGGCGAGGATGAGGAGTCACTGCGCGACATCTGCCAGCGTTTCGCCGTGAGGATGTCGAGCGTGGTCAGGATGAACGGATTCTCAGCGGATTATAAACCTCGCGAGGGTGACACGATCGTCCTTCGCGGCAAGAGATCGAGAAAGTGATGAGGAAGTGGAAACTGGTGGCTCTGGTCGCCGCTCTGGTGCTGGTTGTTGTTCTTGCCGCCGTCGGTGGCCGTTGGTTCGCCGACAACCGCAAGCCGAATTTTTCCGGGAAGGCCGATCTGTACGTCCGCCCCGGGATGACTGTCGATGAGGTGGTCGCCCAGATCCCGGACAGCATTGTCGCCGACCGCCACGGTCTTGCGAGGGTGATCCGCAAGGGCTTGACTGACAGTGATCTTGAGCCTGGCCACTACGTTGTGGAGAAGAACAAGCCGAGCATCTATCTGGTCAGGATGCTGAGGAATGGCTGGCAGTCGCCGGTCAATCTGGTGCTGTCCGGCACGATGAGGCTTAAAGGCAGGATCGCCCGTAAGATCAGCAACCAGATGATGCTGGATTCCGCTTCGGTGGCTGATGCCTTGAACGACTCCGCCCTTCTGGCAGGCTACGGCTTCACCCCGCAGGATGTCTTCTCGCTGATCATGCCAGACACCTATCAGGTCTACTGGACCGCCTCGATGAAGGACATCCTGGACAAGCAGAAGGCTGCCTACGACGCTTTCTGGTCGAAGGAGAACCTCGCCAAGGCTGAGGCTCTGGGTCTGACTCCCAGACAGGTCTCCGTGGTGGCCTCGATCGTGAAGTGCGAGTCCAACTATGCCCCGGAGTATCCGTCCATCGCAGGTGTCTACCTCAACCGCCTCCGTCAGGGCATAAGGCTCCAGGCCGATCCGACCGTAGCTTTCTGCTATGATTTCACGCTAAACAGGATCCTGTTCAAGCATCTGGAGTACGATTCGCCCTACAACACCTATCTCCACGAAGGCCTCCCTCCCGGCCCTATCTGCGTTCCGGACAAGGCCAGCCTTGAGGCCGTCCTGAATCCAGACCGCCACGGCTACCTCTTCTTCTGCGCCAGCGCCGCCATGGACGGCACCCACAAGTTCGCCGTAACCCTCTCCGAGCACAACCGCAACGCCCGCGAGTTCCAGCGCGCCCTCGACGCCCGCCGTCCCCGGTAGTAGCCGGCTGGCTGGAGCTTCCAAGCTCCACGGTAGGCCAGCAGTACATCACGGACGCATGCGCCGTCGGCGTGTGGATGGATCATCGGGACTATTCAAGCGATGAGGAATATGACCAGTTCACCGTCTCCGTGAAGCAGATCGAGGAGTGGACCGGCTTGGACTTCTTCGTCAACCTACCGTTGACCCTCCAGTCCAAAGCCGAGACCAACACCAGCTGGACAACATTCTCCAGCTTCAGGTAACGATTTCAGGTAACGATTTCAGGTAACGATTCCCCGGATCGACCAATAACCCCGGGGGTGAGCAAGGAACACTTTACTCACCCCCGGGGTTCTCTTTTTGAGTTTTCAGAATAAAAGTGTATATTTGTGCGTATAAGTGTAAGTATAATATAAGATAGCCGTTGTATGCCTATTTAACTTATATTAGAATATAAATTAAAATGGAGGATTATGATTGACTATTACGAGTATTCTGTACCGGAGTTGGTAAAACTTCTTGGCGCCAGATTCAAGGACTACCGTCTGCGCGGCAACATGACGCAGAAAGAGGTGTCGGAGCAATCGGGTATTACGATCACAACCATTCACAAGTTTGAGAATGGGGCATCCGGCAATGTCTCGCTGGGGACTTTCCTTTTGCTGCTTAAGGCAATAGGTCAGATTGATGCCCTTGACGAGTTGATGCCGGAGTTGCCGGCATCCGCGTATCTCATGAGGGAGGAGAAGAAAGTTCAACGAATAAGACATAAGAAACCATGATAGCGGGTTCGTTGAAGGTAATGCTTTGGGACAAGGAAATAGGTCGTTTGTCCTGGGATGCAAGGAGAGGGGTCTCGTATTTCGAGTACAATCCCGCTCTTCTTGGGGGTGAACTCGATCCGTTCCCCCTTGTGGCTTCTGTCAAGTCGCCTGCAAGCCGTCGTCCAATCATCGGCGACAAGGAAGCGAGGCTTTACCGTAAGTTGCCACCTTTTCTTGCAGACTCTTTGCCGGATGCCTGGGGAGACCAGGTGTTTGAGTGCTGGCGCATACAGAACGGCATACGCAATCAGGAGATCACTCCACTTGAAATCCTGTCGTTCATCGGCAGGCGTGGCATGGGTGCCTTGGAGTTTGTACCTGAATCATCCGGCATTGGAAAGGCAGAAAGGCTGAACATGAAGGCATTGACGGATTTGGCACAGAGAATTTTCACTGAGCGTGAGAATGTCAGGCTGATGCCGGAAGAATCGCTGACAATGCGTTCGTTGATGGCTGTCGGCACTTCAGCCGGTGGTCGCCAACCTAAAGCGATCATTGCAGTCAATCCGGAAACTGGGGAAATCAGAAGCGGACAGATTGCTGGTCACCGAGGCTTTGACTATTACATTCTGAAGTTTGGCGATGCCGAGCGTTCGTCAGCCGAATTGGAGATGGCTTACTATAAGATGGCTAATGCTGCTGGTATAGGCATGGCACCTTGCCGGATTGTAGAGGTTGAAGGTCGGAAACACTTCATCACGCTTCGCTTTGACCGTGACAAGGAACGCAAACTGCACATGCAGACTTTGGCAGCCCTATATCCGGAAGCGGACAGCTATGAGAAACTTCTTATGGTATGTCGTAAGATGCGTCTGCCTGAAAGCACCCAGGAGGAGGTCTTCCGCAGGATGGTTTTCAATATTCTCGCCAACAATACCGATGACCACAACAAGAACTTTTCGTTCCTGATGGACGAGTCTGGATGTTGGAGGTTGTCTCCGGCCTATGATGTGACCTACATTTTCAATGTTGGTGGCTTCCTTCCGGAGAAGACGCACTGCCTGATGATGCAAGGTAAGCTTCAAGGTCAAACCAAGGAAGACGCTCTGACTCTGGCCAGGAATAATGGGATCCGGCGGGCGGAAAGTGTCATAGATGAAGTCGCTGCTTCGATACGGCAATTCAGAAGCTTTGCGGAGGAATGTGAAGTCGGCCAGCGATGGATCGGTGCGGTAGAAATCACCCTCAATAATCATCTGGCCGAGTGGGGACTGTGTGACCGGCGCAGGAATGTATCGTTCAGGATTGGCGAGACCCTTTTTGAGGATGTGCGTGTGGAGAGAACGTACAGAGGGAACTATCACCTTCTGTGCAAAGTGGATGGGAAAGGCCGCAAATTCGTGATTACTAATAAGAAAAATGAATATGCCTGGATTGATAAGACGGGCATAGACAATTTAACCAACGAGCAGTTGTACTCGTTGGTTGAGACGTTCTTTCCGTAAATTATGCCTGCTTTATGCGCAATGCGCTGAGGGACAGGTCGGAACGGTCTATCCCTCAGCGTGGATTAGATCTCGCTGCCGGTGAACTGGCCGATGAAGTAGATGGCTCCGGAGTCGGACTCGCTTATCAGGTAGACGAACGGCCTGTCGGCGTGGAACTCTACCTGGCGAGGCTCCGGCTCGTAGGCGGACATCGTCATGATGGCGGCGGTCGCGGCTGCGGCCTTAGTGCCCTCTTCGCTTACTTCGATCTTCGCCTTCTGGAACATCTTGGAAACGAACATATTCCCGTCCGCAAGCCTGCTGAAGTCGGCGCCTGGCTTGAACATTGTCGGCGCGCCGAGGCCGGCGATCACCTCGTTCAGCGGCTGCTCAACCTCGGTGGTGAACTTCGGCAGTTTCAGATCCACCTTGCAGTTCTCCATCTTGCGGCCAAGGTTCGCGATCTCCTTGGCGTTGACAACCCTCATCATGTCGTCGATCGACTTGCCTTCGTTCGGAAGGAGAACGGTCATTGCGAAGGAGCCGTTGCCGTAGGGGAGTCTGACGGCGGAATAGGTGCCGTTGGCGGTGTAGGAATATTCATCGTTCCTGTGCATCATCTTGACTTTCTTGATGTCGCGGGTGTAGCCTCTGAACGCCTCCACCTTCGTGTCTTTCGTCTGGAACCTCTCGGCCCACGGGCCGTTGAAGTAGATGGCGTTCATCAGGTAGGCCACGGCGCCCGGATCCACGTTGTCGATGATCCTCGGGATCATCCCTCCTGTGTGCTTTGAGCACCAGCCGTTGATGGTGTTCACTGTCTTCGGTGAGGTGAAGTCCAGATTCCGCACCTCGGTGCCGAACAGGTCGCCCACCGTCTTCCCGAACTCATTGTTGATCCTGTTGTCCTTGTTGACCGCCACGTAGTCCGCCACGTTCACGGTGACGGAAGGGTCGATGACACCGGCCTGCTTGACCAGAAGGCCGTAAATCTCGTTGATCTCCTCCATCGACGCGCCTGTCCATCCGAGCGTGTTAAGGATTTCCTGTCTTGTGTCGCCGTCCGCCCCGTTCGCCAGAATTGTCATAAGTCCGGTCACGCTGAGCGGGGAGATCACCCGTGAGTCCATCCCGTTGGTCTTATTGAACAGATTGATGGCGAATGTGTTGTTCTTCGCCAGAAGATCCCTTTGCGCGTCAGAAAGGATCAGATAGTCATTGTCAATCGCTTCCATATCACCTTTGCTTGCCACTCCCGTGTCGCTTTGTCCGCCCTTCTTCGCGGTGCCGCACGACACCATCATAATCACCGCCATGCCCGAAAGCACGACCCTTTTTGCATTCTTGTTCATCTCTCTCTCTCACTTTTCCCTGTCAGGCAGGCAATTGCCTTCCGTGAATATATTCATTAAAAGCGGCTATTGCCCGCCGCCCTAACTAACCAACTCCCTAAATCCAGCAAGAACCGTTCCTTGCATCACCTTCCCACAATATTCTTTATGAATATCCCACATTTGTTTGAGTTATAAAAAATGGATTTTCATATATAGAAAATTGCCGGATTATGTGTAAATTAACGGTTGATTCGGTAAAGATTGATTCTGATGAAGAAAGTGCTTGTGATTTCGACCAGTCTCAGGCCGAGGAGTAATTCGGAGGCGTTGGCCGATGAGTTTGTCAGAGGCGCTCAGGAGGCTGGCAATGAGGTGGAGAAGGAGACGTTAAGAGGAAAGGACATACGTTTCTGCAAAGGCTGTCTGGTCTGCCAGAAGACCCAGGAGTGTGTGATCAAGGAGGACGATGTCGAGGCACCGTCACGGGCTATCACCGGACTTGGAGGCTGGATTGCCTGCTTTGAGCATGCGCATCTTGCTGGTACGGTATTCGCCGGCGGAGTGACCGATATGGGTGAGATTGAAGGCCATCCTTCCCTGAAGTCTGCCTATCTTCTCGGCAAATAACGGCCTGCGGACACGAGTCGATTAAATTATAGGAATATGTTCGGATATCATCAAAGTCACATCCTGTCTTTATTCTTGTTGCTTTTGACAATTTCGTCGCCGGCGCGGGAAGTGGATGTGAAAGTTGCCCAAAGGGAGAGAGCGGCCACTGAAAAGGAACTGCTCCGGTTCAACTTTGGCTATTCCACCAACGAATACGGCCTGATGGAGGTGACCTGGCATCATTTTCTGAACCGGTACGTGGCCCTTGGCGGAGGCGTGTCGTGCGGAGTGGGCTTTATGGGGAAGAATATGCCGAGCGGCTATATCGCTGATTCTGACTATGATCAGTGGCAGATGACATCTGGCGAGGAGGATGAATGGAATATAGACGCACTGGCTCCGAAATTTCTGTTTTCGGGAATATTCAAGACTCCGGATCTGCTGGAGTCCGGGCGTTGCCGGATCGCTTGCCTTGTGGAAACGGGGGCTGTCTTCGCGATACCTTTCTCAAGGAGAGAGGTGCTTCTGTCCAACGAAGCCGGTGACACGAATACTGAATATGTCCGTGGCTGGGGCGGGCGCAGCGTCTTTTGGCAGTGCCGCGGCACGATCCTGTTCTCATTCAGTGATTGGGGAATCGGCCTGAGTTATTCGCTGAATGACATTGATATGTACTCCAGCGTCAGAAACTTGAGCTATAACGGAACTGATTTCTACGATTTCTATCCTAAGTAATCGTCAACTTCAAGTTTACCGAACTGATAAAATCCCTTTAGGAACTAAAGGGCGCACTTCTATACTCTCCTGTCGGGAGTATCGTGCGTCCTGCGGAGTTTCATTCTCCGTCAGCAGAAAGAAACTGCCAGACGGAGAATGTTTCGTCACTTCGTTCCGTCAAGGTGGCTACACCCCCTTGCGCCGCTAAAGCGGCTATCCCCTGTGGACTTGCCGTCCGCAAACAGCATAAAATGCTGTTCGCCGCCAGCAAGTTTGGAACTGGAAAATATTGATTTTGGAGGGTATGAGATGAAGAAAATTATATATGCATTACTTGTTGGAGTGCTTATTTTTACATTATGTGCGTGTTCACAAAATAAGCACTCGACACGCAAATAATCATCGAAGTGTCCGTCCTCTTTTGAAACATAGAACTCTTGCGAATGAGAACTGCAAATGTTCTTTCCGTACATCTCGTCTCCTAAAATCAGGATTCCGATTTTAGGATTGTACATAAAACATCTGTTGGCTATTTGAAGAATATCTATGATTTCCTGTTTGATATTGATAACCATCAGGGATTTCCCAATATCTCTTTTTGTACGTTTGCCTGTGCCGTAACCTTTCTTTTCCATACTCCTGTCTTTTATGCTCTCTGATTATGCCGATATTTGATATTCGTGAATAGAGCAGTATGCGTCTTCATTTTCTTCTTTCCATTGCTTGACAATCGCATTGACATCCTGACGGGATTTGACTTGTACTTCGCAAATATCCTCCAGCCAGTCATATACGCTTTCCAAGTCTTGAAAATACTCGGAATAGTATTCTTCCTCCGAAGTGCATACATCAACATAGTATCTGTCGGGAAAGTATTTGCCCTAATCATCATTCGTCCAATACTCACACATACCAGATTCTTCCGACTGATAGAAATATCGCAGTGTAGGATATTTCTCACATACCATATCAAACATTTCATTGCAGGGAGACCACGCTGTTTCTGTATTGAATGTAAGCACCTCTCCGTTGAATTTAAGGTTATCCCACGTTCCACGGCAATATATCTTTTCCCAACTTTCTCCGAGGGCTTCTACAAGACACCCTAACCACGTAGTTCCAAAACCATTTTTAACGGACGGCTTTTGTCGTTTTTCCAAATCTTTCATTAACTCATAGAGTTTTTTCAATTCTGTTGCGTTACCCTCTATCGCATACGCAGTGCTGCACCAATTTGGCATAATCGTAAATTTTAATCTGTTAAACTTGTTTTTGTTTCCCTTTGCTTGGAAGCCTTCCGACTTCGCCACCGGGATATGTTTTATGTGCGTTAAAGACTGCGTTACAAGGGAGATAAGACAAGAAAACAAACTGGGAGTTAATGAAAAACCCAATTTCTGCTTACTGGAAATTGAGGAAAGTTGTCGTTCAGTCCGGTGATTTGTTAGCCTTAGCGGTACTTGGCATTCTCCCACAGCAGTACCTTTGCACCATAAAACAATCCGCGCGGCGTGATGGTCGGTTCAAAGGAAATCTTTCCAAAAGATAAAAAAGGTCACATTATCAATATAAAGTCGGCAATAATCTTGGTTTATTGCCGACTTTATATTATCTTTGCAACGCAATGAGAAGTGATGATTATAATATAAAACAGTGTATATTGGATTATGCACAAAATCACTAGCAGTTTGAAATTAATCAGAAGGTATTGAGACAACATACGTGTACCAAGCAGCCTTTGATTTATACACCATTAATATTCAAAAAATACTTCGTTACGCAAAACGTAGAGGAGCATATAAAAGCACATTTTCTATGCAAGAAAGTCCCTACGCTTTCCTTATGTCAAACCATTCCTATTTGGAGAACAATAGGAGTTGCTAATTATTTATATGAAGAAAGTTAAATTTATACATGTCGTTTATTTGTTATGTATTTGTTGCTTGTCTTTAGGCTTGTTAGGTTCATGCAAATATGATGACTCGGATTTAGTGGAACGAGTGGATAATTTGGAAGGTCGTTTGGCGAAATTGGAAGAACAATGTAAGCAGATTAATGCCAATATTAACTCCTTGCAGATCATTGTTAATGCATTAAAAGAGGCCAATCATATTACTTCTATTTCGAATTTGGTGGAAAATGGAGTGGAAATCGGCTATAAGATTGAGTTTGCCAAGAGAGATCCTATTCATATCTATCACGGAAAAGCCGGAGCCGATGGTGCTAGAGGGGAAGACGGATATACTCCTTTGATAGGTGTGAAAAAGGACAAAGACGGGATTTATTATTGGACATTGGACGGCAATTGGCTGACAGACAATGATGGAAATAAAGTCCGGGCTCAAGGTTTAGATGGTAAAGATGGTTACAACGGAAAGGACGGTAAAGATGGTTACAACGGAAAGGACGGTAAAGATGGTTACAACGGAAAGGACGGTAAAGATGGTTACAACGGAAAGGACGGTAAAGATGGTTACAATGGGAAAAATGGCGTGACTCCTAAATTGCGGATTAAAGACGGCAATTGGGAAGTTTCCTACAATAATGGTGTGAGCTGGGAAACACTGGGTTCTGCCACCGGTGGAGTTGTGCCATGTCCGATTAAGAGTGTAGAAGTAAAAGGTCGGTATGTCCTCTTTACGCTGAATTCGGGAGATGAAATCAAAATTCCTTTATATAACGCGATTACGATTAAGTTTGAGGAGACAACAATAGGAATGGGAGCAAGTAGCCAGATAGACTTGCTTTATACATTGACGGGTGGTGACAATGTAAAGGTTTCTGCTATCGGCGAAGGTGTTCGCACCAGTGTTGACGAATCTGCTAAAAAGTTGACGATTACGACAGATGTGAATTTCACAGGAGGAAAAGTGTTGGTTCACGCAACGGATGGCAATAATGTCGCTACTGTGGAACTGACAATTGTGAAGGAGGTACTTGTTTATATTGAATATGGAGCGACGGAAGAGTTATCTTATGATGGAGCCTTTTCGGGTATTGATGTAGAATTCATAAAAGAAAAGAGTACATTCTCTGATTCTGATAAGAAAGGCAAATGGGCATTCAAAGGAAGTATAAAGGGGGTTGTGTCCAGTGCATTTAATGGTAAAAAATCTTTGCTGAGTATTATTCTTCCAGAGGGAATTACCTTTATTGGTAATAGTGCCTTTTTAAATAGCGGTCTTGAAGCCATCACTCTTCCTGAGAGTCTGATGGAAATTGGCCAATCCGTTTTTTTAGGAACTCAGTTGAAAGAGATTACAATTCCGGCGAATGTGGAATCTTTGGGAAGTTCTGCTTTTGAGAGTAGTGATGCAGGAACTATGCCATTAGAAAAGGTGATTTTTAACGGAAGTAAGATTAAGGAAATTGAACCGTACACTTTCAAGAACTGTGTAAATCTTAAGGAGATTACGTTGCCGGAGAGTTTGAAGATAATAGATTATAATGCTTTCTTTGGTTGTTCCTCATTAACCAAAGTGGTGATTCCGGATAATGTTGTTGAAATTGGAAAAAAAGCCTTTTTGGGATGTACATCTTTGACAGAAGCAACGATAGGCAGAATCGTGATATCCATAGGCGAAAAATGTTTTGATGGTTGTGAGAAATTAGCTACGGTCATTTGTAAGGGAGAAAGTCCGGCGAGATTAGGTGTAGGAGCCTTTATGAAAGATGAAGAGCGCTCAGGAACAAAGTATATTAAAAGTATTAAAGTTCCTACAACAGCAGTTTCTATATATAAGAACGCAGCAGGGTGGAAAGACTTTAGTGATAGAATCAGTGGTTACTAGCAGTAGGTAAAATCTAATCGGTCATTGGAAGCAGGTGAAAATCTGGTTTTAATGACCGTTTTGGGTTTATGATACATTGCCCATTAGTCCCAGCCGAGCCTCTTTACAATGCTTGAATCGGCTGGGGTTTTT
>ULTX01055844.1_pt1 | contig 12286 bp, 11 predicted proteins | sample 1958041 | NCBI WGS metagenome assembly ULTX01 (sample SAMEA4835747, study PRJEB28245) | human gut metagenome | biome: gut microbiome; material: fecal sample | place: Denmark | collected 2008
CGAAATTCGGATTATATCATCCCCATCCTTACCACCCGTATCCATATCTAATTTTGCATCGTTCGAGAACAGAAATAACAGCCAGTGCGCAGGGCTGATTGTTTAACGACTAATTAGATTGGACTATGACAAATATCCAAGAATTATTATCCAAACCCGTCTGGCAGATGACAGGCGAAGAGTTCATCATGTTAAGCAGGCACGCATCCGGTCAGCCGGAAGCGCAGCCGCAGCCCGTAACGGACACAGGCAGGAAGTATGTGTACGGAATACTCGGCATAGCCAAGCTGTTCGGGTGCAGCCTGCCTACCGCCAACCGCATAAAGAAAAGCGGAAAAATAGACAAGGCCATCACCCAGATAGGGCGCAAGATTATCGTGGATGCGGAACTTGCCCTTGAACTGGCAGGGAAGAAAACAGGCGGACGCAAGTAACGGGAGGAATTGCTATGGACTATATGAAAGACATCCGGGAAATATCGGACGAACAGGCGGTAATCCTCTGGCAAGCCTCACGGCTGAGCCTGTCGGGAAAATACGAGAAAGCGCCAGAAATCCTCAGCGTGAAAGGTTCTGTAATCGGCACGTTGGGAAATTTCAGTGCATCCATCGGCAAAGCCAAAAGCAAGAAGACATTCAATGTGTCGGCTATCGTGGCTGCGGCTTTGAAGAACGGCACGGTGCTCAGGTATGCGGCTGAACTTCCCGAAGCCAAGCGGAAAGTGCTGTATGTCGATACGGAGCAAAGCCCCCACCACTGCCTGAATGTGATGGAACGCATCATGCGCATGGCAGGGCTGCCCGATGACAGGGACAACGAGAACCTTGAGTTCCTTGCCCTGCGGAAATATACGCCGGAGCAACGCATAAGGATTGTCGAACAGGCAATCTACCATACACCGAACCTCGGTATGGTGGTGATAGACGGTATCCGTGACATGGTGTATGACATCAACAGCCCCAGCGAATCGACACGCATCATATCGAAACTGATGCAGTGGACGGACGACAGGCAGATACATATCCACACGATACTCCACCAGAACAAGGGGGATGAGAACGCAAGGGGACATATCGGCACGGAACTGAACAACAAGGCTGAAACCGTACTGCTCGTTGAAAAGGACAAAAGCAACGGGGACATCAGCAAGGTTTCCGCCATGCACATCCGTGCGATGGACTTCGAGCCGTTTGCCTTCCGCATCAATGAAAGGGCATTGCCTGAACTGATGGAGGATTACCAGACAGAAGCCAAAGCGCCCGGCAGACCCCAAGGCGAAAGGTTTGATGCCTGCAAGGACATTTCCGAGCAACAACACCGGATAGCACTGGAAGCAGCATTTTCGTTGCAGGACGAATACGGATATAAGGAACTGAGCAAAGCATTGAAAGAGTCGTATGCCTTGGTGGGTGTTCCGTTAAGCGACAACAAGCTGGTTAAACTCATCACAGTGTTGAAGAACAAGCGGATGATAGTGCAGGAAAATGGCAGGAAGTACAGATACGAACCGGATTTCCACTATTGACACGCTTCCTGCAATCACTTCACTTTATTCTCCGGGTCTATATATTAGGATAAAGCGAAGTGGTTGCAGGAGCGCATCAAACCGCTTCACTTTAAGCCGTATCCTATATATACGACAATAAAGTGAAGTGGTTATACAGCCAGTAACCTATAAACAGATACTGGCGAAAAGAAAAACAAACAATAACCGATAAAGACAATCATTTATGGACATACAGACAGCAAAACAAATCAGGCTGGAAGAATACCTTCACAGCTTGGGATATAGCCCGGTGAAGCGGCAGGGCATCAATCTTTGGTACAAATCACCGTTCAGGGAAGAAACCGAAGCCTCGTTCAAGGTGAACACCGAGCGGAACCAATGGTATGATTTTGCGCTCGGCAAGGGCGGCAACATCATTGCGCTGGCTTCGCACCTCTATGCAACGGACAGCGTGCCGTACCTTTTGAAACGCATAGAGGAACAAGCACCGCACGTGCACCCCGTTTCTTTCTCTTTTCGCAAGCAGTCATTTACAGAGCCGAGTTTCCAACAGTTGGAAATCGTGCCGCTTTCTTCTCCTGCCTTGCTCGCTTACTTGCAGGAAAGGGGGATAAATCCGGCACTGGCGAAAAAAGAATGTAAGGAAGCGCGGTTTACGCACAACGGCAAACGGTACTTCGCCATTGCGTTTCCCAACATGTCGGGCGGCTATGAAATCCGCAACCGATATTTCAAGGGCTGTATCGCACCGAAGGAAATATCCCACATCAGACAGTCGGGAGAGCCAAAGGTCACGTGTTTCGTTTTCGAGGGATTTATGGACTACCTCTCATTTCTGACCCTACGGCTCGAAAGCTGTCCGCAATACCCTGAATTCGACAGGCAGGATTACATGGTTCTGAACTCTGTTGCCAATGTTTCCAAAGCACTTTATCCATTGGGAAGCTATGAGCGAATCCACTGTTTTTTTGACAATGACCGTGCAGGAATGGAAGCCCTTCAGCAAATCCGCAAGGAATACGACAGCACCCAGCATATACGGGACGCTTCACAAATCTACAGCGGATGCAAAGACCTGAACGAGTATTTGCAGAAACGCATGGCGGATAGAAAAGAGCAAATGCAATTCGTCAAAAAGAGGAATGATGCGTTACCCAAGAAACCGAAAGGCTTCCGGTTATAGCCCACTATAACTACACGCTTCGCTTTCGTAGTTGTGGGCTCTCCCGAGGGGCTTAGGACGCTGCCCTAAGAACCCGGCAAGGGCTTTCAGCCCTATGCAACCCGACCAAAGAGTGACCCTCTCTTTGGAAACTCCGCTCATGGGTTGCACCCCTAAGAACCCCTTGCGGATATGTGCGGAAAGCAACAAACAGATTTAGTAAACAATCAAATTAAAAATTGAATAGATGGCAACAAAATCAAGCATACATATCAAGCCTTGCAACGTGGCATCAAGCGAGGCTCATAACCGGAGAACTGCCGAGTATATGCGCAATATCGGAAAATCCAAAGTATATGTGGTATCCGAACTCTCTGCAAATAACGAGCAGTGGATAAACCCGGACTTCGGCAGTCCCGAATTGCAGATGCACTATGAGAACATCAAACGGATGGTCAAGGAAAAGACAGGTCGTGCCATGCAGGAAAAAGAACGTGAGCGCAAAGGCAAGAACGGCAAGATTATCAAAGTGGCAGGATGTTCACCCATACGTGAGGGAGTGTTGCTCATCAGACCTGACACCACACTGGCAGATGTGCATAAGTTTGGCGAGGAGTGCCAAAGACGCTGGGGCATCACACCGCTCCAAATCTTCCTGCACAAGGACGAAGGGCATTGGCTGAACGGACAGCCTGACCCGGAGGACAGGGAGAGTTTCCAAGTAGGCGAAAGGTGGTTCAAACCGAATTACCATGCCCATATCGTATTCGACTGGATGAACCACGATACAGGCAAGAGCCGCAAACTCAATGACGAGGATATGACCGAAATGCAGAGTCTGGCCTCCGACATCCTTCTGATGGAGCGTGGACAATCAAAGTCTGTAACACGCAAGGAACATCTGGAACGGAACGACTTCATCATTAAGAAGCAGAAAGCCGAACTGCAACGCATGGATGCTGCAAAACGGCGCAAAGAAGAACAGATAAATCTTGCCGAACAGGAACTCCGTCAGGTGAAATCGGAAATACGCACGGACAAGCTCAAAGGCGCAGCCACCGATGCAGCAACGGTCATAGTAAGCGGAGTGGGTTCTCTCTTCGGCAGCGGGAAAATGAAGAAACTGGAACAATTCAATGAAGAATTGCGTCAGGAAATTGCCAAACGGGATAAGGGAATTGATGACCTGAAAGCCCAAATGCGGCATATGCAGGAACAGCATGGCAAGCAGATACGCAACCTGCAAGGAGTACACAATCAGGAACTTGAAGCCAAAGACAAGGAAATATCACGGCTGAATGCTATCCTTGAAAAGGCGTTCAAATGGTTTCCGATGCTCAGGGAGATGCTGAGAATGGAGAAACTGTGCGCAGCCATCGGCTTCACCAAAGAAATGATAGAGAGCCTCCTGACAAAGAAAGAGGCTATCAGGTGCAACGGCAGGATTTATTCCGAAGAACACAGACGGAAGTTTGACATCAAGAACGATGTTTTCAAGGTAGAAAGGAATCCGACCGATAACAATAAATTGGTTCTGACCATAAACAGGCAACCGATTGGCGAATGGTTCAAGGAACAATGGGATAAATTTCGACAAGATTTGCGGCAACCAGCGGAAGCGCTAAGAAAAAGTAGAGGATTTAGAATGTAATTCAATAGTATTTGATTGGATTTCAATAAAATTCTGTATTTTTGCAAATGGATAGAGGCAACTCTTTCCAAGACATAAGAGAAAAAGAAGAAACGTTATGCCTATCTTGTACTTGAAAACGTAGGAAATTTTCAAATTAGATGCAAGGATAGCATAGTGGTTCTCACGCTATAGCGTGGGCTGCTATTGTTACATCTGCATCTATGGTTTCCTACGACCTTCAAGTAAAGACGTGGCATAGTTGGCTCACGTTTTCTATAATATCTAAATTAACATTCTTAGGGAGTCAATGAGAATTTTATAACGATAAGAATGAAAAAATATTTAAAAATGCTCTCTATGTTCATCGGCACTTTCTTGATGATGTCTCTAACGAATTGTACCACATCCAAGTCCGTTGTTTCGCAAGGTGCTAATTTGTCTAAGTATAAATATGTAGCAATCATAGATAATGATATGTATAGAATTCCTCCTGAACTTATGCAATATCAGATACAATTATATGATGCCGTCGAACAATCGGGGCTGGCATTGATAAATCAATACCGCATCAACGAACTGACACGGAACGAACAGTCGGCATTATTGCTTGCAACTTTCGGTGTTGCTGTAAGTCAGGAAGAAACCGTTGTCACCGTCAACTTCATTGACTTCGATAGCGACCGTCCCTTAGTATCTTGTCGGGGTGCTTATACTACGTTTGGCATCAGTCCGGATGCCGATATTAAAGGTGCTCTTCAGCGCGTTGGCGAACAAATTTCTAAAACTTTTAAATAGCCAAACTATGACTCTCAAAAATCTTTCTTTCGTTTTATTGACAGCCTTATGTTTTATATGGGTTGGTTGTGACAATGACGACACTCCAGGTGATACCTATGTGGATATAATCATGCAAGTGTCCGAAAAAACCGTTTATGAACCTGTATGGGGTAGTGACACTCCGGTGGAACACATGCTGGTAAAGGAACAATCTGCTACGGAATGGCAACCGCTTGTTATGGGCGGCATTGAAGGCTTTGAATACGTGCAAGGACATGCCTACGAGTTAAAGGTTCGCAAAACTACTCTTGCCAATCCACCGCAGGATGGGGCTAATTACATTTATCAATTGCTTGAAATAATAAGCGATACGCAGCCGGACACTCCTGTGGGACCTGAAGAGTGGCCTGAAGAAGCAAAGTTTAAACTGAAAATGGTGCAACTGAAGCCATTCATGGATTTAGATACGCCGTTGGCGGCACCCTTTGATTTCTTGACATTCAGGATATATGACCATCAGGACGAATATACTCCTTTGGGGTATCCTGCGTTCTTGCAATATTATGATTCGATTGTGATGTCGACCCCGGTCATGCCCGATACCTATTGTGTCTATCAGAAGAAAACGAATGGAGATAATACATCCGAAAAGTTCACGTCGCAATGGAGTTCCTGTTTCTTTGAGAAAAATGATTTCCCGATAATTCTAAAAGGATACAAAAACGGCGAAGTGAAATATGCGTCTCAGATAAGACAAATCATGCGCGAAAGGGATTTTCTCGGAATTGATTGGAAAAACGGAGGCGTTGTGCTTGCCAATCCGCAGACCAATGCCATTTATTGCGTGCTTGACACCCGTTATGAATTCCTGTTGACCGACATACAGCAGCGCAACAATACCCCTTTCGTTAAAATCAAAGTTGCCGCTGATATCAATTTCACCGATACAGAGAATCTGAAAAGACAAGAAAACGGACTTCGCTGGTTGCTGGAAAAACATCTGGGATATAGAACTTTCGAGACCGCTGCTGACTTCAAAACATTACCTGAAGATGCAAGTGTTGTGGAAACTTATGGCAATGATACTACACGTGCGGCGCTTCTTTATTTCGCGGGTGATGACTTTCATGAAGAATGTTATTATATAATCGCCGAACCGAAATAATATTTCAAGTTTTGGATGCAATTTGTTAAATCAAAAGTCATATAAACGTCTTGATATATCAATCGATATATGTAATAATTTATAGAGCAAATGAAGAGGAAAAACTTGGTGTCCCCTTCGTTTGCTTTATTTTTATCTGCTACCTCAGAGATGATTCATTAAAAAATAATATAAAAATACCCGACTTTACATTCTTGGGTGTAAAATCGGGTGTTTAATTTGTAAAACATTGATTTTCAATGTTTATTGCGGAGAGACAGGGATTCGAACCCCGGGTACCTCGCAGTACAACGGTTTTCAAGACCGCCGCAATCGACCACTCTGCCACCTCTCCAAAACTCTATTTGAGAGTTGCCTTGTTTTTCAAAGGCGATGCAAAGGTAGGCATTATTTTGGAATCCGCAAATATTTACCGCCTTTTTTGATTATTTTTTTTCATTGTCGTACCTTTGCAGCCAAGAAAAACGAAACAGACGAATCATGATATATCCTCATAATTTCGAACAAAAGATTGGATTCGACCAAATCCGACAGTTGCTGAAAGCACGCTGTTTAAGCACATTGGGAGAAGAACGTGTAGACGAAATGGCTTTCTCGGACGACTACCAGGAAATCAACCGCCGACTGGAACAGGTGGTAGAGTTTGTACGGATTACCCAGGAAGAGGAAGATTTTCCCGCACAGTACTTCTTCGATGTCCGCCCCTCGCTGAAACGTATCCGGGTGGAAGGTATGTACATGGACGAGCAGGAACTCTTCGACCTGCGCCGCTCGCTGGAAACCATCCGCGACATCGTACGCTTTCTCCAGCAGACTGATGAAGACGAGGAAGACGATACAGCCACCTCCCCTTATCCGGCACTACATGAACTGGCAGGAGATATCCTGACCTTTCCACAACTGATTGCGCGCATTGACAGCATTCTCGACAAGTTCGGAAAAATAAAGGACAATGCCTCCACAGAACTGTTGCGCATCCGACGGGAACTTTCAGCTACCACCGGAAGTATCTCGCGCAGCCTGAACAGCATCCTACGGGCGGCCCAATTGGAAGGATACGTCGACAAAGATGTAACCCCCACCATGCGCGACGGCCGCCTGGTCATTCCGGTAGCTCCGGGCATGAAACGGAAAATCAAAGGTATCGTACACGACGAGTCGGCCACTGGAAAGACGGTGTTCATCGAACCGGCGGAAGTGGTGGAAGCCAACAACCGCATCCGGGAACTGGAGGGAGAAGAACGGCGGGAGATTATCCGTATCCTGACCGATTTCTCGGCAACGGTCCGTCCGCAGATACCCGCCATCCTGCAATCCTACGAATTCCTGGCCGAGATTGACTTTATCCGTGCCAAGGCACTGTTCGGCATCGAGATAAAAGGCCTGAAACCCTCGTTCGAGAACCAGCAGATTGTCGACTGGTTCCAGGCGGTACATCCCCTGCTGCAAATGTCGCTGGCCAAGCACGGCAAGAAAGTGGTTCCCTTGGACATTATCCTCACCCGCGAGAAACGCATCCTGCTGATTTCCGGTCCGAACGCCGGAGGTAAGTCCGTCTGCCTGAAAACCGTCGGACTGCTGCAATACATGCTTCAGTGCGGCATGCTGGTGTCCATGCACGAGCGAAGCCATGCCGGCATCTTCAGCCACATCTTCATTGACATCGGCGATGAACAGAGTATTGAAGACGACCTGAGTACCTACTCTTCCCACCTGACCAACATGAAGGTGATGCTGAAATCGTGCAACAGCCAGAGCCTCATCCTGATTGATGAGTTCGGAGGAGGAACGGAACCGCAGATTGGCGGGGCCATTGCCGAAGCCGTCTTGAAGCGTTTCAACCTGAAAGGTACCTTTGGAGTCATCACCACCCACTACCAGAACCTGAAACATTTTGCCGAAGACCATGAAGGCGTGGTGAACGGAGCCATGCTCTACGACCGCCACGAAATGCGCGCCCTCTTCCAGTTGCAGATTGGGAATCCCGGAAGCTCATTCGCCGTGGAAATCGCCCGGAAAATCGGGCTCCCGGAAGAAGTCATCGCCGATGCCTCGGAAATTGTGGGAAGCGAATACATCCAGAGTGACAAGTACCTGCAAGACATCGTGCGCGACAAGCGTTATTGGGAAACCAAACGCCAGAACATCCGCAAGCGGGAAAAACAGATGGAAGACACCATTGCCCGCTACGAACAGGAAATAGCCGAGCTGGAACGCAGCCGAAAAGAAATCCTGAAAAAAGCCAAGGAAGAAGCCGAACGCCTGCTTCAGGAATCGAACGCCAAGATTGAAAACACCATCCGCACCATCAAGGAAGCACAGGCCGAGAAAGAACGTACCCGTACTGCCCGCCAGGAACTGACGGACTTTAAGGAGCAGGTAGAGAAACTCGACAAAGCGGCCATGGAAGAAAAAATCGCCCGCAAGATGGAGCAGCTCCGTGAAAAGCAGGAACGGAAAAAAGACAAGAAGGCCCGACAGCAGCAGAAAGCCTCCGAGCCTCAGCCTGTACCTAAAGTCCACCCAATAGAAGCCGGCGACTATGTCCACATCAAGGGACAGACCAGTGTGGGACAGGTGATGGACGTCAACGGAAAGAATGCCGTAGTCATGTTCGGTCTGATGAAAACCAACGTGAAAACCGAACGGTTGGAACGGACCGATGCCCCGAAAGTCGCTCCCCTTTCCAACAAGACAACTTTCGTGAGCAGCGAAACGCAAGACCGAATGTACGAAAAGAAACTGAACTTCAAGCAGGATCTCGACGTCAGAGGAATGAGAGGGGATGAAGCCATCCAGGCCGTCACTTATTTCATCGACGACGCCATCCTGGTGGGAGTCAGCCGTGTACGTATCCTGCACGGTACCGGAAGCGGTATCCTGCGTACCCTCATCCGCCAGTACCTGGCCACCGTACCGGGGGTTGCTCATTTTCAGGACGAGCACGTACAGTTCGGAGGGGCCGGCATCACCGTGGTCGATTTAAAATAACCCGAAGGGATTTTACAAACAGATACGACAAGCATATACGATTATTGCGTATCTTTGCAGAAAACTCACACCTATTTTGAGATGAAATCAATCAGAGAACTATATCGCATCGGAACGGGCCCGTCCAGCAGTCACACCATGGGCCCCCGCAAGGCAGCCGAACAATTCCTCGCACGGAATCCGCAGGCCGCCTCTTTTGAAGTCACGCTGTACGGAAGCCTGGCCGCCACCGGACGCGGACACATGACCGACGTGGCCATTCTGGATACCCTGCAGCCTCACGCTCCCGTGGAAATCATCTGGAAGCCTCATGTATTCTTTCCGTTCCACCCCAACGGAATGACCTTCAAGGCATTCGACGCCCAAAAGAAGAAACTGGACGAATGGACGGTGTTCAGCGTGGGAGGAGGCGCACTGGCAGAAGAAGGACACGACCGCACGGCTACCAACGACATTTACAGCATGAACACCATGAGCCAGATACTCTACTGGTGTGAACACACGGGCAGAAGTTACTGGGAATACGTGGAACAGTGCGAAGGCAAGGAAATCTGGGATTTTCTGGCAGAGGTATGGGAGACCATGAAGGCAGCCATCCACCGGGGACTGGATGCCGAAGGGGTACTGCCCGGTCCGCTGAACCTGCGCCGTAAAGCCTCTTCTTATTACATCCGGTCGAAAGGATACAAAGATTCTCTCCGCTCCCGGGGACTGGTCTTTGCCTACGCCCTGGCCGTCAGCGAAGAGAACGCTTCGGGAGGAAAAATCGTGACGGCACCCACCTGCGGTGCCTGCGGAGTGGTTCCGGCAGTTCTGTACCACTTGCAGAAAAGCCGTGAATTCAGTGACGCACGTATCCTCCGTGCACTGGCCACTGCCGGTCTGGTAGGCAACATCGTGAAACACAACGCCTCCATTTCCGGTGCCGAAGCCGGATGCCAGGCCGAAGTGGGAGTAGCCTGCTCCATGGCTTCAGCCGCTGCCAGCCAGCTGTTTGGCGGCAGCCCGGCACAAATTGAATATGCAGCAGAAATGGGACTGGAACATCACCTGGGCATGACCTGCGACCCAGTATGCGGACTGGTACAGATTCCTTGTATCGAACGCAACGCGTATGCGGCCGCCCGCGCCCTCGATGCCAACATCTATTCGGCCTTTACCGACGGACACCATCGGGTGTCATTCGACAAGGTAGTCGAAGTCATGAAACAGACAGGGCACGACCTCCCTTCCTTGTACAAGGAAACCAGCGAAGGAGGCCTCGCCAAGAACTATCAACCCATGGATTAAAAGGACCTGAAAAAACGCAAGGACGTTTCAATGAAAGCGCCTTTGCGTTTCATCCTAAACGCCTAAGCGTTTAAAGTAAAACGTCTAAGCGTTTTAAATGAAACGTTTAAGCGTTTTATCCAAAACGCTTAAACGTTTTTTGCAAGTCTTCAAAAGTCATCTTTTGTCTACATTCTACCCTCACAAAAAACATTTTACATGACCTTCATCAGCCATTATAATTCCCCTCTTGGAGGTATCACACTTGCGGCCACGAACGACAGGCTCTGCGGACTCTGGTTTGACGGACAGAAGTATTTCGGCAGTACCCTTCAGGAAGAAACCGAAGAAGAGGAGACTCCCGTCCTGTGTCAGACCCGACAGTGGCTCGACCTCTATTTTTCCGGAAAGAAGCCCGGCTTCCTTCCCCCGCTTCATCTTGATGGTACCCCTTTTCAGCAAACAGTGTGGAACATCCTGTGTAGCATCCCCTACGGAGAAACCCGAACTTACAAAGAAATCGCCGTAGAAACCGCCCGCAGACTCGGACGTCCTCACATGGCTGCCCAAGCAGTAGGAAACGCCATCGGACACAACCCCATCAGTATCCTTATCCCCTGCCATCGAGTGGTGGGCACCAACGGCAGCCTGACCGGATACGCTGGAGGAACAGAACGTAAACTTGCCTTGCTGCAGATTGAACATACACCTTAATTATATACAGTAACTACATGGAACCATACACAGTTTATTTATTCGATTTTGACTATACCCTGGCCGACTCTTCCCGCGGCATCGTGATGTGCTACCGTAACGTGCTCGAACGTCACGGATTTCATCAGGTGGACGACCACGCCATCAAACGTACCATCGGAAAAACGCTGGTTGACTCCTTTTCCATCCTGAGCGGAGTGACGGATGCCGATACCCTGGAAACCTATCGGAAAGAATACGTGAAAGAAGCCGACCAGCACATGACGGCCAACACCCGGCTTTTCCCCGAGACGGAAGAGGTGCTGCATGCACTGAAAGCACGCGGTGCCCGCATCGGTATCATCTCTACCAAATACCGCTACCGCATCATGGAACTGCTGGGGAAGAAATTCCCGGAAGGATTCATTGACATTATCATAGGAGGTGAAGATGTGAAGGAGGCCAAACCCTCTCCCGAAGGATTGTTACTGGCCATCTCCCGCCTGCAATGTCCCAAAGAACAAGTGCTGTACCTGGGCGACAGCACGGTGGATGCAGAAACTGCCCAAAATGCCGGAGTCGATTTTGCAGGTGTCTTGCACGGCATGACCACCCGCGAGGAGCTGGCAGCCTATCCGCATGTAGCCATCCTGCCCGACCTGACTCCGCTCAAATAAAAAAACGAGTCCATCGGTTGTTTTTTTCAGATAAATAGTTGGTTATGTAAATTTAAAGCCGTAAATTTGCAGCCGATTTTAGTCCGTGGAGGTAAAAAAGTAGCCGGAGAGAACGGTTCACCTTGCGGAGGAAACCCGTTTAATATTTATTTAAAATGTACGTAATCGTAGAAATTAACGGTCAGCAGTTCAAAGCAGAAGAAGGCAAGAAACTGTTTGTTCAGCACATCCAGAACGCTGAAAACGGTGCAACTGTTGAATTTGACAAAGTCTTGTTGGTTGACAACAACGGTACTGTAACTGTAGGTGCTCCTACTGTAGACGGTGCAAAAGTGGTTTGCGAAGTAGCTTCTCACTTGGTAAAAGGTGACAAAGTATTGGTATTCCACAAAAAGAGAAGAAAAGGTTACAG
>ULTX01065596.1_pt1 | contig 12206 bp, 10 predicted proteins | sample 1958041 | NCBI WGS metagenome assembly ULTX01 (sample SAMEA4835747, study PRJEB28245) | human gut metagenome | biome: gut microbiome; material: fecal sample | place: Denmark | collected 2008
TCGCCGCCGTCGGCCATCGGCAACGACACTATCTCGACGTCGCCGACCCGCGAGCGCAAGGCCCGCTCAACGGCACGTTCAGCCTCGACAGACGTCATGCAGCCCTTAAACGAGTCAATGGCCAAAACAAACTTCTTTCCCATCGCTATCACATTATTTCCCGCAAAGGTAATCATTTTATCCCGACCAGACTACTCAAGGGCACAGCAAAAACCATTCTTCACAACGAAAACGCCCCGTCAAAAAACACGGCTCATATCCCGCCCGTAACCCGTTGATAATCAGCGACCCTGCAAAATGCCGTATTTTAGCGTGAGAAAGATGGCCTTTTAGGAGGTAAAAGGTGGCCTTTTAGCGTGCGAAATGCCGTCAATCGGGAAACCACTTGATGTTATATGTATGGCGAATTGTATTAAGCCTCGGTTGTATTCATAACCAACAATGCTTTTAATGATGTTGAATGACGTTTAAAACATCTGCCAAATGATACAAAAAAGATTAAAACTAAAATATTTAATTGCATATTTAGACAAATTAGTTTACCTTTGCGTAACTAATAAAATACGTTCATCATGCAAAGACTTATTTACATCTTGTTGTCGCTTGCGCCGCTTATGGTCGGTGCGCAGACAATCGAAGGCGGTGACATACCGCCGATAAAGCCTGTAAAAAAGACTGTTTACGACTCGGCACGGGTAAAGGTTTATTATGAATATGACTATCGTCCCGACTCCACCAAGGCCGACAACTGGCGGCACGCGCAGACCGTCCTGCTGATAGGCAGCGAGTATTCGGGATTTGCCGACTACTATTCGCTGAAGGCAGATTCGCTCAACGATGCTTATTACTATGCGAAACGTAAGCCTATGGAGCTGCTTGTGCCATGCATGTCCGTCATGCGTAACATCAATTACAAATACCCGTTGGCTATTGATATGACACGCAACACTGCCACGGTGCAGCTGCCTGGCTTCATTAATTGTGAGTACACACAGCAGCTCGAGCCGCTTGCATGGACGCTGGCCGAGGGCGACAGCACCATTGCCGGTGTACGTTGCAGGAAGGCAACGTGCCGTATGGGCGGCCGTGACTGGGTAGCCTGGTATTCAGTTGATTACAGTATACCGCAAGGGCCGTATCTCTTCAGTGGTCTTCCGGGGCTTATCTTCGCCGTAAGGGATACGAAGAACAACCACGTTTTCACCCTTAACGGTCTTGAAACCTTGCCAAAGCCAGAACTGATTTACCTTAAATCATACGATAAGAAACTAAAACTGTCGCGTAAGGACGCACTAAAGGCCAAGCGCAATGAGTACGAAGACCCGCAGACGGCGATAGAAATGAGCGGAAAGCATATATGGACCGAGGACGGAAGCAGGCTCCCTTCGTCGCCTTATAACCCGATAGAGTTAGAGTAACTTCTGTCCCGTCCGTAACCCGTTGATAATCAGCGGCTCCGCAATATGCCGTCTTTTGCACGCTAAAAGACGGCATATTAGGCGGTAAAACACGGTCTTTTAGCGTGCGAAAGGCCGTCAATCGTAAAGCCGTTGGATATTATACGCGTTGCGGAAGATGTCGTAACCGCAATGTTTTAACCATTAATATTGTAAAATTTCATTATGAGCCATATCGCGTTGAGCCATTATACGCCACAAGAAAACACCTGCAAGGACTGCCAACAAGCCTCCTTTCGGAAGGGTAGGGGCAGGCTTTTGCTGCTGTTACTGCTGTTTTTCCTTCTCTCCTTTCCCGCCTTCCCGCAGTCGGCGGGGCGGCAGGTTACGGGGCGCGTCACCGATGCCAAGACGGGCAAGGGCGTGAGCTACGTTACCTGCAAGACGCTGGGCGAGCGCGATTCGCTTATGGCCTACGCCCTGACCGACGGCACTGGGGCATTCACCCTGACCCTTCCCGACGGGGCGGAGGCGGTGGAGTTCACCCTGATGGGCTACGACAAGAAGCGCATCGGCGCAAGAGACGCACGCCAGGGCATGAGGGTCAGGCTAGCGCCATCGGGCATAATGCTGAAGGAAGTGACAGTGAAGGCCCGTCCGATAGACATCCATAAGGACACGATAAATTATAACGTGGCGGCATTCCAAGGCAAGGAAGACCGCTATATAGAAGATGTGCTGAAGAAAATGCCGGGCATTGAGGTGGCCGACAACGGCGCGATACGCTACAAGGGCAGACCTATCAACAAGTTTAACATCGAGGGGCAAGACCTGCTGGGCAACCAATACAACCAGGCTACACGCAATATGCCGGCCGACGCGGTGGCCACCGTGCAGGTGATGGAGGACGACCAGCCCATCCGCGCGCTGAAAGACAGGGTGCCGTCAGACAAAGCCACGCTTAACATCAAGCTGAAACAGGGCTATAAGCTGCGCCCGTTCGGCGAGGCGAGGGGCGGTATCGGCGGCTTCAATGACGTGCTGTGGAACAACAGTCTGACCTTGATGAACGTGGGAAGGAAGAACCAACTGCTGCTGACCGCAAAGATGGACAACAATGGCGAGAACCTGTCGGAGAACACGGTGGAGCACATCGACTATGCCGACAATGAAAACTACGAGCCTCTGCCGCCCGAGATGACGGTCACGGCGGGCACTGACAATCCCCCGATCAGCGAGAAACGCTATCTCAGGAACAAGTCTTACTCCGTAGGACTGAACCACGTCCACCGCATAGGCCGCTACGGTTCGCTGCGCACCAACATAACTTATTACGGCACGTCAGACCGGGCCGAGGACAGCACTTACAATTATTACGGCGGCGAACAGACGCTTGCGCTCTATGAGGCGAACCGCATTAGGACGCGCGTTCACACCATTATGCCCCGCTTCCGCTACGAGCTTAACTCCCCAAAGGTGTATCTCGTCGACGAACTTTCAGGCTCGTTGTCGTTATTTAAGTCAACAAGTAGACGAGAAACGAGCAGACAAGGAGATTTGACTCAGCAGCCAAGCGACGGTGTTATTCAGCAGACGAGGGACAAGTTGACAAGTAGACAAGGAGAAACGCCTCGCCAACCATCAGGACAAATCTCCTCGTCTGCTCGTGACATGTCTGCTTATCAACTGCGCGAAAGCGCCGACCGCCATCCCGGCTACTTGCAGAATAAGCTGCGCATGACCATAAATGCCGGGGCGAATGTATATTCGGTGAACTCGCTGTTCAGGTATTTCCGCCGCAGCGAAACACTCGCCGTGGGCGAAAACGACGGTGACGCGGAGGGCAATTCTGCTTACTCCTTCTCTCCATACTCCATTACTCCTTCCTCAATCTACCAATTAAGCCAACGCCTTGAACTTGAAAGGCTGATGACACGGAGCAGCGTTTCGACAATATTCAGGGTCTTGGGCAACAGTCTTGAACTGAAATATACGTTCGAGTTGCGTTCAGACAACGTGGCAGTTGATGGCAACCGAGGTTACCGCACAACGTACATGAAGCATTCGTTCATGCCCGGATACTCCATCGTTTACGGCCGTGGGCACATTGGTATAGAAGTACCCGTGAGCGTGTTCACGTCGCGCGTGCCGTGGAGCGGCGTCAGCGGCGGAACAAAGGTGTATGCCTCGCCCTCGCTCAGGTGGCGGCATGAGTTTTCGCCGTTCTGGAGAATGAACATAATGGGCGGCATCAGCCGTGACCCTTCGGCCGATGTCATGACGCCGGAGGAGTTCGCAAGGGATTACCGTACGCGTCTGCTGACGGCCGACCGCATAGGATGGACGCGCCGTTCAGGTGCCTCGTTCTCGCTTAACTACTCCAATCTTGTCACCCTGTTTGTGTGGAATGTCATGGCGTCGGCTTCATGGAGCACGTCAGACCATTACAACGAATACACCTACGGCAATGATCTGACCACCGTAAGGCCCGTATGGCAGGACGTGAAGTCGCGCTCGCTGTTCGTCATGACGTCGGTAGACAAAACCTTCGCGGGCACGGGCGGCGCCGTAAAGGCCACGCTGACGTATAACCGCACGACGCTGCCCGTGGCGCAAAACGGCGTCACCGCCGACATAACGGCCAACGTTCTGACGGCCGCAATGACGCTGAGGTGGAACAAATGGAAGTGGATGTCGGTGACCGACCGCCCCACATTCAACCTGACATGGCAGGACCCGTACGCCTGGAGCAGCGGTCATAACACGCTGAAGAGCTTTTACAACGAGGCAGACGTCCACCTGTTCCCGCTCAGCGGACTCGACATAAGCCTCTCGTGGGAGTACAACCGACTTGAGGTTGAGCACGGACGGTACCGCCACAACAGCTTTATCGACGCCTCGGTGCGCTATGCGCTGAACAAAAGGATAGAATTTAGCCTGGCAATGAGCAATCTGCTGAACCGTAAAGTGTATGAAGAGGCTTCGTTCTCGGGCCTCAACTACGGCTATTTCAGCCTGCCCTTGCGTGGCCGCGAGGTGCTTTTCTCCGTCGCGTTCAGCATTTAACGCCGGATAAAGTCATGAAAACCGTAAGCTGAACGCATGTTCCTAGTTACAATCACTACGTCTGATTATTCATTTATCATTATTCATTAATCATTCCATACATGTTTTCTTACAAACTAAAAGGCCGTCTTTCGCAATGCAGAAGACGCCCTTTTAGCCTGCGATTGACGGCCTTTTGGAAAGTAAAAGACCGTCTATCGCAATACCGTTTATCGAGAATGATCAACTCATTGACAGTTAATCCCCAAACAAGTCATGCCTTGCCGATAGACAAAGTGAACGTATGCATTCCACGGACAAAGGCGTATTTAATGTCAAGGCCGTAGAGATTGGATATTGCCTTGACGAGAGACAGGCCGAGGCCGGTAGACGACTTCTTGCCCGCCGAATGGTAGAAGCGCTCGAATATCTTGCTGTCGTCAAGCGGGCGGAGGCTGCCCGTGTTGGCTACGGTGTACGTCTTGCCGTCAGAAGTGATGCTTATCTCGCCTCCGTCAACGTTGTGGATGAACGCGTTTTTGAGCAGGTTGCCTATTAATATGCCGGCAAGCTGCTCGTCCATATCCACCTCGGCCGCGCCCGTGAAGGCTGTCTTGACTTGTATCCGCCTGTTGGCGTAGACGGCCGCGAGGTCGGGCAGAATCTTCATTGTTGTTGTTTCGAGGTCTACGGTGACACGGTTGACAAACTGCCCGTTGTCTATCTTGCAGAGCAACAGCAGCGAGCGGTTGGTGGCCGAGAGGCTTTTCAGCGTGCGCAGGGTCTTTATTATGTCGGCCATCTGCGTCTCGGTGAGGTTGTCTTCATCGAGCAACATCTCAAGGCGGTTGGTGCATACGGCCAGCGGTGTCTGCATCTCGTGTGACGCGTTGGCGATAAACAGCTTCTGCTGTTCGTACTGGCGCTCGTTACGCTCTACGCTACGGCGCAGCGCGTCGTTAAGGGTGCTGAACTCGGTTATCTTGGTGTTGCTGTCGAGGGGGCGGCTGCGCTTGCCCAGCTTGTAGGCGTTGAGCCAGTCGAGCAGCGCCTTGAGCGGCTTCATGCTGTGGCGTATGGTCCACAGGTTGACCACGGTTATGCCGACGAGCAGCACTACATAGAGCGCGATAAGCCAGTAGAGGATGGCGCGCTTCATGTTGTTCTTGTCGATGGATGGCGTGAACACTACGAGCTCACGCCATTGCCCGTCGTCGGTCTGGAATATGTACGTGATGGTGCGGGCCTGCTCGTAACGGTGCCTTTGCTCGAAAAACATCTCCGTGTCCTTATACCTTATGTGCTGCATTCGCGCTGCATAGCCGGCCGGTATCGGGCGTATGACGTACTGACGGCCGGAGATTTCGCTCGACTCTGGCAGCGTCTCGCCCGCAAAATAGTCGGTGATGAGCGTCTCGGCATAGTCGGTGAGCGCCTCGTCGGTGGCGTTGTTTATCTCTTTTATTATCGCGAAATAAAAGCAGACGGCCCAAACGGCTATGACGATAGCCTTGAGTATGGACAGCCGGAAGGTTATTACGTTCTGAAGCTTCATCGTTTTTTTAGTTGACAAGGGACGAGTTGACAAGCAGACGAGGAGATATGTTTAAGTCAACAAGGGACGAGTTGACGAGTAAACAAGGAGAAATGCCTCGCCAATTAACAAGGCATATCTCCTTGTCTGCTCGTCCCTTGTCTGCTTGTCAACTTGATACCACAAGTTTATATCCAAACCCGTAGACGGTCTTTATCTCTATTGTCGCGCCGGCGGCTTTGAGCCTTTTGCGCAGGTTTTTCATCTGGGCGTAGATGAAGTCGAAGTTGTCGGCCTGGTCGATACTGTCGCCCCACACGGCCTCGGCCAGCGTCTGCTTCTCTATCAGGCGGTTGGCGCGGTTGACAAGGTAGTGCAATATGTCGTACTCCTTGCGCCCAAGCTCGAGGTCACGGCCGTCAACGTCTACCTTGAACGTGTCGGGATGGATGGTAACGTTGCCCAGCTTGATGTTGCGCTCGCCGTTATGCGCGTTGCGGCGCAGCACGCTCTTTATCCTGGCGTGCAGCTCGGCAAGGTGGAACGGCTTGGCAAGATAGTCGTCGGCGCCGAGGTCAAGCCCCGTAACCTTGTCCTCGATGGAGTCTTTGGCGGATATTATGATTACGTTGTTGCGCCTGCCCCGCTCCGAGAGTTCACGCAACAGGCTCAGCCCGTTGCCGTCGGGCAGCATGATGTCGAGCAGGATGCAGTCGTACTCATATATGAAAACCTTGGTCCGCGCGGTAGAATAATCGGGCGCGGTCTCCACAACATACCGCTCCTTCTCCAGCGAGCGCACTATCACTTCACGCAAGTCGGCGTTGTCTTCGATTACCAGTATCTTCATATTTCGTTAGAAGTTATAGAAGTAAAAGAAGTTACCGCTCACTTTGTTCACTCAGAAGTTAAAGCCATTTGCCTCGCATCACGAAATCAATCTACGTTTATCTGCATAAGTAATGGCTTTAACTTCTATAACTTCTCTTACTTCTTTAAATTCTGAATATTCTTACTTTTCAATCCTTATCCTTGCGTCTACGGCAATGATATCGTTCTCGTCGGCCAGCAAGGGGTTGATGTCCATCTCCTTGATTTCGGTGGCGAAGCGCAAGAGTGTCGACAGGCGCACTATTATCTCGGCGTATTTCTTCTCGTTGACGCCCTTCTGTCCGCGCGTGCCTCTTATTATCTTGTACGCCCGCAAGGAGCGTATCATCGAGAAAGCCTCGTCATACGACAGCGGGGCAAGGCCGCTTGACACGTCCTTCAGCACCTCGACGAAGATTCCTCCGAGGCCGCACAGCACTATGTGGCCGAACCTTGGCTCGTATTTGGCGCCGATGAACAGCTCGCGTCCACGCAACATCTTCTGCACCATGACGCCTTTAGCGCCCTCGATCTGCATCATTCGGTCGAACTCATACTCCAGATGGCTCGACGTCTTGATGTTAAGCGCCACTCCGCCCACATCACTCTTGTGGACAGGGCCTACCACCTTGGCCACCACGGGATAGCCTACCTTCTCGGCAAAGGCTTCCAGCTCGGCCTTGTCGGCGCTCACAAGCTCTGGCACCATCGGTATTCCGGCGCACTCGAGCAGTTCATGCACATGCTCGGGAGAGATGTATCCGTTGCCTTCGATACGTCCGATGACCTCGCGGATACGAGGAACGTCGACACCGAACAGTTCTATTTCCGGCGACGCGGGACGCGGAGTCTTCATCACTTGGGTAAGAGCCGTGGCAAGGGTTACCTCGTCGCTGAAGTTGACATGCCCCTTGCTGAGGAACTCGGCAACCTCCGGACCGGCGGTATGCAGGCACGGCAGGATGGGGAAAATGGGCTTCTTGCACTCCAGAATCTTCTTGTGCAGCACGTCGTAGGCCTCATACAGCTGTACAAGACCCGGCGTTCCGAAGATTACGAAGATAGCGTCAATGCCCTTGAACTTATGCTCGCAGTAGTCAATGGCAAGCGAAAGATGTTCCGGTGTGCCGGTAGCGAGGATGTCGATGGGGTTGGATACCGACGAGCCGGGGAACAGAAGGCTCTTCAGTTCGTCAGCCTCGGGCCCCTCAATCTTGGGCACGTTGAGCCCGCCTTTCGACAAAGCGTCGGTCAGCATTACGCCCGGGCCGCCGGCATGGGTAACGATGGCGAAGTTACGTCCAGTCAAAGGAGGCAGCGTAAAGATACATCCTACGGTGGTAAGCTCCTCTCTCGAGAAGCAGCGCACTATCCCCGCCTTGCGGAAGAGAGCCTCAACGGCAGAGTCGCTGCTGGCTATCGCCCCCGTGTGCGACGACGCGGCGCGGCTGCCGCTCTCGCTGCTGCCCGCCTTGATTGCCGCTATACGGCAGCCCTTGCGTATGAGCGAGCCGGCGTGGAACAGCAACTTGTCGGGGTTGTTGATGTTTTCGATATAAAGAAGCTTGATGTGCGAGTCGCGCTCGGGGTCGAAGTTCTCGTCCATATACTGGAGAACGTCCTCAATGCCTATCTGCTTGCTGTTGCCCACGCTCCACACCGAGTTGAACGGCAGGCCCTTGATTACGGCAGACTCGAGGATGAACACCGCCGTGGCACCCGACCCGCTGATGAAGTCGACGCCCTTATCATGCAGCGTAGGGATGGGTTTCGTGAACACGCTGTGGTGCCATGAGTTCATCAGTCCGATACAGTTTGGGCCGATAAGCGCCGCCCCATACTTATCGCATGTGTCCACAATGCGCTGCTCAAGCTCGGCACCCTCCTTGGTCTCCTCGCCGAATCCGGCGGAGATTATGATGAAAGCACGCACGCCCTTGTCGCGCGCAAGAGTCTCTACACTCTCCGGACACATCTTGGCCGGTATCACGAGCACAGCCAAATCGGTAGGAGGCAGCTCGCCGGCGTCATGGAACACCTTAATGCCCTGCACCTCGTCCTCCTTCGGATTGATAATTCTCAGCGTGCCCTTATAGCCTCCGCTGATAAGATTGCGCACCAATGCGCCGCCCGGTTTGTGGACGTTGTTCGAGCCGCCCACCACCACGATACTCTCTGGATGTAACAGTTGTCGGTTAATCATAGTATTGTTTTTAGTTTTTGACGCCCGCATTCAGCCAACAGTATGTATGCCGGCTGAATGCGGATATCAGTGTTTTTACTTCAATATCTGCTGCGCATGCTCCTTCACCTTTATCTCCTTGGGAGTTATCACGCGCTCTATTATGCCTTCTTCGTTGATGATGAAGGTGGTGCGGAACGTGCCCATGTACGTGCGTCCGTACATTTTCTTCTCGCCCCACACGCCGAACTGCTCAACAAGCAGCTTCTCCGTGTCGGCTATAAGATGGAAAGGCAGCTCGTGTTTGGCTATGAAACGCTGGTGCTTCTTCTCGTCGTCAACGCTTACGCCAAGCACCTCGTAGCCCCCATTGCGCAGCCCTTCGTAATTGTCGCGCAGGTTGCAGGCCTCGGTAGTGCAGCCCGACGTCAGGTCTTTCGGATAGAAATACAGCACGAGCTTCCTGCCCTTGAAGTCGCTTAACCTCACTTCGTTGCCGTTCTCGTCATGCCCGAGCAGCTCGGGCGCCTTGTCTCCTACATTCATATATTATTGTTGTTAGATGTTATCTGTTAATCCAATTTTCAATATTTATATTGGGAATATGGGATAAATGCCTTACGTTCTCGGTCACAAGTGTCATGTTTTTACATATCGCTGTTGCTCCGATAAGCAGGTCAAAGTCATCAATCATAGAACCTTGCCTTCTTAATTCTGCCTTGATTTCAGCATAAACAGGCAATACCGGATATATAGGTTCAACTGAAAGCAACCCTATCAAATCATTAATTTGACTCAAATGCTTCTCTTTTTGTATGCTACAAGCCGCTCCATAAAGTAACTCGCCGACTGTAATCTCAGATATATGGCAGTTGCCAATACCTATTTCCATCAGTTGGTCAGCCACTTCATACTTTCCTCTGAGAAAGAAAATGCAGATGTTTGTATCCAATAAATATTGCTTCATTCGTCAAACGAGGATAAGTTTCTTGTCTTGTTGCTCACCCGTCCTTCAGCGATTGCACGCTCCATCATATCCGCTTCTGGGTCGTCCGCCCACGCTCCAGCCAGCTTTGAAAAAGCATACTGACCTGCATTCACGGCCGGTGTATTCACCGTTTTATCGTTTTTCAGCAAAGAGTCGGTAAGTTTTCTCACCAAACGTAGCTTCTCCATGCCGTTCAAATTATCAAGCATGGGGAAATAATAATCAACCCAATTTATACTCATTTCCATTCCTTTCATCTTTCTGCTCCTTTCTTAATAACATTGAGCATATCGCCAAACACCGACAACAAAAGCAGTGCCGTAACGATGTACTTGGCCATATCCATAAGTCATTTGCCCAATTCCTTTTTCATATTGCAAATATAGCACAAGTTGATTGAAACTCAAAATAAAAGGAAAAGAAACGAGATTTTATTTTGGTTAATATCCGTCAGTACATCACACAACACGATATGGCCGAGACAGTATCAGCCACCATGACAGCAGACAGAATCCTCTGAGGCTGCAAGCAAAGGTTACAAAATAGTCATTTCGCAACATTTAGGCGCATGTTTGTTGTCAAAACGGCAAACTGAAAATGTCCGTATATTTTGCCGAAATAGAAAAACGAAGGCGCGTATCACGGCACGTTTCAGCGCAAAATGTCATCTTTAAGTTGTCAAAACACGGCTAAAAACAACACGAAAGACCGTCTTTCAGAATATAAAAGACAGCCTTTCGCATCACTAACGACGGCTTTCGGCATTGCCAAAGACCGTCGTTTACACCCGTAAAGGTCGTTTTTTAGGCTTCAAACGGCCGTTTTCATTGCACACAAAAGCCGCAAGCCGACGTATCGTCTTGATAATATTACACTTACGTTTGCACACGATTTTTCGCCGTATTTGCGTCCCGTCGCCTTTTATTTTCTGCCGACGGCCTTCCTGAGCGTCAACGAAAATCAGGAAGAAAGCCGCAAATACTATCTTGACTGCATAATGAAAGTATGGCAAAATGCTGCTGTCTGACTGACAAAATATCGCATGAAGCAAGGCTTCTTTTCTTCCGTTTCATTAATATAACGGATAAAATACAGGAATAAAAAGTGTTTTATGAACAAAAATAACTAACTTTACAGCCGCTAACTAAAACTATCATGAACAAGAAAATATTGCTTTTCGCCGTGGCTATGACGGCCTTCATGCCTGCCATAGGGCAGACTACGGCACCTGAATCAGCCACAATCCAGCCTGCGGGCAACGTCTGTCCGCTTGGCAACCAGTCGGCATGCGACATGCCATCATGTACCTTCCGCCACCCCTGGGCGGGCAAGCGGGTATGCTTTATAGGCGACTCGATGACCGACCCGAGGAACAACAGCGAGGAAATAAACAAGAAATACTGGAACTTTCTGCAAGAATGGCTCGGCATAACGCCCTACGTCTATGCCATCAGCGGCCGCCAGTGGGACGACGTGCCACGGCAGGCAAAGGCGCTGAAGGATGAGCACGGCGACAACGTTGACGCCATAACGGTGTTCATCGGGACTAACGACTTCAACGCGGGAGTGCCCCTCGGCCGCTGGTATGACGAGCGCGAGGATACAGTATTGGCCGCGGTGCACAGTCCGAAGAAGTACTACAAACGCAAGAAGCGCACCCCGTCAATGGACAACACCACGTTCAAGGGACGCATAAACATAGCAATAGAAAGCCTCAAGACACTCTTCCCCGACAAGCAGATAGTGCTGCTTACGCCGATACACCGTGCCCGCGCCGAGTTCGGAGCAGAGAACCTGCAGCCCGACGAGAGCTGGCAGAACGTGTGCGGAGAGTACTTCAGCGCCTACGTTGACGCAGTGAAGGAGGCCGGCAACGTATGGGGCGTGCCCGTAATAGACCTCAACGCCGTGAGCGGAATGAACCCGATGGTCAAGGCGCAGCAGTCTTACTTCCACAACGCGGCCACCGACCTGCTCCACCCCAGCGTTAAAGGACAGCGGCGTTTGGCGCAAACGCTGGTGTATCAGCTCATGGCGCTGCCGGTATTTTAGCCACTGCCGTACGCCCGCATCATGCTGGCAACGGCTCTACTACAAGCCTGGCAGTCGCTTTCTAACGGGTATATAAGAGGTCATCTCAAGCCTGGCAGTCGGTATTCGTCATTCCGTGCTTGACACGGAATGACGAAT
>ULTX01000784.1_pt1 | contig 12205 bp, 7 predicted proteins | sample 1958041 | NCBI WGS metagenome assembly ULTX01 (sample SAMEA4835747, study PRJEB28245) | human gut metagenome | biome: gut microbiome; material: fecal sample | place: Denmark | collected 2008
CCGTTACCTACAAAGTAACGGGGAAAAACCTGTTGAAAATGTCATGCTAAAAATGGGAAACATGAAGCGAATTCTAATCTTCTTAATGCTGCTTGTCAGCATTTCTTTGTCCGCGCAAGATGTGGCAGTCAAGACCAATCTTCTTTATGACGCGACGACCACCATCAACCTGGGTGCAGAAATTGGTGTGGCTCCTAAATGGACGGTTGATTTGTCAGCCAATTACAACGGTTGGACCTTTAATGACAACAAGAAGTGGAAACACTGGATGGCACAGCCGGAAGTCCGCTACTGGTTCTGTGAACGTTTCAACGGTCACTTCCTTGGTGCCCACCTGCTGGGCGGTCAGTATAACTGGGGCGGTCTGGATCTTCCCCTGGGAATCTTTGACGACCTGAAGGAGCACCGCTATGAAGGCTGGTATGTCGGGGGCGGTGTCGTTTATGGTTATCAGTGGCTGCTGGGCAAGCGCTGGAGCATCGAAGCCGCTCTGGGCGTGGGCTATGTACGTGCTGATTACGACCGCTATAAATGTCCTCACTGCGGCGAATGGCAGGAATCCGGCAAAAAGAATTACTTTGGCGTGACTAAGGCGGCCATCTCATTGATTTACATAATAAAATGATGGAGGAACGTTTGATGAAGAAACATATTATTTCTCTTGCTATACTGCTGGCATCCGGAATTTCCGTGTTTGGCCAGAATACCACTTATCTGAGTGAGATCCGGATAACAGACCGTCAGGTTGTGAAGACTTCCGACCGTCAGGTCAATGTGAAGATGGAAGTCAGCCTTGATGAACTGGATATCAAGCGTCAGCATTCGCTCCGCGTGGTTCCGGTTATCCTTTCCGCCGACGGGACACAGGAACGGGAACTTCCTCCTTTTGTCATCAACGGAAAAGTCCGTGACAAGGTGCAGCAGCGTATGGAAACCCTTGATGGTGTTTCTGCCAATCCTGATGCCGTTGTGACAGTCCGCAGAAAAAACGGCTCCTCCCAGGTGCTTGCCTATGACGCTTCGGTTCCCTTCCAGCGCTGGATGATCGGAGGCAATATCCAGTTGCGGGGTTATGTCACCGGCTGCGCCCTTTGTGATGACGGAGATGAAACCGCAACGACAGGCGATATCCTGCCCGAAATGACACCGGAGTATTACAGCCCTGTGATGAAGCCGAAGGAAGAAATCGTTAAGCGCCGTTCCGAAACGCGGAGTGCCCGTGTGCAGTTCCGTCAGAACAGTTCGAATATCCGTCCGGATTACAAGAATAACCGTGCCGAACTGGATTCTGTCCGCCAGTCCATTCTGCTGGTCAAGGACAACAACGACCTGACCATTACCGGTATCTATGTGACAGGTTACGCTTCTCCCGAAGGTTCATTCGACTATAACATGACGTTGTCCGAACGTCGTGCGAAGTCCTTTACCGAATATATCAAGGAAGACCTGAAAGGCATTGATCCTTCCGTATACCATGTGGACTGGAAGGGTGAAGACTGGACAGGCCTGCGTGAAGAGGTTCAGAAGCATCCCAAACTGCTGAAGATTGATGAGGTGCTGAACATTATCGACAACTGCGGTGACGACAAGGATGCCTGTGAAGAACAGATCAAGGGACTGGTGCCGCCTGAAATCTACCAGCGTCTTCTGAATGAAATGTACGGCCCGATCCGTCGCAACGAATACCGGGTGGAATATAATGTGCGTCACTTCAGTCTGGAAGAAGGCAGACAGATGATCAAGACCCGTCCGGATCTGATGAGCGTAAGCGAGATCCAGCAGGTTGCTGACAGTTACGGCAAAGGCAGTCCGGAATATGTGGATTGTCTGATGCGCGGAGCCAAGGCTTATCCGAATGATGTGACCGCAGTCAACAATGCGGCACTGGCCCTGATGGAATCCGACCGTACGGACGAAGCCATCCGTCTGCTGGACAATGCACCGCAAGCAGGCGAACTGCTGAACCTGAAGGGGGTTGCCTATTCCAAGTTGGGTGATTATGAGCGGGCAGAGAAAGCATTTTCTGCAGCACAGGCTAAAGAATATGCACCTGCCGGTGAGAACCTTACCCTGCTGAAGAAATATGCAGAATATATGGCTGAATAAATAGAAACTAAAATAGAAGTGTTTAATTAAATTTTATTGTTATGAAAATTTCAAAGAGTTTATTTCTGGCATTTGCGGGCCTGGGTTTGTTCGCATGCTCTAATGAAGATGTGACTACTGGCGTTGATAACAGTGGTAATAACAGTATTGTGATTAAATTGGATGGCTTGACAGCTAGTCGTAGTGTTGGAGATCCTGTTAATGATGATAACAGTGATAATAAAGTCGCTACCACATTAAATGATGTGGCAATTGTCTTGTCCGATGGTTCTACTATCTATGGAGTAGAAACATTAAAAAATGTAGCAGAAGAGGGACAAGATAAGACTAACTGGACACAATTGACTACCAGTGGGTCTGGTTATATTATACATGAAGTATCTTCTCATGTCAGAGAGGTTCATGTGATTGGTAACTATGCAGAAAATGCGGAACTTAAGTCTTGGGTAGAGACTACTCAGACTACTCCGACCTCAAGTAATGTCTCTCAGATGAAAGCAAAAGTTGTGCAAGCCAATACACAGCAAGATTTTACGAAGGTAACATTGTTTGGAGAGGATGATGCATTGACAACTGTATCTGGAGGTGATACTGCAGGAGATCCTAATCATGATGTGGAAGAAGGAACAACAACACATACCATGTTGCAGGCAGATGTTAAATTGAATCATCTTGTATCTCGTATAGAAATAGGTAATATTCAATGTGATGATTTAGGCACAATGTACAAACAATTGACTTTGAAGTATATCGGTCTGTTGAATTATTATAATCAGATTCATTTGGATGGTACTACTCCGGAAGTGGCTATGACATTGGATAATGTATTGGAACCGGGTACTACTATAATTGGAGAGGATAAATATTGCTGGAGTGATCCTGATATTAGTGAAGCTAAATACAATGACTACAAGTGGGCATGGGATGAAATAGCAACTGGTGTTGTGATAACTGATAAGGGTACCCCATGGAATCCTACCTTTAATGACGGAACAGGTAAATTTGTTTATCAGTTCATTCCTGATAAAATTGATGGCAAGAATTTCAATGTAAAACTGTATTTGGATGCTGTAGAAAACAATACAAGTAATGCTGTGTCTGCTTTCCATACTGTAACTGCAAAATTTGAAGGTGGCAGTGCAATTTCTGAAGAACCGGGCAAGATTTATAAAGTTGACTTTAAATTTGGTGAAGAAAACATTGGTCCGTGGAATCCGTCAGAAGTTATTTGTGTGAAAGTAACAGTAAGTGTTGAAGACTGGACAATCCAGACAGTAACTCCGACATTTGAATAAGTTAGAATTATAAGGTATAGAACAGTACGGGAGATTTATTTCTTCCGGCTGTTCTCCCTTGATCTTTAAAACATACAGTAACCATACTAAAAGAAATGCAAATGAAGTATTTTCAGCGTATTATGTTCATTCTGCTTGTATCCGTCCTGACAAGCAGTTGTATCAAAGACGATTTTGATGATTGCGATAATGTGACCATCTATTTCCAGTATCTTGCCGATGGCGATAAGGACGTATTGTACCAGTATATGAGCAAGGTGGACCTGTATGTTTTTGACTCAAATGGACATATATTGGGAGTCGGCTCATATAATCAGGACGAACTAACTAAATTTGAAGCTGTACCGTCATTTAAGCTTCGTCCGGGACAGCGTTATAAAGTGGTAGCAGTAGGTAACCCCTATGATCATACAGAAGTGGTAAATTATGCTACTGAAACAGATTTTGCAAATATTTATCTTCAGGATCCGGCATGGAGTGATCCGAATGTGCCGGTAACCAATCATGATTACAATTATTTGGGCGAAAAAGAATTTGTAATGCCCGATCAGGAAGGGGTAATGTATCGTGATACAGTTACTCTTTACAGTTCACATGTGAAGGTGGACGTAGAAATTCACGGACTTCCGGCTCCGGATGCTTCACGCCAGGATGCAGGAATTCCCTATCAGTTGAGTTTCGAGAATTCGAATGCTCAGACATCTTTTGAAAATGAAGTTAACTTAAGCGAAAAGGGTACTATTTATCCTGAGCTGATTTATGATAATGAGAACCAGTGCTATCGTACACAAAATCTGGCTCTTTTCCGTATGGATGATTCAACCGGAGAATTGAGCTCTGATTACTGTGAGCATACCTTAGTACTTACTGATAAATCTACAGGTAGAGAGCTTGCTAGAGGTAGTCTTTATAATTATCTGATGCGTAATGCAGATGTCATAGATGTTACTAAGCAGGAAGCTTTCTTGCCTATATCTCTTGAATTTAAGAACCTGGACGTAACAATTAAGGTTCCTGATTGGTATATTCAGGATGTAACACCAGGGTGGGAATAATCCTAAAAGACAGGCAATATGAGAAAAACAGTTATTTATTCAGTATTATGGATGGCGGCACTTTTCTCTTCTTGTATTAAGGAAGGAGGATTGGAAGCTGAAAGCAAGGATACCTATGTGCAGCTTGTTATCAGCAATGCTGCTTCGCGTGCCGGAGAGAATACAGCTCCAGCCGATCCCATAAACCGCCTGCGGGTATATGCTTTCAATGCTCAGGGAGAGAAAATTGGTTATCTGTTCCGGGATGGTCTGAACACCTCCGAAGGTATTTCCTTGCCTATGCCGCTCGACAAGCAGCAGAGCGGAAGTGAGGTCTATTTCTATGTCCTGGCAAATGATATTGACGGATGGGGACTGAGTGAAACAACCCCGCGTGCCAATCTGAACAGTATGTCGTTTACAAGATGGGAAGATAATACAGTTCCCGCATTGGCTCCGATGGTAAACAATGACAATAGTGCAGGAAAAGGTGGTTATCAGACCAAGGTTGATTTGACACCCACTTCTGGTAGCAAATGGGTTACTGTGAACGTGAATATCCAGCATATCATTGGGCGGGTGCGGCTGATGTTGAAGAAAGAGGGCAATGGGGATATTGTCATCACCCGTGCCGCTGTTATACATCGTCCGGATAATTACCTGTTGTTCACTCCGAGTACAGTGACTGCTGTTACTTTCAATAAAAATTCGGATGAGGTGGTAGATGAGTTTATCACCAATAAATGGGTTACTTCTACCACAGAGTATGAAATGATAGGCCAGACTTATCTGGCTCCTAACGCCTACGGGAGTACAGACCCTACCGGTGATACTTACAGGCCCGCTTATCCCGATAACGCATCGGGCGATGTGGGAAAGAGCAATGCATACATTCTTTCCATCGACTATACTGTGGGAGGAACTCTGAAACATAAAGATGTGTATTTGCCACAGGTACTCCGTAACCGGAGTATCGATGTGCAGGGTACACTCAAATCAGGCAGTCTGAATCTGGCAATTCAAGTAACAGATTGGAAAGATGGAGGTGAATCTGATCTTCCTTACGAGAAAGAGTTCAGTGGTAGTTTAACGAAGCCAGGTAATCCTGTAGTAGGAGATGCTGCATCTGAAACAGATGCTTATGCGGTAGTTTATGGAGAAGCAGCTGATACACGCCACGATTTGATTTTTGAGTTGAATATTGAAAAACCAATAGGAGCTACCTGGACGGCAAATGTGAGCAATGGAGGGGCTTTTGAGGTCGTAAAATTGGATGGAAGCACAGCCAGCGGAGTTATTGACGGAAATCCGGTAACCATTATCCTGCGCCCCACATCGGCCTACGAAGCGGATAAGATAAAGGAAACGGAACTGTATATTACTTCAATTATCAATAATAATAATGATGAGGAAAATAGAGGGAAACAGATTATCAATGATCAGGATATACATCCCGGTGATAAGATGAATATCCGGGTACGTCAGATTTCACTGGATGAGTGGAACCAGTTGACTTCCACCCAACCTTAATATCAATATTCATAAAAAGGAGAGTGTGTATGAACAGAATAGGTTATTTATATAGACTGATGGTCTTAACTGGTGGACTGATAGCATGCTGGGGCTGTACAGAAGAACTACCCACAGAGGGTACGACCGAGACCGAAGGGTTGGTACTTGAGGTTAGTGTGGGTGATATACCTGCTACCTCGTTGGATACGCGGGCTACAAACGATGATGATTTAAAAGAAGCGTATGTGATGACGGTAGATGTATTTTTCTTTGCGGAAGGTTCTGCCAATGTAACACACTATGTGCCGAAAGTCAATGTAGTGAATGGTAAAGCTATTCTTGCTAGCGGGACCTGGAAAGATACGTACCAAGGGAAATACGATGTATATGTGCTTGCCAATAAGCACGATTATGACAATCCTGCCACTGCCGGTACGATAGAAACCGACCTGTCGTGGGTGACGACCAAAACCCAGCTGCTGGCTTTGACTGATACGGATACCGATGTGGCGAAAGCGGAAGGAGAAAAGTATGGACAAGACAATAGCAATAGTTTCTCTGGAAAAACTTTCTTGATGGATGGAAGTATTACGGGATGGGATGCTGATACGGCAGAAGCTAATGCAACTATTTCCGTAGCAGTGGCTCATGCTGCTGCTAAGCTGAAAGTGAATGTAAGCTATACTGATAAATTCCTGATACCTGGCCGTGACATTACCAGTGTCACCAAGAAACTGGTACACTATGTGAAGGATGCGAAAGCTTTTGCCGAAGGGGGTAGCATTGCTTTGGTGGAACCGCAGGGAGAAGCTGGAAGTGATGGATTTTCATTAACCAACTACCAAGAAGGTGAAGGCATTAATCGCAAGGATGTACTGTATGCTTACAGTTATCCGAATGAGTGGGGTACTGATATTGTCGAACGGGAAACGTATTTTCTAGTAAACATACCTTATACAGATAACGATGGAGAATTGCATCAGAACTATTATAAAGTGCCGGTACGCATTTCAGGGAATACTGACGACCTAAAGCTCGATCGTAATACCGAATATACCATTAATGTAACTATCGATTGTGTGGGAAATGAAACGATCGATAAACCTGAAACATTAACACCTACTTTCTCGGTGGCTGCATGGGAACCAGAGTATGTGGATGTGGAAGGAGATATGCCGAACTATCTGATGTTGAGCGATGATTATATCGAGATGAACAATGTGGCAGATACTACCATCACCTTCTTCTCTTCTTCGGCTATTAAGGTAAAAATTGCAGAGGCCTACTATATCTATAAAGATGGTACACCGAGAGATGTTACTAATGCATCAAGTATAATCAAGACTGAATATAATGCTGAAGCTTTGCAGGGTTCGCTGAAGATTCATAGTGATGTACCTACCAATGTTACAGCTCGCTACATCACTCTGGAAGTGACCAATTTGGAAGGATTGGAAAAAACAATCAACATCGTGCAATATCCGTTGGAGTATATTTCAGGTGTGCCGGGAGTGTATGCTACGCGTAGTGATCTTGAAAATACAGGCAATACATATGAGAATTATGTAAATAAGAAATCACTGAGTTCTAGACCTACTGTTAGTGCTGGTCCGTTCCAGTCGAAAGTTTATACAACTGCTTGGGTTGATGGAGGATGGTTTGGACAAGATCGTAATGAAACAGGTATCTTTTATGTTGCTACTGGTAGGTCTGGTGGTAGTTATACTTTAGTGGCAGGTGATTTTGATTCGGGCCATAGTAACAACCGTATGTATCTGGTTCAGATTACCAGTACAAGTGGAAGTCATACGGTAGCCCGCCCGGCAATGGATGGAACAGGTGAAGACATTGTGACAAAGAGTAATGATGAGAACAATCGTTTGGTATCTCCGATGTTTATGTTGGCTTCTCAATTGGGAACCGTTTCAACAGATGATTGGGATACAGCTCAAGAGCATTGTAAACAATATGTTGAGGTGGCCAAATATGAGGATGAAACGACAAGGCGGTTTGCCGACTGGCGTCTGCCAACTTTTGCCGAATTGCAGGTGATAGCCCAATATCAGAATGAACAACCGGATGTGATGGATGAAGTTCTTGCCGGTTCGAGATACTGGTCAGCGTATAAATATAGATATTTGAAAACAGATAACCCTCAAGCATCAGATCCTACTGTTGGTAATAGTAATACGGAATGTTACATTCGTTGCATCCGCGATGTAACCCCCGAAGACCTGGAGGAGTTCCGTGCTCATGGTGTAAAATAAAAAAACAGAAAAAAGATTATCAGACTATGAAACAGATATTACATACTCTATGGATTGTCCTGGCTATGCTGGCTGGATTATCGGCTTGTTCCGACGACAAGTTGGGGCAAGAAGGCGAAGGAACCATCTTACCTAATGGTGATGTGGTGCTGAAAGTGAATGCTAATATTCCTGTACCGAGACAGATAGTGACCCGCGATATCGATCCTGATGGGTTGGGTGTAAATACGCTCTACTTGTTTTGCTTTGATCAGTTCGGCTCCTATATCGGACGTCGCGAAGCAACCGATCTTACGACAACCAATGTTGAAGGACATTACGGTTTTACCGTTACCGTTCCGGGTTCTACCCGTATTATCCATTTTCTTTCCAATATTTACTTGGATGATATTAGTGCCTCACCGGGAATGAATGAAACTACATTGATACCTTCTTTGGTGTCTGCCTCCGGTCGTATGATATATTGGGGCCGGAAAACATTTGCTGATCTGGCTGAATTGGAAGCATTCGGTAAAGGAGAAGGGGAGAATCCGAATGTGGAACTCTTCCGTAACCAGGCTCAGGTTCGGTGGGAAATAGAGAAAGGGAGTGCAGCTGAAACAGCACGTCTGCAAGTCTTCGGCTATGCACTTTGTAACCGCCGTGCCTGGGGTACGGTAGCCCCTTTCAATTCGTCGGTCACTTCAGATAGTGAACGTTTTAACTTTACCCTCGATAATCCCTTTATTACCGAGCCTTCTGAGGAATATCGTGCGTTGGCATCCGACCTTGAGAACGTAACCGTGCGCAGTTCTGAACCTGGAGATCCACATTATATGTTCGAAAGTCCGAATACCTTGGATGAGCCGGTCTATGCCGTGATGAAAATCGGGACAGATCCAGATGATCCTGCTCAATATAAATTCTATAAGATTATGTTTGTTGATGGTGACAAGAACCAACTTCCTATCTATCGTAATTACCAATATGTAATCCGTATCAAAGCATTGCCCGACCAGTTGGGGTATAGTTCTTATTCCGAGGCTAAGAATGGAATTGCAGCCAATAATGCATGGGTATCGGTAGATCCGGAAATCCCGGAAATAAGTGATGGGACCCATACACTCAACATTCTTAACGGTACGACTCAGATTTTTAATGCTGGCGGAAAACAGTTCATTGACTTTACTTATAATGGTTCCGATGCGGTAAGTGTGTCCTGGCTGGAAAATGACGGAAGTCTGTCTGGTAAGGTTCCGGTTGTAACAAATACTGGCAATGATTATCGCGTGGAAATGGAACTGGCTCAGCCGGGAAAAGATCCTGTGGTGGGACGCCTGTTGATTCGTGCTGGTGTCTTCAGTCGTCAGATTAAAATATACCTGATGAAACCTTTTGAGTTCAAACCTGTGTGGGTCTCTACCGGTGTACCGATGGTAAAGGGAGAACGGATGTCTATGACTTTTGTTATTCCGGATAATTATCCCGAGGAGTTGTTCCCGATTACGTGCAAGATAGCTACCAACAAGATGAATGCCAACAACGACTTGGGTATCCAGCTTCCTATCATTTCCGAAGCTTGTGAGTATGACCTTGTAAACGAAGTTGGAGTAAGTTATAAGCGCAGTACCAATTGGGGCTATAAGTTTCTTTATACAGCTACCCGGCCTGGTGTACAGGAAGTGTTCTTTACACTGAATGTGAGTGAAGGAAATGATCCAACAGGTACGGTAGGCAACTGTGAATATGCTCAAGAGGGTATAAATCACACCCATGTGTTTGTTGAGGCTGATAACTTTCAGGACGAGGAAAAGGTTGTACTCTTCCAGAGTGGAAGTTCTAATCGCCGTATTACGATTAAAGATGCACCGGAAAACAATCCGGGCTTCCGGAATATCAAGTTGTTCCCTACAAAAAACCAGCAGGTGGAAGTGACCTTTAATCTGACAGATAATGATCAGCTCAGAGCACCTGCACAGGGTACAAAGATGCGTATAGCCACCGCTGCGCTGGTTCCTGATTTTTCAGGAGATTATTCGACAGAACGGGCACTTTACGACAACGGCGGTGAGCCCACAGGAACCGTTAATGGCATTTCTTATTATATAGTAAATCCTACAGCAGCCACACATACATTACACTTTAAGACCAAAACTCCTCATGTAGAAGATCTGGTACGTTTCTCTATTGATGGTGATGCGGGTAATGAGGATTCAAATACATGGTACAAGTCGGCCGCTGTAGAACTGACGGCCAATCCGGGAAGTTTTACATTTACAGATTTCCATATTGTAGACGATGACCCTGAGATTGACTATGTGAAGTATGGTATTGGCCAGCCTGCTGATATTCATTTCTCTATCTCGGATGATGCTGTGAGGACTACCGATCTGAAAGTATTTATCCGTACCGATAATCTGATTCCGGACCCCACAGATCCGAATGCTAATTATCTGGATAAAACAACTGGAGGCTATTACTTTACCATTCCTCAGAATTTTGAATTGCTGAAACGTGGTACATTGAAATTTCTGACTAATCGTATTGCTAGTGCCGAAACGGTGACCATTAGTACGTTCGATGACACACAGGCATTGTTTACACCGGCTTCGGCTTCGTTTGCTAATCAGCCGATAACGGGAACCATTCAGTTGGACGACAAGGGTCTGTTGGCCACCACTTCATTTATTGTGCTGGAGCGTAAAAATGGTACGCGTGTAGGTGATTTCAATGTGCAGTCGGTTGATGGTAATAATGTCGCTACCTATAAGCTGACTGTACGTCCGGAATACGACTTTACAATGGATGAACCACTTACTATCTATTACAAATCGCCGGACAATTCACTGGTTTATCAGGCTGTTACCACTTTTAATGATTTAGTGGCTCATGAGAGTGGCGAACAGGTACCATTAATAACATTAAATAGGAATTGATGATATAATGGAAGTTTAAGGTAGACAAGATGAAGCGAACCCAAGTATATTGTTTATGGCTTATCTTTTTGGTGCTGTTACAAATGTCCTGTGAATATAAAGCGGGACAGTTGAAGGGCAAAAAGATTGCTCAGCAGGAGAGGACTTTAGGGGATATGAAAGAAGCAAGCTTCCCTTTCCCCGAAATCCCCGCCATGCTCACGCAGCCGGAGGAGCGGAAAGCTTACTTGCTGGAGCATTATTGGGATCGGTTCAGCTTTGCAGATACGGCGCTGGTCAACAACCGGGAGGTGACGGAACAGGGCTTTGTCAACCAGATTTCCCTGCTGGCCGACGGGGCAACGCCTGAGACGGTGGTTCGGGAAAGCCTGAAGAACTGGTGTTCGCGGTTCATGTCGGAAGCGCAGGCACGACGGGTAATGATGCAGCTGGCCGACGATTATCTGTACAACCCCAATTCACCGTTCTACAACGAGAGGTTGTATGGAGTGTATCTGGAGACGATGCTGGAGGTATTGCCTGAAGAAGATGCCCGGAGATCGTCGTTCGATTTCAAGTTGAGGCTGCTGCGGCGTAACAAGGTGGGGGATAAGGCGACAGACTTTTCCTATTACCTGCCGGACGGACAGAAGAAATCGCTGGCAGCAACCTCTGTCAGGGGGAATCGCCTGCTGCTGGTGTTCTATGATCCGGAATGCGAGTCGTGTCATGAGGTACTTCGCGAGATGACGGCTGATGCATCACTGGCCAAAGCTGTGAAGGCGGGACGCGTAACAGTGCTGGCCGTATATACTGAAGGCAATCAGGAAGCCTGGCGAAAGGGACTGGCTGATATGCCGGAAGGATGGATCATCGGAACCGACCGTCAGAAGGTGAAGGAAGAGGCTCTGTATGACCTGAAAGCGATGCCGTCGCTTTATCTGCTGGACGGACAGAAGCGGGTGTTGCTGAAGGATGCACCGCTGGGTCAGATCCGTGAAGTGCTGGGCCTTGCCGTGAAGTGAGAGAGTTCAAGTTTTATGAAGAAATATTCGCTGTGAAGCGAATTCCTGCCCTTCGCTTAGCGTAGCGGAGGG
>ULTX01053739.1_pt1 | contig 12182 bp, 8 predicted proteins | sample 1958041 | NCBI WGS metagenome assembly ULTX01 (sample SAMEA4835747, study PRJEB28245) | human gut metagenome | biome: gut microbiome; material: fecal sample | place: Denmark | collected 2008
GCACGCATCGAGCATATCTTGCGTTGACGTGACGTGAATCGCCTTTTCGACGCATTTCGGAACGTCGACTTTGACGTTGCCGTAGACGTACACCACGCTTCCGCCTCTCTGTGCAACCGCCTCCGCAAGAGCTTTGCCCATCTTTCCGCTGGAATGATTTGCAATCACCCTTACGCCGTCGATCTTTTCTTCAGTACCGCCGGCCGTGATAAGCACGCGTTTATCGGCAAAATCTTGCACGGGAGTGAGACAATCGACGATCTTCTCTACGATTTCGATCGGCTCTGCCATACGTCCTTTTCCGACGTCGCCGCAAGCCAAAAGCCCAATCGCACTGTCGCAAAACATTGCGCCTCGCTCGCGCAAAGTGCGCATATTCTTTTGCGTTGCTTCGTCCTCGTACATATTGCAGTTCATCGCGGGGCAAATAAGTTTTTGCGCGTTCGATGCAAGATACGTGGTGGTGAGCATATCGTCGGCAATGCCCTCCGCAAATTTTGCAATGACGTTTGCGGTTGCCGGCGCGACAACCAAAATATCCGCTTTTTTTGCAAGGGATATATGGTTGATGTCAAACTCTTTGACAGGTTCGAAAGCGTTTGTTACCACTGCGGATTTTGCAAGCGTTTGGAAGGTCAAAGGCGTGACGAATTCACGAGCGTTGTCGGTCATAATAACGTCAACGTTCGCTCCGAGTTTTTTGAGCCTCGATACGATTTCGCACGATTTGTACACGGCAATTCCGCCGCTTACACCCAAAACCACGTTTTTTCCGTAAAGCATAATAACCTCGCTTTCAATCGAGAACGGAGATAATCGTCAAAAATTCGATTAGTCGTGAACGATTTTGATTTTGTCGTCGTAGATTTCCTTGCAAGCAAGCGAGATGGGTTTCAAACCGCTCTTTTCAAGGTAGTTGCTTTCGGTCGTAGCAAGTTCGCGAGCGCGTTTTGCAACGGCGACGGTAAGTGCGTATCTGCACTCTGCATGTTTGATGAGTTTGTCGATTGGGGGATCGATCATCATAGTTGTTTCCTCCGAAGATATATAAATTCGTTTTTATCGTTTTCGCCTTTCGGCGTTTTTCATATGTTTTTTACGCTTGTTCTCTTACGTTCTTTGCGCTTGTTTCCTCAAGCTTTTGAGTGATTTGCGCTTGTTAATTGGTGCTTTTCGCTTGATTTCGCGCTTACTGCGATGAATCCGCCCTTATTTGATTTGCGATCTTCTTTGTTCGAGATAGTTCACGATTTTGTCCGCGCAATCCTCCGCAACGTCGTTTATCACCACAAAGTCGTAATACGGTATGCTTTTTCTTTCGAATTCGATTTCGTCAAGACGTTTTTTGAGGGAATCGGGCGTTTCGCTTCCTCTGCCGATAAGGCGTTTTTTCAGCTCTTCGAGGGAGGGTGGATTGATGAAAATCGTCACGCAATCGGGATAGACCTTCTTGATGTTCATCGCCCCCACGCTGTTGATGTCCAAAAGCACGTCGTAGCCTTGATTGCGTTTGTTTTCCACTTCGCATTTCAAGGTGCCGTAGCAGTTTGTAAAAGTGCGCGTGTACTCCACAAATTCGTCGCTGTCGGCTTTTTTCACAAACTCGTCCTCTGTGACGAAGTAGTAGTCAACGCCCTCTTGCTCTCCTTTCCTTGGTTTTCTCGAAGTGCAGGACACCGAAAATCTCAAATTCGGCATCTTTTGAAACATCTTTGATATAACCGTGCTTTTGCCCACTCCGCTGAATCCCGACACGACGATGAGCAATCCTCGATTTTGCATACCGTTTTCCATTTGCATAGTCAAGATTTCCTCATTCGATGTTGGCGGCTTGTTCGCGCATTTTTTCAATTTCGTTCTTTATGGCAAGCACTTCTTTTGTGATGCGCATATCGTTTGCTTTTGATCCGATCGTGTTGGTTTCTCTGTTGAACTCTTGCACGAGAAAATCCATTTTTCTTCCCACAGGCTCGGTTGCTTCAAGCAGCGAACGCATGTTCGAGATGTGAGTTGAAAGCCTTGTGATTTCTTCGTCGATTGCGCAGTGATCGGCATAAAGAGCAACTTCGGTTGCAAGACGTTGCTTGTCAACGAGCGACGGCTCGACAACTTCGGCAATCCTTGCGTTGAGCAACTCTCTGTAATCTTCGACGACTTTGGGCGCAAACTCTTTTATGCGGTCAAGACACGCCTCGATCGTGTCGAGTTTGCTTGCAATGTCCGCTTTTTGAGATTGACCTTCCTTTTCACGCATAACTTTGAGATTGACAAGTGCTTCGCTGGCCGCTTCGAGCGTCATTTCCGCAAGCAAATCCTCGTCCTCGACGGATTGTTGTCTTGTCACGATATCCCCGACGCGCAAAAGCGTTGAAAGAGTGACGTCGTTTGCAAGCCCCGTGCCGTTTTCAAGTTGTCTTACCGCCGTAAGATAGTTGTTTGCAAGCTCCAAATCGACAGTGTAGGCGCCTTCGTCGGTCGAGCTCTGCTCGTAAGTAAGATAGAGATCTACGTGTCCTCTCGAAATTGCCGACGAAACGGCTTTTTTCACTCTGTCCTCGACAAAAAGAAAGTTGCGAGGGAGCTTGATATTGCAATCCAAAAATCTGTGATTTACGGTTTTAATCTCTATGGTTATGGTCTTTCCGTCGCGTTTGGAAACACCTTTGCCATAGCCTGTCATACTGTGCATATGCGTGCGTCCGCCTAATAATTTTTAGATATTATATCACAAACGATACGTCATCGCAACAACTTGTGCCAACTTTGTGACAAAAATAAAAAGGCACTAGTGCCTTTTTAAATTGAAAATCGCAAATTAATTGTAAATTTTGTTGCACACCGCATAGGCTCAAATGCCAAGACGCCGCTTAAATTCTTCCTCGTCAATGATTTCGATGCCTAGTTTTTGAGCTTTTTCGAGTTTAGAACCCGCATCGTCCCCTGCAAGCACGAGATTGACGGATTTCGAAACGGATGACGCAACTTCCCCGCCGTTGTCCTCGATGAGTTTGGTTGCATCGCCGCGCTTATAGGTCGGAAGCGAGCCCGTCAGAACTATTTTCATACCCGAAAACACGCCTTGTTTCTCTTCTTTTTCCTCAAATTCTATGCCGCAATCAAGAAGTTTTTGCACAAAATCCGCATTGTTAGAATCACGGAAATATGTGAAAATGTTGTTTGCAAGGATTTCGCCTATACCGTCAACCGCTCCAAGCTCCGCAAGCGATGCGTTTTTGAGGTTTTCAAGAGTTCTAAACCGCTTAACCAAATCTTTTGCGGTCTTTTTGCCTATGCCTTCGATGCCCAATGCGAACAAAAATCTGTCGAGCGTGGTATGCTTGGATTTTTCAATCGCGCCGAGCAAATTGTCAATCTTTTTATCCCCAAAACCTTCAAGACCGAACAAGTCAATTGCGGTGATATTCATCAAATCGACCGCATTTTCGACGTGCGTTTCGTTGTACAAAAGTTCGGCGGTTTTTTCGCTGAATCCGTCGATATCCATTGCGTCTTTGGATGCGAAATGGTCGAGTTTCGATATGATTTGCGGAGCGCAGTTATCCCCAGTGCAGTACAAAAACGCACCGACTTCTTTGACGGGAGCGTGGCAAACGGGACATTCCGTCGGCTTTTCAATGGCTTTTGCGTCGGGATTTTCGATTGCTACGCCCATAATTTCGGGAATTACGTCGTTAGAGCGACGCACGAACACTTTATCACCGATTTTAACTTTCTTTTTTAGAATATCTCCGTAGTTGTTGAGTGTTGCTCTCGACACGGTCACTCCCCCGATGTCCACGGGGTCTAAAATCGCAATCGGATTGAGTTTTGCGCTTCTTGACACTTGCCACTCCACGCCCGAAAGCGTGGTTGTCATCTCGTCCGCCTTAAACTTGTACGCAACCGCCCATTTCGGAAATTTTTCGGTGAAGCCGATCTCTTCTCTCAATCTTACGTCGTCGACTTTGAAAACTACGCCGTCGATGAGATAGTCGAGTTTTTCACGCTTTTCGCCTGTATTGTCGGCATATTGCATTGCCGCTTGCGCATCGTTTACTCTTTCGAAATCGCCTTCGGTTTCGAAGCCCTGTTCTTTCAGAAAATCGCGCATTTGCGTTTGTGTTTCGAAAGTTTTGTCACTGTAACCGATGTTGTAGGCAAAAAAGGAAAGACCTCTTTGAGCGGTAACTTCGGGATTGAGGTTTCTGATTGCGCCGGCAGCGCCGTTTCTTGCGTTTTTAAGAGGTTCGGATGCGATTTGATTGTATGCGTTTAGTGCGGAAAGTCGCAAGATGCCTTCGCCTTGAATTTCGATTTTTCCCTTATATTCAATGGTTTTGGGCAGTTTTTTTATGGTGTTGACTTGCGCCGTTACAACTTCTCCGACTTCACCGTTGCCCCTTGTGGACGCTTTGACGATTTTGCCGTTTTCATACAAAATATTGAGGGTAAGTCCGTCGAATTTATACTCGCAAGTGAGCGTAGGCAAATATCCCACCGTTTTCACGATGCGATTGCACCATTCGAAAAACTCCTCTTTCGACTGGCACTTGTCAAGGCTGTAAAGTCGCAAAAGATGCTTGGATTGTTCAAACTTACCCTTAGGCGCGCCGCCCACTCTGTGCGTGGGGCTGTCGGGCAAAGAATAGCCTTCTTCTGCTTCGAGCGTGCGCAATTCGTCGTAAAGACGATCATACTCCGCGTCGGCAACGACGGGAGCGTCCTCTTCGTAATACAGCCTTGCCCACTCGTTGAGAGTGGACACGAGTTCCTTCATTCTTGCAAGTTTGTCCATATCTCGATTTTGCCCCAATATATTAAGGTCAAACCTCATTTTCAAGTTATATCAAATCGGCGTTCGTGTCAATATACATTTTTCTACAAATGCGCTTTTCGAACATCTAACGCACTTGATTGTTCTATTCTTCGTCGTTTTTGCCGATGACTTTGAGACTTGCCGCTGCGATGGCAAGCGAAAATCTTTTTACGCCCAAGCCCTTAAACGCAATTGCCGCAATCTTATCCTCGCCGTCGCCGCTCGTTTGAATTATAATGCCTCTTCCGAACTTCGTATGTTCGACTACGGTATCTTTTTTGAATTGAGAATAGTCGACATTCGAAGATTTTTTCGGCGTTTCGAGAGTCGATTTCGAAAAACCGTTCGACAGATTCTTTTTGAACGCCGACGTTTGAGGATTGTTTACGCCGAGTTTTATACGATCGGACGTATCGAAAGTCGGTTGCGAATATGATGAGTTGGTGTATCTCATCGACGACTTAAATCCGCTCATTTCGCCTACGAATCTGCTCTTTGGCAAGTATTCCGTTCTTCCGAAACGATAGCGTTGGCGAGCGTTGAGCACAAACAACTTTTTGCGTGCGCGCGTTATGGCAACGTACATAAGTCTGCGCTCTTCTTCCACGTCCCCTGCGGTAATCGCTCTTTGAGTCGGGAAAATCCCGTCCTCGAGCGCAACCAAAAACACGTCGTCGAATTCAAGACCTTTCACTGCGTGTATGGTTGCAATTGTGACGTAATCTTCACTGTTCATTTCGTCGGTGTCTGACACGAGCGCGACGGATTGCATAAAGTCGGATATGCCTGCTCCGTCGTTGTCTTGTTCGAATTGTTGCACGGCGGAAACGAGTTCTTCGATATTTTCCAGTCTGTTTGCGTCGTCCGGCTCTTGACTTTGCGACAGTGCGCTTTCGAGTCCGCTGCGCCTAATGACGTATTGCATAAACTCAACCGCCTGCATTTGTTTTGAAAATTGCACCAAATCCGTTGCGATTTGCGAGAAAGGAGCAAGTTTTTTTGCGGTGTTCGGCGTGAGCCATTCGGGATTGACAAGCACGCTGAAAAGCGTCGTATCGTGCGCCTTTGCAACCTCTTGCAACTCTTGCACCGCCGTGTTGCCGATGCCGCGCTTGGGATAGTTGACGACACGCAAAATGCTGTCGTTGTCGCTCGGATTTATTGCAAGACGAACGTATGCCAAAGCGTCTTTGATTTCCTTGCGTTCGTAAAATCTGAACCCACCGAAAACCTTGTACGGTATTCCGTGCAAATTAAACTCTTCTTCAAATTGTCTGGTGACCGAGTTTGCACGCACCAAAACCGCCATATCGCTGTATTTTTCGCCGTTTCTGTGCAATGTGTTTATGGTTCGCGCGACCTGCGTCGCTTCGTCTCGATCGTTGTACGCCTCGTAATACTCGATGCTGTTGTCGTCTTTAATTTCGCTCCAAAGGTTCTTTTCGTTGCGGTTGGAGTTGTTTTTTATGACGTTGTTTGCGGCTTTCAGAATGGACGTCGTGCTGCGATAATTCTGTTCGAGCTTATAAACCTTTGCGCCGGGAAAATCCTTCGGAAAATCCAAAATATTGCGGATTTCCGCGCCGCGCCAGCTGTAAATGGACTGATCTTCGTCGCCAACTACAAACAAATTTCCGCTCTTTTTCGAGAGCAGTTTTACAATGTCGTATTGCAGTTTGTTGGTGTCCTGAAACTCGTCTACGCAAATATATTGGAATCGTCTTTGATACTTTTCGAGAACGTCGGGACACTCCGAGAAAAGTTTTACGGTTTTGAGGAGCAAATCGTCAAAATCCATGCAGTTGCACTTTTTGAGTTCCTCTTCGTAACGTGCGTAGACCTGATATATATTGTATGCGTCGTTGTCGTCGTTTTTGATTGCGTCGTAATAGGCGTCGGGCGACAAAGCAAGCGTTTTGGCACGTGAAATATGCCACAAATAATCGCCTTTGTTTTTGGGATCGGCTTGCGGATAATCTTGCAATACGCGCTTGACTACTCTTTCGCTTTCAAGGTCGGTATAAATGGTAAAATCGGTGGAATATCCGATTCTGTCCGCATCGTATCTGAGCATGCGAGCGCACATCGAGTGGAACGTGCTCGTCCAGACGCTTTGTGAGCCGATGTATCTTTCGATACGCTCTTTCATCTCGTTGGCGGCTTTGTTTGTGAAAGTGATTGCCAAAATGTTATAAGGGTCGACGCCAGTCTCGATGAGATGGCAAACCCTTGCGGTAAGCACGCGAGTTTTTCCGCTCCCCGCGCCCGCAATAACCAAAACCGCGCCTTCGGTGTCGTTGACGGCGGCAAGTTGCTGTGGATTGAGATTGAAGTTGTTCATAGCGTAATCATACAACCTTTTATGCGACGTTTTCGTCGCAACGAACTACGTCTAATATACCACATCTTGTGGCGTTTATCAATTTATAATTGAAAATAGCGCGATTTTTGACAAAAAAAGTTTGTCGGAATATTGATTTAAACAAACAAATATGATATTATATTCATATCTTGGATTATAGAGGAGTTTTTTATGCAAAAATTCTTCTGTTTTCCGCGCGGAGGAATTTATTTTTATGGTAAATTTTGATGACATCGAATTTTTGGAAAGCGAAATCGTTGACGACGACGACACTGCCCCCGTCGGCACTTTGGTACATATCACTGACGACGGCAAAGTTGAAGAAATCAAAAACGAAAACAATGCCCTTCAAGAAACTTCCACACAATCCGACAATAGCGTCAAGGGCGAAGCAAACGTCGATACAACGCTTGTCGACGATGAAAACAAGGAAGAGATTGCGCAAGAACAATCCGAGGAAATCCCCTCCGATTCCGATGAGAAAGAAACAAATATCGAAAGCGAGTTGACGGACGCACAAAGCGACGTCGCTCCCGAAATCGTCGAGGACGAACAAGAAGAGCAAGTCGTAGAGGACAGCGTAGAAAACGCACAAGAGAGCGTTGAGCAAGTCGAAGACGCACAAACCGATGACGCACACAGCGTAGAAGAACCCGCCGCACAAACGGAAGATACAGGGCTTGAACAAGCGGACGAAACGCCCGTAGAAAACGTAATCGACGAAGTTGACGAAGCCGAGCAACAAGCCGAAAAGGCACAAGACGTTGAACCCGTTTCGGTTGAGCAAGAAGAGGTTGCCCTCGATACGCAAGAGCAAGAGAGCGTAAAAGAAACCCAACCCGTCGAGGAAGAAATCACACCTACTCCCAAGGCAAAAAAACCCGGAAAAACCGCTCAAAAGAAAGAAGTGACACCCGTCGTAAACGACGAAGAGCACAAGACTTCCCTCAATCTCAAGAGCGGAAAATCCGTCAACGATGAGCTGTTCAACACAAATTTCGAAGTCGAGAAACCTGCAAAATCAAAGGTTGTATCCACAAAGAAGAAACAGGAAAAAGCAGAGGATTTGTGGGCTGTCGCTACAGTGGTAAAGCCCAAGAAAGAAACCGCGCCCGCCGAAGAAAAAGCGGAAGTCAAGTCTGTAAACAAATCTTCAAAGTCCGCGCCCAAAGCGCAAAAGCAGTCCGACGATGCACAAGTTGCCACCAAAAAGACCGCATCCAAAAAGTCAACAAAAGTTGAAGATACAAAAACACCTACGGAGGAAAAGAAAGTGGCAAAAGCAACGGACAAAACAACCAAACCGGTTCAAGAAGAAAAACCCGTGAAAGCAACCAAGACTGCAAAAGCTCAAAAAGAAACTCCCGTCAAAGAAACGGCTGTAAAAGAATCTCCCGTCAAAGAAGATAACGCTCCCAAAGCAACGAAAACCGTCGAAAAGGATGAGGAAACCGTCCTCGTTGAAGGCGAAGGCAAAGTTCACGGCAAATACGTCATCAAAAAGACGGACAAAGGTAACTTCGTGTTCAAGCTTTTCTCCTCCAACTATAGAGTCGTGGCAATCGGCGCACAAGCCTACACCACCCTCGGCGCGGCAAAAATCGGCGTGCAAAGCATCATCAACAACGCAGAAAAAGCCCCCGTCGAAAACCAAACGCTCAAAAATTACGAAACCCTCAAATTCCCCAAATGGGAAATTTATCTCGACAAAAAAGGCGAATATCGTCTTCGTTTGTACGCAACCAACGGCAGCCTCATCGCAACCACCAACGACGGTTATGCTGACATCAGCGGCGCAAAGAACGGCATTGCCGCAGTTGCAAGAGCAAGCAAGGGTTGCGCAATCGTGAGAAACGACAACCTTTGGTAAATTTTACCGAAAATTTGATAAACTGCTTGTAGAAAAAGGACGATTATCGTCCTTTTTCTATGTCGATTTTCAATAATACTCGACCAAAATGAATGGCATTATCAAACCGCAAAGAACGCCGGAACTTGCGCGGTTCACTTCGTCATAACTCTCCCGGACGTCACCGAATAGTTTTTGCGATACCGCAAAAAAATCTAAGCTTATTCGTTACAAGTTGAAAAACAAATGCAAGAGACCTCCGTTTCGGATGTCTTTTGCAAAAAATCCGACGTTGATTTATTCTTCAATATCGTTAGTGTTTGCGCCTTGGTCAAATAGCTCGCTATTCTCTACTTGCTCAACGCTTATCTCCTTGATTGCAAGCGTTTTGAAAACCGCGCTTACTCCTCTGAAAATCGAAACTGCAAGCAACACGCACGCTCCCGCAACGAGCGTCGCATCGTTTCCGCACTGCGTGAAATCGTATATCGCACCGACAAAGAAAATACCCATTGCCGCATAGTTAAATCCTGCGGCGACTTTAAGCATGTTCAGTCTGTTTTTCAGTGCCGAAAAGTCTTTGTTGACGGATCGTAGCGTAATCACCGTCCCGACAAGGGATATAAGCATGGCAATCAAGCAAATAATTCCCACGACAATCGACAAAACGCCCAAAATGCCTGTGGCAAATGCTCCGCCAATCTCTTGGATTGCGCCCGACATGTTGTCCTCACCGCCGGATACGTCAGTGTTTAGCAGCACCGCTCCGAATATAAAAAACAATATCGCAAGCACAAAATATGCAAAAGTGCTCAAAGCGTCCATGACTGCCGATGCAATGATTTTCGGTCTGGATTTTGAATAATTCATAAAAATAGCTCCTTTATGTTTGATGAGAATATCCCATCTTGTGTTTTGCGTTGCAAAATTCATATACGATTAGTAATGGATTTTCAACATCATATCAATCTATAAACACAATATAACACGATCAGCGACTAAATTCAATTCTTTCTTTTTTAGACACTTACCGGTGCTTTGTTAATTGCGATCGACACTGGAAAACCATTTGAGGAACAATCACAACAATATATGACACTTTATGTGACAGAATACTGCGGAAACGGGCGGAAAATCAAACGCATAAAAAAGCAAAAACCCTACTAAGCAGTAGGGTTTTCAATAATTGGCAAAGCGTTAGTAACGTAAATCGAATAGTTCAATTTGCCATATAATGGTTTTTATGACTATTTTCGTATTATAAAGCCTCAATTTCTTTGAATAGTTTTGCATTTTGTTTGCGCGACCACAAACCAAAAACCTCATTAAAACTTGTAAATAAGCAATCTTTCGTATAAAAAGGATAATCTTTACAAGAAGTTTTAAATCTTTTCAATAAAGTCAAATATACATTTTTATCGTTAATAACAAGATTGTGACAATTCTTTCTCCACGCTTGTCCTGTTTCCCAACCACTGTATAAATCATTTAATTCAGGTACAATAAAATTGATAACACCACCAACTCCAACTGCTTCAGATGCATTATGGTCTTCGGCAGGATATTCACAAATTAAAATATGTAATAATAGGTGTTCCAAGTAATCGCAATAAACTATGTTTTTTGCCAATTGCCATTCAAAAGGATTTTGCATGGCATACTCTTTTGTTGACAGCATTATAGCGTGGTCTTCATATTTGTGATGAGCCAATAAACCATCTTTTGTGCGTGTGACTTTGGAATTTTTGTTCCACGATTTTGTCATGTAGTCACTTAACCCAATACCATATTTTTGTTGTAAATAATCGCAATAGCCCAAATAAGTAAGGTCTTTGACTTTCTCATATTCTACTAATTTCATAATGATTACTCCTCCAGAATCAGTTTTATGGAAATATTCTGCTCCTCTTCTATTTTTATATTATAGTACACTTCTTAAAATTTTTCAACCGCTATTGAGTTTGCGAACGTAGAATTCTTGAAAAACTTCAAATGGCGCCCGCCAAACAACTCACTTAAACTTGGATAAAAAAGGTCAACTCAAAGATAACTTCAAAGCCGAGCGATTAAACGCCCGGCTGATTCTTCTTTTTGCCGTTCAAATCGACTTTTATGCCGAAATACTCGTTAGAAAAAAATACGAACTCTGTTTTTGTTTAAGGGTGCGTATTATTCACTAATGGCGGAGAAGAAGATGTAAGTCGTTGCATGGCAACGACTTACATCTTCTTCTCCGCAGGTCTCCTGCCACCAAGGGCAATCCTACCATGCTGCGCATGTTTGCTTTTCCCTTTTCCCCGTAAACTCGTGCCAGCACGGTTGCGGGGAAAAGAAAAAAGCAACCCTACGGGTTGCGTAGGATTGCATTTTGGTGGCGGAGCATTAGTAACGTAAATCGAATATTCTGCCTTATAACCTCGATTATGCGATACTTTTCATAAACTCGTCCATTACAATATTGTAATTTGAGCCGAAAACGCCGTCAAAATTATAGTTAATGCAACAGTTTAGGACGTTATTAAACCCATATTTTTCTATCAAATAATAGGTAAAGGCATAAGCCTCGGGATATGTTAAAACGTTTCCGCCTTTACTTGTACAAGAATATATTTTACATATCGCATTCGTTGCATACGGAAATGTAATCCGCGATTTATAACTGTTGTCTTTTAAGGTGGTTTCGCCAATACATTTAGCGAGCAGAGCAAAATCAAATTCGGACAAAGTATCGAATTGACCGCCGTTATTCTGGTAACGTGTATTGACCGTGTTTACAAAATCGGCAATGCCACCTGTTAATGTTTTATCTGCAAATGATAGATAAAACCGATTATTTACATCAGAAATATGTTTGGAAACATACCGAGATAAATACTCCGCTACGCCTTCGCCTATCCACGCTTCGTCGGTGGGGTTACTTTTTAATGTAACGGCGTGAATTGTTTCGTGTACATATTCGCTTGGGTCAAGCAAGTATATTTTACGATCATTAACATCACAGCACGTTTTAATTTCTCTGTCGGAAACAAAGTATTCGAGATTGTCGGAATACCTTTGATTTACAAAATCGTAACTGTCGGGAGCGTTACTTTTTATATAATTCAATATTTTGGCACATTCTGCATTGCCTGCCGACAAATGATATAAAACTCTTT
>ULTX01031652.1_pt1 | contig 12175 bp, 6 predicted proteins | sample 1958041 | NCBI WGS metagenome assembly ULTX01 (sample SAMEA4835747, study PRJEB28245) | human gut metagenome | biome: gut microbiome; material: fecal sample | place: Denmark | collected 2008
TGTAGATTTTCTGCACAATCCGGCAAAGTATCAGGAAATCGGTGCGGTATGTCCGAAGGGTGCACTTCTTGTAGGACCTCCCGGAACCGGTAAAACCTTACTGGCAAAGGCCGTTGCAGGCGAAGCCAGTGTACCGTTCTTTTCGATTTCCGGTTCGGAATTTGTGGAGATGTTTGTCGGTATGGGTGCTTCCAAGGTACGTGACCTGTTCCGGCAGGCGAATGAAAAGGCACCATGTATTGTGTTTATTGATGAAATTGATACCATTGGTAAAAAGCGTGACAGCGGCGGCTATGGAGGTAATGATGAACGTGAGCAGACCCTGAACCAGTTATTAACAGAAATGGATGGTTTTGATGCTTCAAAGGGTGTTGTGATTCTGGCGGCAACGAACCGGCCGGACAGTCTGGATCCGGCATTGCTCCGCCCCGGACGTTTTGACCGCAGAATCCCTGTAGAGCTTCCGGATTTAAAAGGAAGGGAAGAAATTCTGAAGGTACATGCCCGTAAGGTTAAGCTTTCGGATCAGGTAGATTTTAATGCCATTGCAAGAGCCGCTTCCGGAGCGTCGGGGGCAGAGCTTGCCAATATGGTCAATGAAGCCGCGCTCCGTGCAGTCCGTGAGAACCGTAAGTTCGTTACCCAGGCAGATCTTGAAGAGAGTATTGAAACGGTCATTGCCGGTTATCAGAAGAAAAATAAGGTCTTGTCCACGAAGGAACGTCTCATTGTATCCTATCATGAGATCGGACATGCACTTGTGGCCGCATTGCAGACACAATCCGCACCTGTTACCAAGATTACGATTATTCCCCGTACCTCAGGAGCACTCGGTTATACCATGCAGGTAGATTCCGAGGAGCGTAACCTGATGACGAAGGAAGAGCTTACCAATAAGATTGCAACCCTTACAGGCGGCAGATGTGCCGAAGAACTGATTTTCCATTCCATTACCACAGGAGCCTCCAATGATATTGAGCAGGCAACGAAGCTTGCAAGGGCAATGATTACCCGGTATGGCATGAGTGAAAAATTCGGAATGGTTGCCTTTGAAACCCGGAACAATGCGTATCTTAACGAAGATGCTACCTTAAGCTGTTCGCCGCAGAAGGCAGCAGAGATTGACGATATGGTGATTTCTCTTGTAAAGCAGGGCTACAGCACAGCCATGGAGCTTCTAAGCGCCCATCAGGATAAGCTTCATGAGCTTGCGAAATACCTGTATGAAAAGGAAACGATTACAGGCGAAGAGTTCATGGAAATCTTAAATCAGACCAAATAGTATGAATTTTTGCATCCTGTGTATGACAATTGGTATAATTTTTTGCATCGGACAGGTAAACTGAATGGTATGGAAGAACAGACTTATATATGGGGAAGCAATGATGAAATTATTGGATCTTGTAATTGTAGATGATGAACCGATTTTGTTAAAGGGTCTGTTAAAGACTTATGACTGGGATCAGATGGGATTCCAGGTGGTTGGTACAGCATTAAGCGGAGAGCAGGCAATTGAAGTGATCCGTGAGAAGAAACCGGATGTGGTGCTGACCGATATCCGGATGAAACAGATGACCGGATTACAGATGATGGATACGATACAGCAGACAGGACAGGAGTGCCTGTTTGTTGTATTAAGTGCGTATCGGGATTTTGAGTATGCAAAGGAAGCATGCGATCTCGGTGCGTTTGCTTATCTGTTAAAGCCGATTGAGGATGACAAGCTGCAGGAAACCATGCAGAATGCGTACCGGTCCTGTATGGAAAAGCAGAAAAAAGAAGAGCGCATGGAAAGCTGGGAGAAGCTGGTAATGAAGGATGCGACAAGCTTCCTGCAGGTCATTGTGCAGAAGTATCTGTTTAATCAGATTTCCTTTGATAAGCTGACCGAGGTTTTTGAGACCGTGGATCAGCCATTACAAAAGGAAGAGCGTTTTATTGCTGTGAATACGGATATTGATCTTGCATACAAAATCACGAATACATTGGAATATGAAGCAGCGCGGTTTGCCCTGAAGTCCTTTCTGGAACAAAAGCTGCGGGAGAGGTTTGCTTATTTATGCCTGCAGGGGCAGGGAGAGACGCTGCTCTTTCTGATCCGCACGAAAGAAAATGCCACAGTACTTGCAGTGAAGCATCTTTTGGAGGAAGCAAAGGGAGAATTGAAGAGTCCTATCATTGCTTCCATATCCAAGCCCTATAAGGGACTTCCCGGAATCCGGAAAAGCTACGAAGAAGCCTGCGAGCTGTTTACTATGGCAAGTGAAGCCGGTTCCGGTTCATTTACCGTTTATATGGAAAGTGCCTCGCAATATGCTAAGGATACGTCGGCACCGGAAGAGCAGCAGATTGGAAGTGCGCTTCGCAGGAATGATGAAAATGCACTGAAGGAGGCTTTTGTACACTTCCTTTACACGCTTCCGGCACAGGAGGAGACACAGCGCCAGAGACTTCATACGGTCATGCTTGATGCTGAGGTTTTCTTAGAAGAGACTTATGGAATGTCGGAGGAATTAAAAAAGCAGTTCCAGAATTATTATTCCAATATGCAGAACTTAAGTGCATCGAAGGAAGTGGATGTGAGCTATAAGATTCTGTGCCGGGCAATTGAAGAACGAAAGAATTATGCCGCCAGTCATGAGGTTGGAGGAAACCGGGAATATATGACAGAAGCCCTGGCCTATATTGACGAGCATCTGCAGGAGGAGGATCTTTCGATTGTAGCGGTCGCCATGCATGTGTACCTGAATCCCGTTTATTTTGGAAGGGTATTTAAAGAAAGCCAGCAGATGTCCTTTAAAAAATATCTGTTACAGTGCCGGATGGAAAAGGCCAAGAAGCTTTTGCAGAACGGGAATGAAAGTATCGGAAGCATTTGTGAACAGATTGGTATCAGCAATCCATCTTACTTTTCCCATCTGTTTAAGGAATATACCGGGAAGCTTCCCACCGAATATAAGAAGGAATGGTAGCCGTTTAGAAGGGATATAAGAATTTATCATATGAAAATCAGAAAAGCAACCTCCGGAATTCAAAGAAAATATCTGAAATATACAATCGGACTTCTTCTGCTTGCGCTGTTTTTGTCAAGCATGGGAGTCTGGTTTTATATGCGTAATATTATGATGGGAATCGTTACGGATAAATATACCTTTATGACGGAAAAGACAGGGATTTCACTTGATAACCTGTATCAGAAGACCGAAAAGGTGACAGAAGAATGCATTTTAAATGATCAGGTGCAGCAGAGTCTTAAGGCAAAGCCTATGGAAGAGGTAGACCGGAATTCTTTAAGTAAATATTTTGCCTATATTGACCTCGATCATGTTTCAGAATACTGTTATGTGGATAATAAGAAAAATCTTTATACCCGGTCCTATTCTAAGATTCCCTATCAGTATTTTGCTGACAGCCTTCTGGTGCAGCAGCTTGGCAGTTCCTATGCCGATACCAGGTGGTTTGTTATGAAGGACTATCTGTTTGGGACAGGTGAAGAAGCACTGTTTGTCGGACGCAAGGTACACAGCCTGAATTATGCACATGAGCCTGGATATTTGTTTTTTAAGATGAATCCGGAGTTTTTGCAGAGTCTGCTGCTTGAAGAAGATACGCTCACACAGGAGGCAGCAATCGGAATTATGGATCCACAGGGAAGAATCTGTGCGTACTGGTATCCCGAAGGTTTTACGTTATCCCCGGAGCAGGAAGCTGTTCTGGCTGATTATGCGCAGACACAAGGGTATGGATCTCTGGTTGAAAATGAGAAAATAAGCGGAGGCATATTATCTGTTTATAAACAGGAGGAGTGTGGATTTTCGGTATTTACACTTGTTCCTGAGAGGGTACTTGGTAAGGAAATTACCAAGGTATTCTGGGTGCTGCTTGTCATCTACCTGTTAGTTATTGCGATTGCCGTAGTATTAAGTATTTATTTTTCCAATAAATTTACGAAGCCCATTAAGGAACTGAACCGGGCCATGACAGAATTTAACGGAGAGGATTTCAGTAAGCTGGTCCATCTGAATACGAAAACAGAGCTTGACCAGATCGGGAATGCCTATAATGAGATGCTTTCCAATATCAAAGAGCTGCTGGATGAGATCAGGACACAGCAGAAGGAGCTGCGCACCAGTGAATTAAATATGCTGATCGGCCAGATTAATCCGCATTTCTTATATAATACGCTGGACACGATTTATATGCTGGCGAGAATTAATAAAGAAGAGACCACGATGAATATGATTCAGGCTCTGTCTAAATATCTGAGGCTTTCGTTAAGTAAGGGAAGTGAAATTGTTACGGTGAAAGATGAGCTTGAAAATGTGAAGAGTTATCTGCAGATCCGGCAGATCCGTAATGAAAATCTGTTTACCTATACGATAGACTGTGAAGTGGATCCGGAAGAAACCTGGGTGTTAAAGCTGATTTTACAGCCACTTGTGGAAAATTCGATTAAATATGGCTTCTGTGAAATCTATGAGGGCGGTCAGATCCGGATTCATGTGTATAAGCAGGATGGCAGGCTGATTCTTACCGTTTATAACAGCGGGATACCTATTGCGGAGGAAATGGCAGAAAAGATCAATGCATTAAACGGCAGGCCCCTTTCGGAAGCCAGAAAGCTTTTTCCCAAGAATGCGAAAAACGGCTATGGAGTGAGCAATGTACTGACGAGACTTAGGCTGAAATATGGAGAAGAGGTCCTGTTTACTTACCGGGCAGAGCAGGATGGAACAACCTGTACGATCGAAATCCCGGGGGAAGGGGAACAGCATGAAGAGAATTTATAGAAAATGCAGGAAAGGCATGACGTTCTTTCTTCTTATGATGCTGTGTGGCATGGTAGTTTCGGGATGTGCAGGAACGGAGAGTGAAAATACGGTTAAGGAAGAGAGCAGCGTGATTTCCATTCCGATTATTTTTACGGTGGATCCGACCACGGGAAAGAAGAACAATCAGGAGCTTGCCGATGCGTTTAATAAAGCCTATGCGGGAAAGTATTACCTGGATGTGGAATGGGTACTTGAAACGGAGGAGGAATACCGGCAGAATCTCAGAAGAATGAATGTAACGGACAGTCTGCCTGCAGTTATTTATGATGTATGTACGATTCCTTCCTTTTATATGATGATGGTGGAAGAAGGAAGACTTGAGGATCTGAGTCCTTATCTGGAAGAGGACCTTTCCTGGAAGACGAATATTGAACCGTTTGTGCTGCAGGGAAGTACCTATGCAGATGGAGAGGTATATTTAGGACCGATCAGCACATCGGCATTTACCTGCGCCGGAATATTCTGGAATGAAGATTTGTTTGCGCAGGCGGGGATTGACCGCTTTCCGGAAACCTGGGAGGAATTCTGGGAATGCTGCGATACCTTAAAGGAGCATGGAATTACGCCGCTTGCCCTGCATACGGAGGGAACCGGATGGGCACCGATGCTGATTGCCACGGCAGCCCTTGCGGAAAGTAAAGAAGGGGCAGAGTTCATGAGACAGATGCTTCCGGAAAGCTATGATAATGAAAGCGGTCTGTATCTGGGAGAGGTGCTGCAGAAGCTGTTTTCTTATACAACAGACGATGCTCTCCATACGGACTATGATGTGGCGTATTCCAATTTCTTTTCAGATAAGGCGGCTATGATTCCGAATGGTTACTGGCTGATTGACCAGATCCCGGAAAACAGAGGGGATGAGATACGGTTTTCTTCTTTTCCGGAGCATACACTGGTGGCATCCCCGGAAACCTTTGGCTGGGCGGTTGTTTCCAGCTACCCGGATGAAGTTAAAGCGGCGGCAGTGGAATTTTTGAAGTTCCGGACAGAATATAATAAGAATGAAAAAGAAACTCTTTTTAACCAGGATCTGACAGACAAGCCACAGGTATTAAAGGATTATCTGAAAGCATTCTCCAGGGCAGATCAGATTGTTCCAAACTATCAGGTGAAATGGAATTCCATCCTACAGGAAGAGACACTGGGAGTTACACTGCCGCTTCTGGCGGAACAGAAGATTACACCGGAGAAGTTTGTGCAGATGGTGCAGGAAAGTGTGCTGGAATTTGAAGCTGAGCAGTAAGAAGATAAGGAATGATTCAGATAACAAAAAATAAACCTGTATGAAAAATCATATCAGGTTTATTTTTTTGCATTCGAGGTAGAATAATTGATAATGGATCTTTTACATTTCTGATAAGATAAGTATAACAAAACAAAGAAACGCACTCTTCCATGAAGGTGCGGATCATAAAAGAAATGGGAGGAATACTATGAAAAATGTAAAACGATGGCTTGCCCTTGGTATGGCAGCTATGATGACAGCAGGAGTTCTGGCAGGTTGCGGAAGCACCTCTACAGATACTGCAAGTGACAGCAGCGAAAGCACAGCAGCAGAAACAACAGAAACAACAGAAACAGCAGAGGCTGCAGATGCAGCAGAAAGCACAGAGGCTTCTGAAGGAGAAGCAGCAACAAGCACCGGAGCAGGATCTGTATATTACCTGAACTTCAAGCCGGAGCAGGATGAGCAGTGGCAGGATCTGGCAAAGGCTTATACCGAAGAGACCGGCGTACCGGTTACTGTTGTGACAGCAGCTTCCGGAAATTATGAAACCACTCTGATGAGTGAAATGGGAAAGAGCGGAGCTCCTACCTTGTTCCAGGTAAACGGACCGGTTGGTCTTGCAAACTGGAAGGATTACTGCTATGACCTTTCCGGATCTGCAATCTATGGCGAACTGACAAGCGAAGATTTCGCATTAAAGGATGGAGATGCAGTAGCTGGTATCGCATATGTTATTGAATCTTACGGACTGATCTGCAATAAGACCTTACTTGCAGAAGCAGGCTACAGCATAGATGACATCAAGTCCTTTGCTGATTTAAAGAAGGTTGCAGAAGATATTACAAGCCGTTCTTCTGAGCTTGGATTTGCAGCATTTACTTCCGCAGGTATGGACGGATCCTCTGACTGGAGATTCAAGACCCATCTTGCAAACCTTCCGATTTACTTCGAGTATAAGGAAGACGGTATCGGATCTACTCCGGCTATCAAGGGAACCTATCTTGATGCATACCGTAACATCTGGGATCTGTATGTAAATAACAGCACCTGCAGCGGCAAGGATCTTGCAGCAAAGACCGGTGACGATTCCAGAAATGAATTCTTAAACAAGGAAGCCGTATTCTTCCAGAATGGTTCCTGGGAATATGGAAACCTGGTTGGTGACGGTAAGTTTACCGATGATGATCTTGCCATGATTCCGATCTATATCGGTGTTGGTGATGAAGCAAACCAGGGACTTTGTACCGGTACTGAAAATTACTGGTGTGTAAACAAGGATGCTTCTGAAGATGATATCCAGGCAACACTTGATTTCATGTACTGGTGTGTAACTTCCGATAAGGGAACCACTTCCATGTCTGATGAAATGGGATTTGTTATTCCTTTCAAGAACGCAAAGGAATCTCCGAACTTATTTGTTAAGCAGGACAGCGCATATACCGCAGAAGGAAAGACACCTGTATCATGGAACTTCACAACCATGCCTTCTGAAGAATGGAAGAATGGTGTAGGATCTGCATTAACCGCTTATGCGGCAGATGAGACCGATGCAAACTGGGATGCAGTAGTAAGTGCATTCGTAGATGGATGGGCAACCGAATATGAGCTTGCCAATCAGCAGTAAATAAAGAAACCGGAATGGGCAGGCAGAAAATACTGTCTGCCTATTCTTATGTAATATGGAGGTTATGTTATGGAGAAGGCAATAAAGAAACATGCAGTTATTTTTATTCTGCCCACGCTGGCTGCATTTATCATCGGATTTATTGTTCCGTTTGTGGAGGGCTTATACTTATCCTTCTGTAAATTTACAACAGTAGGAAATGCGACGTGGGTAGGACTTGCAAATTACCGTGCTGCAATTACGGACACCTCTTTTCAGAGGGCATTTGGATTTACCGTATTGTTTGCAGTGGTATCCATTTTAAGTATTAATATTCTGGCATTTGCACTTGCCGTTTTACTGACACAGAAATTACGCGGAACAAATGTTTTCCGTACCGTGTTTTTTATGCCAAACCTCATCGGTGGTATCGTGCTTGGTTATATCTGGCAGATCCTGATTAACTGTGTGATGACGATTTTAGAACAGCCCCTGCTTGCATTAAATGCAACCGCAGGCTACTGGGGACTCATTATCCTGATGGGATGGCAGCAGATTGGTTACATGATGATTATTTACATTGCAGGCCTGCAGAACGTTCCGGATTCTTTAATTGAAGCAGCCGAGATTGACGGAGCAAACCGCCTGCAGACCTTGTTTAAAATTAAAATTCCCATGGTAATGTCTTCCATTACCATTTGTATTTTCTTAACCTTAACGAATTCCTTCAAGCTGTTTGACCAGAACCTTGCGTTGACCGGAGGGGATCCGAACCATATGACCGATATGATGGCCCTTAACATTTACAATACCTTCTATGCACGCTCCGGTATGCAGTGGAAGGGTTATGGACAGGCGAAGGCAGTGATCTTCTGTGCACTGGTAATCTTTATTTCCCTGTTCCAGCTTAGAGCAACCAGATCAAGGGAGGTGCAGCAGTAATGAATACAAAGAAAAAAGTCGGAAATACCATATTAGTTGTCATTTTGACCATCCTCTCCCTGTTATGGATTTATCCTGTTTTTATGATTTTGATCAATTCCCTGAAAAAGGAATCTGCCATCAGCACCGGAAGCGTTTTCAAGCTTCCTACCGCAGAAACCTTTGCAGGTTTGGAAAACTATATTAATGCTATTGAATCCAAAGGCTTTTTGAACAGCCTGGGCTACAGCTTATTTATTACGATTACTTCCGTGGCAGCGATTCTGCTTTTCTGTTCCATGTGTGCATGGTACATTACCCGTGTAAAGGGCATCCTTTCGAAGGTACTTTATTTCCTGTTTGTCTTTTCGATGGTGGTTCCTTTCCAGATGGTGATGTTTACCCTGTCACAGACCGCAGATAGGCTTCATTTAAATACTCCCTGGAATATCTGGGTAATCTATCTTGGATTCGGGGCAGGACTTGCCGTATTCATGTTCTGTGGCTTCGTAAAGTCCATTCCGCTTGAGGTAGAAGAGGCCGCCCTGATCGATGGCTGTAATCCGATCCAGACGTTCTTTAAGATTGATATGCATATGCTGGCACCAACGATGATTTCCGTAGGAATCCTGGAAGCCATGTGGGTATGGAATGATTATCTTCTTCCGACCCTGGTGCTTGATATTAAGAAATATAAAACGATCCCGATGCTCATCCAGTATTTCCGGGGAAGCTACGGAAAGGTTGAGATGGGACCAATGATGGCAAGTATTATGTTAACCATAATCCCGATTATCATTGTATATCTGTCCGGACAGAAATATATTATTAAAGGTGTGGCATCCGGAGCCGTAAAAGGATAGCATTCCCCCGAAAAGGAGAAAACAGATGTTGAATAAAGAATTATTGGAACAAAAACTTGGAAAGTCCATTCAGGAAGCAGGCGAGAAGGAGATTTATTTCATGCTCCTTGAGCTTGTGAAAGAGATGGCAAAGGAAAGAGAGCGTGCACAGAGCGAGCAGAAGGGAAAGAAGATCTACTATGTTTCTGCAGAGTTCCTGATTGGCAAGCTTCTTTCCAACAATCTGATTAATCTTGGAATTTATGATGATGTAAAGGATATTCTTTCAAAGAACGGAAAGAGTCTTGCAGCAATTGAAGAGATTGAGCCTGAACCGTCTCTTGGAAACGGCGGGCTTGGAAGACTGGCTGCCTGCTTCCTTGACTCCATGGCAACCTTAGGCTTAAACGGAGATGGAATTGGATTAAATTATCATCTGGGACTTTTTAAGCAGGAATTTGAAAAGAACCTGCAGAAGGAAACTCCGAATCCCTGGATGGAGCCGCAAAGCTGGCTGAACCGTACCGAGGTGGTTTATCCGGTAAGCTTTGGCAATCTGAAGGTGAATGCCAGAATGTATGACATTGATGTGACAGGTTATGAAAATCACACCAATAAGCTTCATTTATTTGATCTGGATTCCGTGGATGAGAATCTGGTTCAGGATGGCATTTCCTTTGATAAAACGGACATTGAGAAGAATCTGACGCTGTTCCTTTATCCGGATGATTCGGATGAGGAAGGAAGACAGCTTCGTATTTATCAGCAGTACTTTATGGTAAGCAGCGGCGCACAGCTTATTTTGGACGAAAGCGTAAAGCGTGGCTCAAATCTGCATGATCTGTCAGACTATGCGGTGATCCAGATTAATGATACACATCCGACCATGATTATTCCGGAGCTGATCCGTCTTTTGATGGAGCGGGGCATAGCAATGGACGAAGCCATTGCTATTGTTTCAAAGACCTGTGCCTATACGAATCATACGATTCTGGCAGAAGCATTGGAAAAGTGGCCGATTGCCTATCTGAATAAGGTTGTGCCGCAGCTCGTTCCGATCATTGAAGTTCTTGATGATAAGGTACGCCGTAAATTCGATGATGAAAAGGTAGTCATTATCGACCGCAATGACACTGTGCATATGGCACACCTGGATATTCATTACGGCTTTTCCGTAAACGGTGTGGCATCCCTTCACACGGATATTTTGAAAAAGACCGAGCTTCATCCGTTTTATGAGCTTTATCCGGAGAAATTTAACAATAAGACAAACGGTATCACGTTCCGTCGCTGGCTGTTACATTGTAATCCCAGGCTCACAGCACTTTTAGATGAAACAATCGGAAGAGGATACCGTAAGGATGCCATGGAGTTAACAAAGCTCTTAGCGTATCAGGATGATCCGGAATTCCTTAAAAAGCTTTTGGATGTAAAGATGGAAAATAAGAAGGAGCTGTGTGCTTATTTAAAGGAAACACAGAACCTTACCTTAAATCCGGACAGCATCTTTGATACCCAGATCAAACGTCTGCATGAATACAAGCGGCAGCAGATGAATGCCCTGTTTGTCATTCATAAATATCTGGAAATCAAGGCAGGAAAGAAACCGAAAACACCGATTACGGTAATCTTTGGTGCCAAGGCGGCACCGGCTTATGTGATTGCCAAGGATATCATTCATCTGATTCTGTGTCTGCAGGAGCTTGTGAATGCAGATCCTGAGGTGAGCCCTTATTTAAAGGTTGTTATGGTGGAAAACTATAATGTAACCAAGGCAGAGAAGCTGATCCCGGCAACCGATCTTTCTGAGCAGATTTCACTTGCTTCCAAGGAGGCGAGCGGAACCGGAAACATGAAGTTCATGTTAAACGGTGCGGTAACGCTTGGAACCGAAGACGGTGCAAATGTGGAGATCCATGAACTTGTAGGAGATGACAATATCTTTATTTTCGGAGCATCCAGTGAGGAAGTCATTGCACATTATGAAAAGTCCGATTATGTATCGAAGGATTTTTATGAGAAGGATCCGGATATTAAGGAAGCAGTTGATTTTATTACATCAAAGGAGCTCCTTGCCATCGGACAGGAAGAGAATCTCACACGCTTGCAGAAGGAGCTTTTAAACAAGGACTGGTTCATGACCCTCCTTGACTTTAAAGAGTACTGTGAAAAGAAGGAAGAGGCCTATGCCTGCTACAACGACCGTGAGAAATTCGCAAAGATGATGCTTATTAACATTGCAAAAGCCGGATACTTTTCCTCTGACCGGACGATTGAAGAGTATGAGAGAGACATCTGGAAAAGCAGATAAATGAAGATCATGGCATTCGCCAATGTATAAACTGCTTAAAATATTATTTTTTGGATTATTTCGAAGATAAAATCACATATAGGCTTAAAATGGCGGTATAGGTTTTTTTATTACACAAAAAATACAATTCAGTCTAAAAATTTTCAAAACAGAGGTTTTAATTATAATATAGAATGAGAAAGGGGGATTCATTACATGAATGTCCGTTCCCATTCATTGCTTACATCACGGCAGTTGAAGAGGTCCTGAATGGCTTGGGTAAAGGGCAAAATCAAAACATGTAATAAGTGTGAGTTAAATTCAAGATGATAGAGAAGCTCAGATTTAGGGGAAATATTTGAGAGTCTTTTGCCCGATCGTTCTTAAGAATAATGTGGGAGGGAACGAGGACATTTACAATTATCTGAATTAATGGTAAAGTATAAATAATTATACTAG
>ULTX01048227.1_pt1 | contig 12175 bp, 8 predicted proteins | sample 1958041 | NCBI WGS metagenome assembly ULTX01 (sample SAMEA4835747, study PRJEB28245) | human gut metagenome | biome: gut microbiome; material: fecal sample | place: Denmark | collected 2008
ATTCCTTATTATGGTGTTTCCACCGGCAAATTCCGACGTTATCTTGATGTAAAGAATCTCACGGATCCCTTCAAGGTCATTAAGGGCTTTGGGGAGGCTAAGAAGATATTGAAGCAGCTTAAGCCCGATGTGGTCTTTTCCAAAGGAGGCTTTGTCAGTGTTCCCGTCGTCCGGGCCGCTGCCGCTCTCCATATACCGTGTATCATCCATGAATCCGATATGACCCCCGGACTTGCCAACAGGCTTTGTATTCCCGTTGCGAAAAAGGTCTGCTGTAACTTCCCGGAAACACTCGCCATGCTTCCTAAAGATAAGGCGGTCTTATCCGGTTCGCCGATCCGTGAAGAACTTGCAAATGGCAATAAGGCAGACGGACTTTCCTTCTGTGGCTTTAATACTTCCAAACCGGTAATTATGGTGATCGGCGGAAGTCTCGGTGCGAACTCCATTAACATTGCCGTCCGCGATGCACTGCCTGTCCTGTTACAGGATTTTCAGGTCGTTCACATCTGTGGTAAGGATAAGGTTGATGAAAAGCTGAACGGCACTGCCGGATATAAGCAGTTTGATTATGTGAAATCAGAATTAAAAGACTTATTTGCTGCGGCAGACATTGTCATTTCCCGTGCAGGCGCAAACTCCATCTGTGAGCTGCTTGCTTTAAAAAAGCCCAACGTCCTCATTCCTTTATCCGCAAGCAGCAGCCGCGGTGACCAGATCCTGAATGCGAAATCCTTTGAATCACAGGGCTTCTCCGTTGTTTTAGATGACGATGCCCTGACGCCTGAAATGTTATGTGAGAAGGTGACAGAGCTCTTCTTTGAACGCCAGCATTACATTGATGCCATGGCAAAGAGCAACCAGCTGAATGCCATTAAAACCATTATGAGCCTCATTATGGAACAGGTCAGGAAATAAATAAATCTAATAGAAACATTTACTCTTCATCTACAAGATCGAATTTAATCCGGTCTTCGTATGGAAAAATTAGTTTCGTTACAATCTCATCTGCCAGGGAACGCATATCCTCAATCGTTTCGTGGCAGTTTTCTTTTGTGACTTCAAACTTTCCATCAATCAAATCATTGCAGATCTGATGATTGATTTCATCTGAAAAATGCAGGATATCCATATAATTTTCCAGGTTTAAGATCGTTTCACGATTGTTCATGAAATAAAAGCAACGAACATTCTCGTACTCCAGAAGCGTATTCATCGCTGTTTCCATATTATACAGATAAGCGGCAAGATCCCCGTCCCGATAGGTGCTGTCCCACCAGAGCATGGAATACGGCGGCATGAAAATATAGAATTCCGTTTCCGGATGTGCTTCGATCCTTGAGGTCAGCAATTCCAGATTCTGGGAAAGCAGATCCTCATAATATTTTTCCGGCTTTTCTTCCGCAATGGAGGGCTTCCGGATATACAGCCCCAACGCCATATCGGAATTAAATTCCTTCCACTGTGCCCAGTTATAAGATTCATCCTCGTTATAGTCACCGGTTACAGACTTCGCAATCATATAAGGAATCTTCTCAAACAGGACTCCCTTATTCAGCACATACTGAATGTCATTGATATAATTATTATCATACAGATACATCGGACAGCCCGTCAGCTCAAAGGTCGGCTCCGGATCTGCAACAAGAGCCGACGGATCCAGATTATAAAAAACATATTTTAACTGCTGATGTTCAAAAGCCTCATCCAGAAGATAGCAGAGATCCGCCGTCGCACCGTAGGAACGGATCGCCTTAATCACATGACAGTCAAAGCCCTCGTCAAACCAGCTGTTATTGTAGTTCTCCGCTACGGAGGATCCCACCACCACACTGTCATAGTCAAAATTCTTTAGCGTCCCGACCACCTGATATTCCTTATCTGCCAGTACTGCCTTCAGTCCCGGAAGAGCCTTATGATACTGGAAAAAAGGATCAAAGATCACTACAACTGCTATGCACAGCAACAACAGGGATCCGCTTCCTATGAAAAAACGCTTTAAAAATTGTCTTGAAGTCATATTTTTTCCTTATTATATAAATTTATATTGCTTATTTCATTTTCGGGCGTCCGCCCTATAGAAATCAGCATATGAAGTCTGTTGTGAGCAAGCTCCCACGAATTTATAGTTTTGGTTTCTACACGGCGGTCAATTTTTTCGCAACAGTTCCGCCGTAAATTCATAAGTTGTCGGGGGGAAGCTTTCATTTCTCTTTTTCTGTATTGCCCGACAACTTATTTCATTTTCGGGCGTCCGCCCTATAGAAATCAGCATATAAAGTCTGTTGTGAGCAAGCTCCCACAGACTTCATATGTTGATTTCTGCACGGCGGAACTGTTGCTAAAAGTTGAAGTAAATAAATGTACTTACCTGTGAGAAGGAAATCACAGACCATACGAAAATAAATACCACCCATGCGCACAGCTTTTTACGGAAAGGATTCTCTGCTACCATCTGAAGCGTATTCTTCCGGCTGATCACAACGGTGCTGATAATAAGCAGCAGAAGGAATAGTACCACATAAGCATATTGCAGCATATCGGGAAACTTCAGGGTAAGCACCTGCTTTATGAGGTAAAACTCCGGAATATCCAGATTTGCTGCCAGCTTAAACAGATATCCTGTGTTCTTAAAAGCAAAAATATTCTTAAATAACTGGATGGCCGATGTCATACTGCTGCTTCCAAAGAAAATGAGCGACAGATTAAAGAATCCAAACGTAAAAATCCACCCAAGCCATCTTGGAATATACCATTTTGCAGGCATCTTTTCATTCGAGCCCTTTACACCGACTATTCCCAGATTATCCCAGATCACAAGCAGGCCCTGCATGGAGCCCCATGCAATATAGGTCCAGTTCGCCCCGTGCCAGAGTCCGCTTAAGAAAAAGACCATAAACGTATTAAAGATCGTGCGTGCCTTGCCCTTGCGGCTTCCTCCCATCGGAATGTATACATACTGGATGAAAAACCGGGACAACGTCATATGCCAGCGCTGCCAGAGCTCCTTCACCGAGCAGGCCTTATACGGTGAATTGAAGTTTATGGGAAGCTCGATGTTAAACATCTTGCCAAGACCGATCGCCATATCACTGTATCCGCTGAAATCAAAATAAATCTGGAATGTATACGCCAGAATCATCAGCAGAGTAGACGTCGTATCCAGAAACAGATTCTGCTCAAATCCATAATTCACCGGAAGCGCCAGATTGTCTGCCAGAAGCACCTTTTTACCTAATCCGATCGTGAAAATAATGATTCCCTTCGCAAACTGATCACTGTTAAAACGGCGGTTAGCTGTATCCTCAAACTGGGGCATCATTTCTTTATACAGAACAATCGGACCCGCAATCAGCTGTGGAAAGAAGGTAACAAAGGTCAGATAATTAATAAAGGAATAATGCTCTGCCTTGCCCTTCGCCCTGTCAATGATAAAGGAGAGCTGTTGAAACGTGAAGAAGCTGATGCCGAGCGGAAGCAGTATATGTCTCAGTGTAAAGTCTGTCTTAAAAACCGCATTTACATTTTCAAAGAAGAAATCATAATACTTAAAGTAAAACAAAATACCCAGATTTAAGAGTACACCTGCCCAGAGTCCGGCCCTGCATACCTTCGGTGATGAAAATCTCTTTAACAGAAAGCTCAGCAGGTAGTTCACCAGAATACTTCCCAGAATCACAAACAGATAATATAGATTAAAATAGCCGTAAAACCATAATGACATTACAGCCAGAAATAATTTCGCCATTTCATATGCCCTGCAGCGGTTCAGCCCATACCAGCCAAGCAGCGCAAGAGGCAGAAATAAAAATATAAATATATAGGAATTAAAAAGCATAAGTAACCTCGCTTAATCAAATGATGAATCTGCACTTCTTGTAGTTTAGCATCAATTGTATAGTTTGTCTAATTTCCGGAAATAATCCTTTCTATAGCCAGTATTTAAAATTCCATCTGATGTTATACAGAATTACTGTAAAGTCCTGTTCAACAAATGACCGCATCTGGTTCCCGATACATATCATTATAGTTTCAGAAAGGAATCCCATTAATTATGAACCTGATTATGAAAAAGACCATAATTGTATTTTCTATCCTTGTTACCTTCTGTGGATGCCTGTGCGGCTGCTCCTTCGCTCACAATATCTATCCTTCCACAGAAAGCTACGAAAATGAAGATTTCGAGACGGTAAACACCTCCAGGGTAGACAGTACTTACTCCTTATCGCCCGTTATGCGTGAGCTTCGGAAATCTGTTATGGAAATGCTGGGAGAAAATTACTGGCCGAATGCATTGTATACCGCAGAAGAATTTGAAGAATTAACCGGAATTCCGGAAGAAATGTACCACAGCTTTCTTGCCGAGTATGAACACACTGAAGCCGGTACAGATATGATGATCCTTGTGGAAGCCAAGGAGGAGGAGGTTACCAACGTGGAACTCCTTCTTGACCAGTACCGGGAAAAGCTTCTGAAAACCTACGAAAATCAGCCAATAAACCATGCCAAGGTCGAAGCCTCCCGGATTGAAGTCATTGATAATTATATCTGTTTCGTACAATTAGGTGCCGATACCTCTGTCCTCAAAAATGCGGATGAAGACACATTAGTCAGCTTCTGCCAGAACCAGAACGAACAGGCACTTGATATTCTTGAGAAAAAATTATATGCCATGAAGGGATTTTAAATAACCTGTCCCATAGATCATCTGCGTGGTAATTTGAACAGTTACAGATATTTATTCATTCTCCTCGTCAAGATCAACAAGACGCAGACCTGCTGTATCGGTAACCGGAAGTGAAAATACAATCGTCTTTGCAGGAGTCTGCATTCCGGCCTGCTCCATAATCGCCTTCATAATGCTGTTCTTCTGATCCTTTTTGGTTACAATAAAGATCATGGCCTTTTCTGCGGCAATTGTCACACCCAGATACTTTTCCGCATATTCCATGCCGGTTCCCTTCGCATGAATCACCGTTCCACCATAGGCACCGGCACCGCGGGCTGCATCCATCACCATTTCCAAATTTTCCTGATCTGCAATTGCAACAATTAATTCATACGTGGTATCCTTCAATGTCGATTCCTCACTTTCCGGCAATTCCTGTCTATCGAGTAAAAACTGCAGTGTTCTTTTTCCTCCGATACTGCTTAACGGCACGAGAAAGGCTATTCCCTCTCCGGGCGCATCAATCTGAAGCTTCCGCTGCAGATCCTTTTTCGTCAGCATCCAGTCATGCTGCTGCACGAAATTGAAGATCACCATCTTTTCCGAAGCTTCCAATCCCAGATAATCCAGAATATCTCCCCTCGCGGTTCCCTCTCCCAGAGTAATATACATGACCTCCAGCTTATCCTTCTTATATAAATCAATGTATTTCTTACTATTCTTACGATCAATGATCGTCGTCATAATATAAACGTCACTCATAGATTACCCTTTCTGATCACTGTTCCATCCCCTCACAGTCACCATGCAAAACCCATAATTAAAGCTCGATGATATCCATATCCCCGGAGGCAAGAATGGCCACATCTGCACCAACTGCGGCACGCTTGTGTGCCTGACTTTCCTTCACGCGGAATACCACACCAAGAATCTGGATCGTAATCAGCGGCGTCATCGCTACCATGGCAACCACACCGAATGCATCGGTCATGATATTGCCACCTGTAACCTCACATGCACCCATGGCAAGCGGAAGCAGAAAGGTTGCAGTCATCGGACCGGACGCCACCCCACCGGAGTCAAATGCAATCGCCGTAAAGATCTTCGGTACAAAGAACGTAAGCAGCAGCGCAATTGCATATCCCGGAATGATGAACCACATAATCGGAATGCCTGTAAGCACTCGCAGCATCGCCATTCCGATGGATACCGATACACCGATGGATAAGCTCGTTCCCATTGCTTTGGCACTGATCGCTCCTGAGGTAATCTCTTCAACCTGCTTCGTCAGCACAAATACCGCAGGCTCTGCCTTAACAATGAAATAACCGATCAGCATACCAATCGGAATCAGTATATAACGATACGGCAGTCCCGCTATCGTCTGTCCCAGATAATTACCTGCCGGCATAAATCCGACATTTACACCCGTAAGAAAGAGTACAAGACCTGCATAAGTATATAAAAGACCCACAACAATCTTAACCAGGAGCCGCTTTTGGATATCTTTTGAAATCAACTGGAATAAAAAGAAGAAAACAATGATTGGCAGAAGGGAAATTGCAATCTCCTTCATATATGCCGGAAATTCCTCCATAAAAGCACGCCACATCTGCACCGTATCGTCCATAATCTGAATCGGTTCGGATCCAGTACTCATGGCATTTACATCCGGCCGGTAAATCATACTTAGCACTAAAACCGCAAGAATCGGCCCGATGGAGCATAAGGCAACCAGACCAAAGCTGTCGTCTGCTGCCCGCTTATCGCTTCGGATTGCGGAAATACCGACACCGAGTGCCATAATAAACGGTACTGTCATTGGCCCTGTGGTAACACCGCCTGAATCGAACGCCACCGCAAGGAAATCTCCCGGAACAAAGTAAGCCAGCGTAAATACAACCGCATAAAATACCAACAGCATATGGGATAACTGGATTCCAAACAGCATACGTACGAGAGCAAGCACCAGGAAGAAGCCCACACCAACAGCCACAGTAAGAATCAGCACCATATTGGGGATCGAGGGAACCTGACCGGCAAGCACCTGAAGATCCGGTTCAGAAATCGTAATCATCACACCCAGCAGGAAGCTTAATGCAATCATTATGAAGATATTCTTCGATTTCGTCATTGTCGTACCGACACGTTCGCCCATCGGAGTCATGGAAATATCCACACCAACGTTAAAAAGCAGCATTCCCATAATCAGCAAAACACCGCCCACCAGAAACATTAAGATAATACTGGGTGAAATCGGTGCAATGGTGAAACATAGCACAAGCACAATGGCTATGATCGGAAGTACTGCTTTTAAGGTTTCTTTAAATTTTTCACGGAGATTCGAAGGAAGAAATTTCAACAATATATCGCCTTTCGTAACTGTTCTATTCCTCATTCAGCAACCGGGGCTTCAAGCACACAGAACCGTTATTCGCCTTTCTTATAGAATAATCTGTCAATTCCCCGTTTCATAAGAATAAGTAAAGATATCTTAACACAGATACCTTTTCTTATCAATAATTTCAAATTAGATTTAACATAAATTTACTTATTATTTACGTTATTTGTAACTATTCAGAGCCATGCAAATTATGACAATATGGACGTCGAATGCTCGCATTCGTAAGGACATTTAACATAATTTATATCGCGAAGTAACCCCATTCGTAAAACTCAAGTTGCGTTAGCAACGGTTTTACGAATGGGGTTCTGAATAGTTACTGTTATTTTAATATTTAGAAAACTCCAGAATTTTCTTTGCATTATCAATTCTGTCCTGAGTGGGCGGTTCTACTCCTTCAAGCTTATAGGGTATACCCAGCTCCTTCCACTTATATTCTCCCAGTGTATGATAAGGAAGTACTTCTACCTTCATCACGGTATCCAGTGTATCAATAAATTCTCTTGTTTTCTTCAGATATTCATCCTTATCTGTGATACCGGGAACCAGAACATGACGGATCCACATCGGAATGCCCTGTTCTGAAAGATATCTCGCACAATCCAGAATATTCACATTCGTATGACCGGTAAGTTTCTTGTGCTCTTCGTCATCAATATGCTTGATATCCAGCATTACCAGGTCCGTATACTTTAATAACTCATTGAACTTGGAAAAGAAAGGCTCTTCCCTGGTAAAAGGCTGTGCCGAAGTATCAAGATTCGTATTAATCCCTCTCTCATGTGCCTTTTTGAAAAGATCAATCAGGAAATCAATCTGCAGTAATGCCTCTCCACCACTGACGGTAATTCCACCCTGCTTACCCCAATAGCTGCGGAAACGTTCTGCTTTATCCAAAAGTTCATCCGCAGTCTGCAAATTATCCGTCTCCGGATTCCAGGTATCCACATTATGACAGTACTGACAGCGCATATTACATCCCTTCAGGAAGATAAGATAACGGATCCCCGGGCCATCAACTGCTCCAAAGGATTCTAATGAGTGAATTCTACCTTTAATCATCGTAATAATCTCCATTCTCTGCCGTACCGGCAGCTGCGGGGTTAAATTTATTGTGACTGTTCAGCAACGGCTGATATTTATAGTATGAACTGTTTACACGTATTATAATCTTATTTATTGAGGGTTGTTCTCATTAAGTGTCCAGGTATGGTTCGCACTAAATTCAATCTTCGCCTGCGGCTCGATTCTTTTAAATGCTCTGCTCTACCTGCTACACTAAACAGGGGCCGGACAACTGCCCGACCCCAATTTAATCAATGATCACTGAAACCTGTTAAAATTAAAGATGCTTATGGCAGGTTCTTGCGATAACATCATCCTGCTGTTCCTTGGTCAGGCTGATGAACTTAACAGCGTAACCAGATACACGGATGGTGAAGTTAGCGTATTCAGGCTTCTCAGGATGTGCCTGTGCATCTAACAACTTCTCGGTACCGAATACGTTAACGTTAAGGTGATGAGCACCACGATCAAAGTATCCATCGAGAACGCCAGCCAGAGTATTCTTCTGCTCATCAAGGTCATGTCCAAGAGCGGAAGGAGCCATGGTCTGTGTATTGGAAATACCATCCAGAGCATACTCATAAGGCAGCTTAGCTACAGAGTTCAGGGAAGCAAGCAGACCGCTCTGCTCAGCACCGTAAGACGGTGAAGCACCAGGAGCGAAAGGCTTGTAAGCTTCTCTGCCATCCGGAAGAGCACCGGTAGCCTTACCATATACTACGTTAGAAGTAATGGTTAAGATAGAGGTTGTAGGCTCGGAATTTCTGTAAGTCTGGTTCTTCTTGATCTTCTCCATGAAGGTCTTAAGAAGCCATACAGCAAATTCATCAGCTCTCGGATCATCGTTACCATATTTAGGGAATTCGCCTTCGGTCTTGAAGTCGATTGCGCAACCCTGATCATCACGGATAACCTTAACCTTAGCATACTTAATAGCGGACAGGGAGTCTGCTACGTGGGACAGACCTGCAATACCGGTAGCGAATGTTCTTCTTACATCAGTATCAATCAGAGCCATCTCAGCTGCTTCATAGTAGTACTTATCATGCATATAGTGAATCAGGTTCAGGATGTTTACATACAGAGCTGCACACCAGTCAAGCATGATATCGTATTTATGCATAACTTCGTCGAAGTCAAGATATTCGGAAGTAATCGGTGCGATTTCAGGACCACACTGCATATGCTTGCCTTCCTTATCAAGATGCTTCTCATCCTTACCACCGTTAATAGCGTAAAGTAAGCACTTAGCAAGGTTAGCACGAGCACCGAAGAACTGGATTTCCTTACCAGTCTGTGTAGCGGATACACAACAGCAGATGCTGTAGTCATCGCCCCAGATCGGCTTCATAACATCATCGTTCTCATACTGGATGGAAGATGTCGTTACGGAAATCTTAGCTGCATACTTCTTGAAGTTCTCAGGAAGAGCACTGGAGTAAAGAACAGTTAAGTTCGGCTCAGGGCTCGGTCCCATGTTCTCAAGAGTATGAAGGAAACGATAGTCGTTCTTGGTAACCATATGACGACCATCCATTCCGATACCAGCAACTTCCAGAGTAGCCCATACCGGGTCACCGGAGAACAGCTGGTTGTAGGAAGGAATACGAGCAAACTTAACCATACGGAACTTCATGGTCATATGATCGATTAATTCCTGAGCTTCCTTCTCGGTTAAGGTACCTTCCTTAAGGTCTCTTTCAATATAAATATCAAGGAATGTAGAGATACGTCCTACGGACATAGCTGCACCATTCTGAGTCTTGATTGCTGCAAGGTATCCGAAGTATAACCACTGTACAGCTTCCTTAGCGTTTGTAGCAGGACCGGAAATATCATAGCCATAAATCTTGGCCATTTCCTTCATTCCCTTAAGGGCTTTGATCTGCTCAGCAATTTCTTCTCTTAAACGGATAATGTCTTCTGTCATTGTTCCGTTACCGCAGTTCTTCTTGTCTTCTGTCTTCTTCTGGATCAGGAAATCGATACCGTAAAGAGCAACTCTTCTGTAGTCACCTACGATACGTCCACGACCATAAGTATCAGGAAGTCCTGTTACGATATGAGTATGACGAGCAACCTTCATCTCATCAGTATATGCATCAAATACTGCCTGATTGTGTGTCTTATGATAATCGTTGAAGATCTTGTGGAACTTAGGGTTAACTTCATAACCATAAGTGCTTGCAGCTTCTTCTGCCATCTTAATACCGCCGTAAGGCATGAATGCTCTCTTTAACGGCTTGTCTGTCTGAAGACCAACGATCTGCTCAAGATCCTTCATAGACTCATCAATGTAACCAGGACCATAAGCGGTAAGACTGGAAACAACCTCTGTTTCACACTCTAAAACACCGTCATGTTCACGTTCTTCCTTCTGTAACTCCTGAAGTCTTCCCCAAAGCTTATCCGTTGCTTCGGTAGGTCCCTCCAGAAAGCTCTCGTCACCATCATAAGGTGTGTAGTTTCTCTGAATGAAATTACGCACATTCACGTCTACATCCCAATGGCCATCTTTCACAAATCCTCTCCATGCTTCTGCCATGAAAATATACCTCCTTCTGAAATTTACAATAATATTATCAACAGGGAACTTTATAAATGGTTCACCTACTGTTGTTTACGATAAAAGTGTACTACTTATAATAGCTTAGTGTCAACCATTTTGCTCAATGCACGTAATTTTGTACATGCCTTAAGGTTATCTCTTAATATGTGTCTGACACTTTTCCACATATCTGTAAAAAGACTCCTATACGCTCCATCCATTATTTATTATTTATTCTGAAATGGCCAGTTTTTCAAACTGCGGACGAACCTTGCGGAATACTTCCATCAGCCTTGGAGAAAATACACCACATTCCCCGTTGACAATCATGTGAAACGCTTCCGCGGGAGAATTTATTGAGGAGGATATCTATCATGGATTTTATGAATGAATTTTATATGTGCATTACGAACGCCCATGCTTTATAGTATAATCTAAACATAATTGTATAAGGGTCAAATGCCATAAGCAAATTGGCTTACAGCTTGTAAGCCAATTTACTCAGATAATTCATTTTCGATTTCTTCCACTTTCGGCAGGCTGCTTTTAAATTCTTCACGAAGTACCTTTGTCAGTTCGTATGCTGCAATCCCAATTGGCTGTGAAATGTCATCCAGAGCATATTCTGCAACTACATCATCCTTGTTTTTGCAAATAAGTAAACCAATTTTCTTATCCCTTTACAATGTCATACAGATTTTTCTGCATTTTATTCTCAAAATACCGCTTCAATTCCACAGTTTTGTCCCACATTTCCTGTGGATAATATCCATATCGGCTCTTAACATCCTCCATCCGCTCCTCCAACGACACAATTCCATCTGCTCCTGCAATTGCATCACATAGCTGAATGAGGTAATCATAATCATCAAACTGTGTCTTTTGAAGCAATAAAACTAATTCCTTCTGCTTTTCTTTTGAAATATCAAACTTACCCAAATAGTTTTCAATTTTCCCATGTACAAAAGAATGCGTAAGCGCAATTTTTGCCGCTTCTTGATAGCCAAGCTCCAGCAAATAATGATACCCATTATATACATGCGCTAATTGAGCCACACCAAAACGTCTGCCTATATCATGAAGCAATCCGAAAACATATGCTTTTTCCGGGTCAAGTCCTTCACACTCCAGTGCAATTTTTTCTGCTGCCTCCGCTGTAAACTTACAGTGCTGCTCCCATTGACCGGGATTGCAGGAAGCCGCCTCTTTTAACAACATTTTCGCAATTGGTACAGATAATGTTTTCCCGTTCTCTTTCAAATACCTAAATAACTCCGGCGTAATTGCAGGATAAGTGAGTTTCTCTGGCAAACTGTCAAATGTCTTTACCTCTGCCATCTCGCTTTCGGGAATAGCCCCCAGTTTATGAATAACTGCTTTAAATATCATACCGTTTGCGCCAGTCCCCTCACTGTCTCCAGCCCAGTAATCACATAATGGTGCAATATAATAATCCGTAACACCGGACTCCTCATAAAGTTCGCGTTTT
>ULTX01029116.1_pt1 | contig 12070 bp, 10 predicted proteins | sample 1958041 | NCBI WGS metagenome assembly ULTX01 (sample SAMEA4835747, study PRJEB28245) | human gut metagenome | biome: gut microbiome; material: fecal sample | place: Denmark | collected 2008
ACGCGGGGTGCGCATCGCTTCATCTATCAACGCCTCATGCTTATCGTACAACCATTCGTTATTGGCACGGTCGAAATGTGCGAATATCCAGGCAGCATTCTCTGCCACCCGATCATCGGAATCAAACAGCAATGCATAAAGGGCTTCCTTAACGGGATTATTCTCCTCTCCCTGCGTCAGATAAGCAACCTCCATAATATCGTCTTCACCAATGCGGCCGGTAAGTCGCTTCCGAAGCCATGTGTTCCAGTCTTTTTTCATATTTATACTTTTATATTATCAAGACAAGTAACAAAGGTAAGTATTTTTTTCTTCTTTCGGACAGCTTTGTTATTTCTGGACAGAATCATTAACTTTGGGGAACCTAAAAGATTCACAACCATGAAGAAAATCAGAATCACCGTTATGCGGATGGCCTGCTACAAGGACTTGATGGAAGAATACGAAAACCCGATGGAACATGCCTGCGACATGCATGTGGGACAGGTATTCATTGCCAACGGATGGGAGAAACCCGAAGGACTCTGCGAAAGCGCCTGGCAGAGTATGTCTCCCTTTGTAATGACACTAGCTCACGGAGGCACCAATATCTACGAAGGATGGATGAAGAACGAGAAATCGGCCATGATTTCGTGCAACGACGGCTTCCGGCCGGTCAGCTTTCTGCTGGAGGTGATAGAATAAATACTCGATACCGAATAGTTAGAAAAACACAAGGAGCTATATCAAAATAATATAACTCCTTGTATTTATGAAACACAGACTATATATGACAGCCTTGTCCATAATTATATTGGGGATTACATATACGGATTTATCTTTTCCGTCAGGACTTTCTCTTCAAGCAACGTACCATCTACGGTAATACCAAGTGTAACTGTTGTATTGGTACCTTCTCCTTCTACTTTTACCGAAAGATTGTAACTCTTGGAAGGCTCCAAAGTCAATGTCCCCGTATAAGGATTCTTGAAGGAAGGTAAGCTAACCGTATAGGCCACCTTTCTTCCCGATTCACCAACATTGAAATAAGCCGTCTTAAAAGTATAGTTACTCTTATCGAACGTAAAAGTACGGCTAGTTGCATCAGTCGCATGGAGTTCGATAGAATAGGTAGTGAACATACTGGTTATGTAGTCGCTGAACTTAACGCTTACAGACGAATTCACCACACCACAATTGACCGTTACAGTCTTTGACTCATCTTTAACGATAACAAAAGACTCTTTTCCACTTGCACGTGCTTGTCCCCAACCTTGATTCGCACTTTCCGCTTCGGCTTCTGTACAGCTTTCTGCTGTCAGCACGTAATCCGGACTCGCAGAATACGTAAATGTTTTTCCTACGAGGTCGCCATATTTCTTATTAGAGAAAATCTGTTCACTTCCTCGGCTTAAACTAACGTTAAACTTATTCACATCAAAATAGTACGATGCCCTGGTAGTAATCTCTATTTCCGTTGTATCCACCACAGAGAATCGGATCTCACCCGTCCCCTCGGAAAGCAACGGACTTTCCTCATTCGTACAAGCAGCAAACGAGAACAGTCCCATCAGGGAGAGAATGTATAGGATTTGTTTATACATAGTCAATATCTGTTATCTATATAATACATCTAATGATTTAAATATCACCCAATTATCTGCCCAATTTCTATTCGCGTTACTATTATGAGATATGCAAACTCTATAGTTATTCCCTATTTGTGTATTGTCTGATATTATTGTGAATTGATCATCCTTGGGTTTTTGTCCAGCAGCAACAAAAATTCTACTTATAGATGTTGTTTTATCTTTAACATTGTTGTCTGTTTCTTTGCTCACACCAGTATAGATATCTATTGAATTACCTGTTGCTCCAGTTGTGAAATATATAACCTTAGTTGAATAACTCACATCAACCATAGTAGGCACTTGAAAGGTTGGAGAAAAAACATAAGAATTATATTTTATACTTGTACTAATAACACCACTATACTGAAACAAAATATATCCAACATCTCCCCAATATTCTCCAGAGCCAACACTAATCCAAGGATTTACAGAATCATCAAATGGAGATTTTGATGTATAATCCCCTTTATACGGTATTCCAGTAACCTCACACTCCATCGACGCAGTAGCATTACCTCCATCAAACAAGGCAAAAGCAGTTAACTTACGTGTACCCCATTGAAGATTTTGAAATACTGGTGATTCCTCTGTTGAACTTTCACCACTATCCAAAGAATAAGTGATACTTAATAAATCCCTGTATTTCTCATTGTTCAAAATATCTGGAGATATAGTTGTTGTGGTGGCTATATCAAAGATGCCGGATCCATCTGTTTCATTAGCAGCCGTTGCTCCTTGCGATGTATAAACCGAATAACTGGTTTGAGCAGAAACTGCTGCTTCAAAAGTAGGCAAAGGCATCGTAACTGTTTTTGCTTCAATCGCAGTTGCCTCCTCACTTACCTCATTTCCGTCAATTGTATAACTATATCTCAATGTATAATTTCCTTGCGGCAAATAAGACCAATCGTTTTCTACAGCCATATCTCCCGTACTAGTGAAATTATTGGTGGTATAACTACGTACGATTTCGCCTGTTGCATTGACCAATGTTGCCTTCCAGTTTGAAATCAAAGAGAGAGGGACATTGGATAAATCGCCAAAGGAAAGTGAAACCTTCGTTCCATTTAAATAACCTGATTCATCAGTCGTATGTTCAGCTACGGCATTTAGTCCAAAAGAAAACACAGGTATATCCGGATCACATTGGATCACATATTTCGTCTGTGCGGCAGCCGAAGAGATAACTGTCCATTCATGCAAACTCTCATGTCCTAATATATTCGTTCCCTCAAACACGGCATTTACCGGTTGTCCAGCCTGTGCAAACAAATAACTGTCTGCATTTTCGTTATCTGCCAGCTTTATTGATGAGTCTCCCGACTTAATAGTCAGAGTCCAAGCTGAATAATGGTTTTGCAGGCTCTCACTTACGGAAGGAACCAACATAGCATTTGCCAAAGAAGCATTTATAGTTGCTTCCGTTGGTTTTCCTGGATAGATCTGGACAGTGGAAGAACCGGAAAAGTAAGGTGTATCCTGTATCGGCTCATTATCTCCGCAATAAGCAGTTACCGTATATCCTCCAGCCATCAATTCGATTCCTTCCTCCGTCAGTTCGCTGTATTTTTTAGGGAAGCCCTCCACAGAACTGTTTCCCTGACGAATATCAATCATAAAATCAGTGGTCTGCGGTATCAAATCTGTAGGAAGCGATACAGTTTCTGCTCTTGAAGTAGATGAAAGTTCTACATCAACTCTTCCTAATGCCAGATGCAAATATCCTGTTCCCTCTCCATTCTCTGAATCAAAGGTATCATTGGTACAAGCTGCCAGCAGCAATCCGATCAATCCTGTATAAAAGACTTTGATATATCTCATTGTTATAGAATTATTCATTTATTTAATCATAAATCAATTCAAAGTTATCTATCAATAGCTTACTGCCTACACCTCCCGTGAAATAATCACCATATTTACTGGCAGATGCTACTACCAGAATATATTTAGGAGTACGGTTCATATAACGGTAATCCAGTACCAAATCTTTTTGCTGGTATTGACTGTCTGAATTCCCGCTGATGTACTCAGCGTAAGCTATAACGTGTGAATCGTTTTTATCAAACAGCTGACGTTCACTGGGACGTGTACGTATTTCAAGCGGTTGGTCCCAGTCCGTCAAGGCAATATAAATATGACAGGAGTCAGGTTGACCTTTCAAATATGATAATGCATCCTCACCTATTTTGTCAATCGTAGCAGAAGTATATTTATAATTGATACGCAACTTGGAAGGGAAAGAACTGAATTCACGACCAAAACTCAAAACGCCGTTGGTACCATCTGTACGTACATAGGAACCCGTAAAAATGTTACCTGCAGCAAGCTTCATTACAATCCATTTCGTTTCAAGTGAGGCTGCTTTACCAGTACCGTTACATGTTTCCGAAGTAGGTACACTATTACTATCTGCTATACTTGTAGCACCTCTATTTCCCGTATCCCAAAAAGAAGAAGTAGACCAAGGTTGCCATAAAGTTCCATTTGTGGCGACTTCAGACGACCAGTCATCAAAACTGCCATTTTCTAATGGAGTAGCAGCCGCAGTTGTAAAAGTCAACTCACTACCCGCCGTTCCATCCACACTGATACGATACTTGTAGGTAGTTGATGGACTCAATCCTGTCAACGTTGCGGTAAAAGTGTTTCCTGACACACTGACATTGGCAGCAGGGACCGTATTCCACGATGCTTCATCCTGCTTGCAATATTCCACCACGGGTGTCTTACCACTTTGCACTTTACCATTCACCGTAGCTCGGGTAGTCATAGCGAAAGCATCAGTAGAACCACTGTTCGTTTCTCCGTTATCAGGATAAACGTAGACAGTCCATTCATAAGAATACTCCTCCCACGAACGTCGTACATTAAATTTAACAGGTGATGAGTAGTCTTTTATAGTGGTAGGATCAGGTGAAACCGTTCCGTATTCCCCACCCAAATTCATTTTAGTAACATTTAAGTTTGTCAGTTCCTGATCTTTAACATAAACAATAACAGTGCGTGAGTTAGCATCAATGACATAATCGGTCATACCTTCCACTTCAATATCACGTTGAATTATCTGGTTTACCGTTACTCGCCACACATAATCCTGATATGTACGCAGGGTGAAGGTTACAGGATTAGTGAAATCCATACGTGTGTCTGACGACAGAGGAATGCTGTCTAACGAAGTAAATCCCGTAGTAGGAAATTTGTCATAATTTTTACAAGCAGCAGAGTCTGCCAGCAATTCCGCTCCGGAAGTAATCTTTAAGCTGGTAATCTTCAAATTGGAGAGATCCACCCCATCATTCACATAAAGAGTCACCGTACGTGCATTCTTATTGATGATGGCGTCTGCAGAAGAATTCTGATCCGCGCCCCGTTGACCTTCCACAGTCATCGACTCAATATTTGCTTCTACAATAGGATAAGGAATATCATTCTCAATGGCACACGAAAAAAAAGTACCGGCAGCCAGTGTCAGCATGCCTAAAATAAAAGTTAAGCTATGTTTTGTCATTTTCATGTTATCAGAGATAGAAAGTCATACCCAAATTGATGGAAAAAAGATTAATCTTAAAGTTACCAGAAGAAACACGGCGTTTACCGGTTTCTATCTGATTCGTTTTCTGATCAATCCATTTGAAATCAAATCCCATCACACCCACAGAAACTTCCGCTGCTGCCCAATTCGTAATAAATGCCGTTAAACCCGGTGCGAAACCTATCTGGAAATTTTGTACAGTCTGATAAGTACCATCATAAGTTGTACCTGAGCCTGTAGAATTTTTTCCTTCTCCATAACCATAAGTGAGACGAACCTCATTAAAAAGGCCAAAAACCTTACTACGACCTACAGGAATATAAGAACGCATAAATCCAGATACTTCATATTTATGTTCCAAATAATATAGATCTTTTAAACTTATATTAAAATCTTCACCTAAGTTTAAATCAAAATTGGCTAAATCCAAATAATCGCGATTATAAGAAAAACGAATACCGGCCGACATGTTGTTACGGAAAAAATAGCCAACATAAGGACTGATACTGAAATCGTAACCGTTTCCTTCTACATCTTTAATAACCAAAAAATTCAGATTACCTTCATCGTGTTCGGAGTAGGAAACAGTTCCCCCTACCATCCACGTACCTTTGGGAATAAATACCTGTGACTGTACATCACGGTCTATTCGTTCAATTGCCCGCTTTCCACGCTGAGCCCATGCGTTGGCGGTCATCACGACCGCCAGCAACATCAGTAGAATTATTTTTTTCTTCATCTATTATTCTGTAAGAATTACTTCTAAATTTTATATTCGGGTATTTCCACCAAAGGATTAGAAACTATTTCCTATTATAGGATAGACTCCTAACCCCTTGTCGTTTCAAAAGAAGATAAATGACAAATAAAATATCGAATGTATTCAAATGTTTTTATTCCTACCATATCTCCTATCTTATTCTAACATTAAAACTATTTTATGTAATTGTCATCAATAATAGGTTCACTGAAAATAAGTTCCAGTTCATCAATCAATAATCTGCTACTAGTACTTCCCGTAAAGTAATCTCCATATTTGCTGGAACTGCAAACTATGAGAATATACTTGGGCTTTGTTTCCAGATCTCTGTATCGCAAATCGATTGTGAAGGGTTGGTAGTCGGACATGCTTTCCGGCGACATTTCCTCCTTGGTCAGTTCGCCATATGCGATGATGGCCTTGTCGTTGAAATTGACAAACTTGTTTTCGCCCGTACTGACTTGGAAGGGCTCGTCCCAACTTGTCATGGCTATGTAGATGGAACAACTGTCACGGTCTCCCTCTTTGATGAAGTCTTTTTTAGTATGGGTGACAGCTCCCGGATTGTATTTATAATAACCTTTTAATTGCGACGGGCGGGAAGTGTATGGGCGTCCGAACTCCAATTTGGCTCCTAAGGGGAGTATAGACGCGCTTCCGAATTTTCCCGTAAAGAGACTTCCTGCCGCAAATTGGCCGGCTGCTGTCGTCGAGGCTAATAATACCGCTTTTCCTGAGTGGGTATCACTTTCCTCAGGGCGGGTGGGGTTGACCTCTTTCAGCGTGTTGGCTCCTTTGTTTCCGCTGTCCCAGAATAAGTTGTTTGCAAAGTCTGCTTCTGAAACAGGATACCACGTTTTGCTGGATTGGTACCAGTCTTCGAAACTTCCGTTAGGAAGGGGAGTTGCCATTTCCGTGGTAAAGTCCACCGCCTCGCTCGTGATGCCCTCCTCGCTTCCGTCGTTGTAGTAGATGCGGCATTGGTAGGCAGTAGCGGGCGTCAGGCCGGTAAGACAGGTAGAGAATTTCTTGTCTTTCTCTTCTACGGTAATGTCGGTTGCAACTTTAGTCCATTCGGCGGCATCGGCTGTCTTGTATTGGAACTCCAGTTTGCTTTGATCGAAGACGTCGGCAAACGAGGGGACTTCGCCGGTGAGGTAGGCAAAGGTGCTCCAGGCATTGGCCGAGGCAATGAGAATATTGGTTGCCGTCACAGGCACGCCGATGGTGTAAGTATAAGTCTTTGTGGCATCGTCCACGGTAACGCCGATGTTCGACGAACCGCTGGATGCGATGCGATAACGCAGGATAACATTCTCCTGAGCTTTGATACCGGTGATGGTATCTTTCTTGCTGTGTAATTCACCTTTGAAATTGGACACAGTCAGACTGGATATCAAGTCGGTTACAGGGAAATAAGCCTTGCCTGTTTCGCTGGCCTGGTGCATCTCAAAGGTTACCTTGTTGTCGCTGTTGCTTTTATCCGATACACCGACTACAGCGCTTTGAAAAGCGGCTCTGAAGTCATCGCTAAATTCTACGGTCACCAATACATTGGCCAGTTTGCAGGTAATAGATTTGCTGGTATTGGTACCCAGCTTGATGTCTACGGTGTCCTTAGCAGCATAGTAGGGCTTGTCCCATCCTGCCGTTTTTCCGTCGAATCCGGCGGAAGAAGCTTCGATGGTATAAGTACCTACGGGCAACTCAATAGCTTCAGTCCAGGTAGTGCAGTCGTCCGTCTCCTTTACCGTTTTACCTGCAGAGTTTACAATCTTAACGGCAATCTGTTTAGGATTGTACTCATCTTCTGCCCTGGTTTGGGTCGTTTTATCTGTCCCTACCTCCAGCCTCAGGTAGCCAATAGCATTCTGTCCCAATTCTTCGTTTTGGCACGAGCCAAGGTAAGCAAGTAGAAGACAGGCTGTTAGGATAGTATATAGCTTTTTCATCTTTGTTATTCGGTTAAAATTACATTTAATTTGCCGGATGTAGTCTTGCCGTTTTGGTCTGTCACTGTGATATCGAAGATGTGGCCTGTAGAATCGGTCGCTCCAGTTTCAGATAGCACTTCAAAGAAACTTCCGACTGGGAACTTATAATCGGTCGCTCCTTCGGACGGGACTTCTAACCCAGGTGCTATTATGCCTATAACACTTTCTAACGGTTTATTATCTACAAGTTCAACTCCTGTTGAAAAATCAATTCCACTAGTTACTAGAAAATCTAAAGCATTGGAAAATCCTTCGTTCCCGGCGGTAATCTTAACTTTGACGCTTTTCAGTCCTGCTTCGGCGGTAATTGTCACATCTGCATTCTTTTCAGCATCATCAGGCAGCGTATATGTCGATTGCGGGAACGAAATAGTCGGCCCTGCGGCAGCTTCTCCTTCATCACCACCATCTTCGCCTGTTCCAGGCTCTTCTGTATCACCACCATCTGTACCCGGATTAACAGGAATCTCCACGTTTTCGTTCTTTTCAGAGTTGAACAAAGTAATGGTTATCTGGATACCATCCTTCTCGATACCCGGTGTAGAACCTTCCACTTTTACAGGAGTAAAGTCTATTTTCAGTTCATCGCCACCAACAAAAGATGTATCGTCACCTTCTTCAAACTCCGGCAAGTTAGATTTCTTGGCAGTGCCTGAAATGGTCACGTCTTCACCTCCGTTCGTTTTGGCCGTTCCATTGATGTAAATGATTTCCACACCTTCATCCATTTTCCAATAGACAGGAGCAGGAGTTTCGCCGTCTGCTGTTTTCGTATAGGTTTTGATGTGTCCGTTTTTGTCTGTCACGTTAATGGTCCAGTCCTGGTAAGTAGCCAGAAACTCTTCGGTCAATTCAATCGATATTTTGACATTCTGCATGGTACAGACCACTGATGTTTCAGAAGTTACATCCTTCTGAATCTTCACTTCTTGCTCACCTCCATAAAAAGGTTCACTCATTTCACTTTTGAATTCTCCCGGCGAACAGGCCTCGATGGTGTATGTACCTACGGGAAGCTTTACCTCTCCGGCTTGTTTCAGCTCGGCATAACTATCAAACTTTTGAGTATATTCTACATCTTTACCCGTAATGACTACAGGAAACAGGTCTACCTGATCCGTAGTTCCGCGGGTGACTTTTCCTGTTTCTACAGACAGGCTCAAGGTACCCGTATCGCCTGTCATCGGGTCTTTCCCGAGAATTTCATCTTTCATTTCGCACGATGCCAGTCCGAACAACAAAGTTACAGCCCACATCCATTTATTCATTGTTTTCATCGTCTTATTGCTTGTTTAGGATATACTATAATTATGCCCACTCAGAAGGGACTTCAATATCTACCGGATGCTCTATAACGGTATCGTCTATTTCAATGGTGATACTCAAGTTACCCGAACCGATTACCGGTGTAAGAGTCATTTTCATCGCATCAGCAGGACTCAGCGTATAAGTCTTCTCAATGGAAGTATCAGCGCCAATACCTTCCTTAGGTGTCAGTTCAATGGTCATCGTAACCGTTTCATTCTGCTTTACCCGGAAATAAACCGGTCCTGTAGTTGTTTTCTCCCACGAATAAATTGCGCCATTCAAAGCCGCAGTCTTGATATTCACCTTATATGCAGAGAAGTATTCATCCATCTTCTCATCGAATACAATATTTACACGTGCAGAATTAGGCTTACAAGCGACCTCTACATTTACCGAATCGTTCTTTATTGTAAACCCTTTAGAGCCCAACACACAAAGATCGTCGGTATAGTGGGTTTTCGTACTGTCACCACAAACAGCAGACAAGACATAAGTGCCATTGGGCAATTCAGTAAATTCAGGTATCTCACCGTATTTCCATTGTTGAATAGGGGTTTCTGTCCCACTTTTCATGATTGTTACAGTATAATTTTCCAGATTCTGATAGTAAGATTCATCCACCGCTCTGGATTCAAACTGTGTATCGGTTAAAATATTCAGACTGACAGTTCCATAACCATCGTTATTCATCGGAATGTCCTCCGTCGAGGAGCAGGAAGCCATCAAAGAGAGCATCGCACATACTCCCACGGCATTTAAAAAGACGTTTCTCATCATTATTTAAATTTTCTCTATTTTTCTCAGTTTTTCACGGTGCAAAATAACGACAAACCATTTAGTCCTACAAGGTCTGTTTTTTTTATTTTTCGCCAATTTTTCGAGAATCTACCCACGAAATCAGGACCCCAATTGTTCCATTTTTCATTTTCGGGGATTTTCAGACAAGAACTCTCCACACAAAAGAACCGGACTCTCTGCTATTTGAAAGAAACATTTTCCATCGACTTTCAACATCGCAACATCCCCCTATTCTTTTTCAACCGGCTGTTACAAGCCGAACAAGTCCAACCACTTAGCCAGCTGTCAATCAGAGTATTTTCATCGCTATCCATGCACAAGCTTCCGCATCGGCCAGTGCATGGTGATGGTTCTCCAACCGGTAACCACAAAGAGCCGCCACCGTATGAAGCTGATGATTCTCCGCCTTCGGGAAGGCACGACGGGAAGCCCAAAGGGTATCGTAGAACGTATAATCAGGATAATCCATGCAATAACAACGGAACACCGCTTTAAGGCAACCTTCATCGAACGATTTGTTGTGTGCTACCAGTGGAAGTCCTTCTATCAGCGGAGCGATCTGCGCCCAGACCTTCGGAAAAACCGGAGCAGAGTCGGTATCTTCCCGGCAGAGTCCGTGCACCCGTGAACAGAAATAGGTATAATAGTTGGGCTCCGGCTGAATAAGGGAATAGAAGGAATCCACTATTTCGCCGTTACGTACCACGACTACGCCTACGCTACAGACACTCGTCCGCTCGCTGTTGGCGGTTTCAAAATCAATCGCTGCAAAGTCTTTCATCGTTTGGTATTCTTATGTATTAACGCTGCTGTAAAAAACAACAATCATAATTCCGGCTCTATCACATGAAAAAAAGCTGTTTTTCCATAATAGAATAGAACTGTAATAACAAGAATCATGGTTCCGGCCTTAGTTTTGAGGCGAAAAAGCGAAGAATCGTTTTCCGGCGAAAAGAAACGCAGGCTGTCTGAGCGAAGCGAGTTCCTGCGTTTCCGACGGAGAACAATTCGTAGCCGCCTCAAAACGGAAGCCGGCGGTTTTTCTTTTTGTTACTTTTTCTTTTGGGCGGCCAAAAGAAAAAGTAAAAGCAATTACCTACCATCAGTCAAAGGTAGCGAATAAAAACGGATTTATCAAAGAGAAAAAGCTGACACAGAAGTTTTTTTCATCGGAGAAATTGACACTTTCAGAGATTCTGAGTACTTTTGAAAAACTTAAAATAAAAGAATCATGCTAGCCTATACCTATATCGAACACGGCAAATTCTCCCTGCTGGAGAAACCCGTTCCTCAACTGAAAGACCCGAAGGATGCTCTGGTACGCGTCACCCTGGGAAGTATCTGCACCAGCGACCTCCACATCAAGCACGGAAGTGTACCGCGTGCCGTACCCGGCATTACGGTAGGCCATGAAATGGTGGGTGTCGTGGAACAGGTCGGTACAGACGTACACAACGTAAAACCCGGCGACCGGGTAACCGTCAACGTAGAAACCTTCTGTGGAGAGTGCTTCTTCTGCCGGCACGGCTATGTAAACAACTGCGAAGACCCGGACGGCGGATGGGCCTTGGGTTGCCGCATCGACGGCGGACAAGCGGAATATGTCCGTGTTCCCCATGCCGATCAGGGACTGAACCGCATCCCCGACGAAGTAACCGACGAACAGGCGCTTTTCGTAGGCGATATTCTGGCTACCGGATTCTGGGCAGCCCGTATCTCGGAAATCAAGAAAGACGATACGGTACTCATCATCGGAGCCGGACCGACAGGTATCTGTACCCTGCTCTGTACCCTGCTGAAACACCCGGAACACATCATCGTCTGCGAACAATCGGAAGCACGTGCCCGCTTCGTCAGGGAGCATTACCCCGATGTTACGGTGGTAGGTCCGGAAGCCTGCAAGGAATATGTCCTTCAGCACAGCCGCCACGGTGGTGCCGATGTGGTAATTGAAGTGGCCGGAGCGGAAGATACGTTTCGCCTGGCGTGGGAATGTGCCCGCCCGAATGCCATCGTCACCATCGTGGCACTCTATGACCGTCCGCAGATACTCCCCCTCCCCGACATG
>ULTX01060826.1_pt1 | contig 12019 bp, 8 predicted proteins | sample 1958041 | NCBI WGS metagenome assembly ULTX01 (sample SAMEA4835747, study PRJEB28245) | human gut metagenome | biome: gut microbiome; material: fecal sample | place: Denmark | collected 2008
GGAAGTGACAAATGAAGCCTATGCGATTGCCAAAATTGCAGGACTTGAAATGTGTAAATTCTTTAAGAGACAATATGGAGATGATTTTATCAGCTGTATGCCTACAAATCTTTATGGCCCATATGATAATTATGACCTCCAGGGATCACATGTCATGCCTGCAATGATCCGGAAGTTCCATGAGGCAAAGGTTCAGGGAGCACCTACGGTTGAACTTTGGGGAACAGGAACACCTCTCCGCGAGTTTCTGTATGTAGATGATATGGCAGATGCCTGCGTATTCCTCCTGGAAAATTATGAAGGAGAACAGCATGTAAACATTGGAACAGGAAAGGAAGTTACCATTAAGCAGCTTGCAGAGACAGTGAAAAGAGTTGTAGGCTATGAGGGAGAGATCGTATGGAATAAGGATATGCCGGACGGTACACCCAGAAAGCTGACGGATGTTACAAAGCTTCACAGCCTTGGATGGAACCATAAGGTAGAGCTTGAAGAAGGAGTGAAGCTTGCCTATGATTGGTTTAAAGAGAACGTCCAGGATGCAAGAATGTAAAGAAAACGAAAAAATGATATAATTGAAAAAAAGAACTTTTAGCACGAGGTGGCCTGCTAAAAGTTCTTTTTTTACCAAAAATGGTAGGTAAAAACGTTACCTACCATTTGATAGATTTTTTCGTAGATTATTTTAATCTAGGAAATACATTTTTATCAATATATTGTTATTTTAACTATATTTGAAACTGAAACTATCTTAAAAACATATAAACTATAACATTTATAAAAATATCTGTCAATAAATATGGCGTAAAAGGATATAATCTGTCATTTTTTTGTTTGAAATAAATAAAAGGCATTTATAAGTAAGAAAAAGCAAAAATAAAGGGTCACTAAGTGGTCAGAAGGGAGAGGCTATGCCAAGAAAAGGCGAAAATATACGCAAGCGAAAAGACGGAAGATGGGAAGGAAGGCTGATTCTCACACTGGAGACCGGAGAAAAGAAGGTACGTTCTGTTTATGGACGATCCTATACAGAAGTCAAAAAGAAGATGCTGATAAAAAAAGGCGAGTTATGTACCGTCATTTCCATAGAAGAAAAATCTAAATTAGTAGGGATTACATTTGGGCAGGCAGCAGAGGAATTTCTTTCTGAAAGCTATTAGACTAAAAAATATTACAAGCGAATGTATCGAACGGGAATTATCATCTGCCTGTATGACGCTTTCGGAAAGTGTACAAAAAAGTATTTATTCCGTTCTGGATCATATTCTGTCTTATGCAGAGATAAAATATCACTTTTCTAAACCTATTATTAAGGTTGTTCAAAAGCGTCAGAAAGATATTCCGAAGTTAATTTTGCAAAAATAATTCAAACAGAAGTTACTTTTGCAAAACGGAAGTTAAATTTGCTATTTACCCCCAGTTTTACTTATTTGGAAAAAGTATCATTCTAAAAAACATATTACAGGAAAAAACAACAAAATACTTTGAAAATCTGTTGCAAAAATGACAAACTGCGGCATAATATAAATATATTAGGAGGCGCAGGTGTATGTTGTATAGAAAAATAGAGAAAGAAATCTGTAAATGGATTGCAAATGATAAAAAAGCCTTATTGATTGATGGTGCAAGACAAGTAGGAAAAACGTATATCATTCGAAAGGTGCTTGAAAATGAGAACTGCGAATATATTGAATTCAATCTTTTGAAAACACCTTCACTTGTTGATTTGCTTGCGAAAAGCGAAACGGTCGATGATTTGATCGCCAATCTCTCTCTGTTTGCAGACAAACCGTTTCATCGTGGAAAAACATTTTTGTTTTTTGATGAGATACAGGAATTTAAAGAGCTAGCAACAAAAATTAAGTTTTGGGTGGACGAAGGCTCATTCCGTTATGTGTTCAGCGGTTCACTTCTTGGCGTGGAACTGAAAAATATAAAATCTGCGCCTGTTGGATATCTGAAAACATTTACGATGTATCCTCTTGACTTCGAGGAATTTTTGCAAATTTACAATTTTTCCCAAGACCTCAGGGCATCACTTTATCGTTCGTTTGCTGAGAGAAAGCCTGTAAATGAATCTGTCCATGAGCGTATGATGCAAATTTTTAATATGTATTTGAATGTGGGCGGTATGCCATCAGTGGTGGAAACATTCAAAGAAACAAGAAATCTGGAGGATGTGATTGCAGAACACAATGATATCGTAATGCAGTACAAAAAAGATTTTACTCATTACGAAACAGAGGACAGGAAACCATATCTGACAAAGATTTATGATTTAATTCCAGCCGAGCTTAATAATAGTAATAAACGTTTTAATTTTGCGGACTTGAAAAAAGGCCTTCAGTATTCACGCAGCGAGGACAATTTCATCTGGCTCGCAAATGCGGGTGTTGCGCTTCCTGTATATAATGTTGCAGCGCCGACAATTCCTCTTTTGCTCAACGCTAAAAGCAGTCTATTTAAATTGTTCTTATCTGATGTTGGAATGTTGACAAGCCTTTATGGTAGAGCTACCAAAAAGCAGCTTTTGTCCGACGATCAAGACATCAATAATGGTGCATTATATGAAAATGTGGTTGCACAAGAATTGAAAGTACATGGATTTAAGCTATATTATTATAATAGTAAAAAATTTGGTGAATTGGATTTTGTTATTGAATATAAAGGTAAGGTGCTACCAATTGAGGTAAAAAGCGGTAAGAACTATCCGCGGCACTCGGCACTCAGTAATGTTATGGAAATATCCAATTATTCTATAGAAGAAGCCTTTGTTTTGTCAAACTTTAATGTTGAGGTAAAAGGCAACATTGTATATTATCCGATTTATATGCTGATGTTCATCGAGGAAGAAGGCATTAAATTACCCAAGGTAGATTTAGTTGATCTATCTGAGGTGCAGTAATTATAAAAATTGGTTGTGGAACTTTTGGTTATGCCCCGTTTCCCTGATATCTGGCAAGCTGGGCTTTCAGGTCGGCAATCAGAGCTGCCTGCTCATTAATTGTGTCATCCTTCTCAGCAAGATAAGGAGACTGATTTGGATCACCGGTTTCAGATTTCGATAAGGCTCGCCCTTTTTCAGCTGATCAAATTCTTTGAAGAAGTTGTGCAGGTTTGCAGATCTGGGAAAAAATGCCTGCTTTTTAAGGATGAAAAAGCAGGCAGTTTTTGTTTATTTCACAGTTTTTTTGTGATCCATAGCGGCTTTGATAAAGCCCTTAAACAGCGGATGCGGTCTGTTGGGCCTTGATTTCAGTTCAGGATGTCCCTGGGTGGCAACAAAGAAAGGATGATCCGGCAGCTCGCACATTTCCACGATCCTTCCGTCAGGAGAAAGACCGGAAAGCTTCATGCCGTGTTCTGTCAGAGCAGAGCGGTAATCATTGTTGACTTCGTAGCGGTGTCTGTGTCTTTCGTGAATGGTTTCTTCTCCGTAAAGCTCATAAGCTTTTGAGGTCTTGTCCAGTACGCAGGGATAAGAGCCAAGCCTGAGGGTTCCACCAATGTCTTCTACGCCGTTCTGATCGGGCATAAGTGCAATGACGGGATGGGTGGTAGAAGGATCCAACTCAATACTGTGCGCATCATTAAAGCCTACTACATTGCGTGCAAATTCCACGATAGAAAGCTGCATGCCGAGGCAGAGACCGAGAAAAGGAATTTTATGGGTTCTTGCGTAAGTGATGGCACAGAGCTTGCCGTCAATTCCTCTTGGGCCAAAGCCGCCCGGAACCAGGATGCCATTTACATCAGCGAAAAGAGCATCTGCATTTTCGGGTGTGACGGTTTCAGAATCAATCCATTTTAAATGAACGGTAACATGATTGGGGATACCGCCGTGCTTAAGGGCTTCCACAACGCTGATATAGGCATCGTGAAGCTGAACATATTTCCCTACAATGGCAATGGTTACATCATCCGTAGGATTGCGCATATCCTGAACCATGGACTTCCACTCGGTCAGGTCAGGCTCCGGACAGTCAAGATTTAAACATTCGCAGGCAACCTGTGCAAGATGCTCGTTTTCCATGGCAAGAGGCGCTTCATACAGATATTCAACGTCCAGGTTTTGAAGAACATGATTGTTGGGTACATTACAGAATAAAGCAATTTTGTCTTTAATACTCTGGGTAAGGGGATGCTCGCTTCTGCAAACAATGATATCGGGCCATATTCCCATTCCCTGCAGCTCTTTTACGCTGGCCTGGGTAGGCTTTGTCTTCATTTCCTGGGAAGCCTTCAGATAAGGGATCAGGGTCACATGGATCAGAATAGCATTTTCATGTCCGATCTCATGCTGGAACTGGCGGATAGACTCTAAAAAGGGCTGGCTTTCAATGTCTCCCACCGTGCCGCCTACTTCGATAATGGCAATTCTGGTCTCTTCATCAGAAAAGTTGCGGTAAAAGCGGCTCTTGATCTCATTGGTGATATGAGGAATGACCTGTACGGTTCCGCCGCCGTAATCGCCGCGGCGTTCCTTTTGAAGAACGGACCAGTAGATCTTACCGGTAGTCACGTTAGAATTTTTGTCCAGATTTTCATCAATAAATCGTTCGTAATGCCCCAGATCAAGGTCTGTTTCTGTTCCGTCTTCCGTAACAAAAACTTCGCCATGCTGAATGGGGTTCATGGTGCCGGGGTCAATGTTGATATAGGGGTCAAACTTCTGCATGGTTACTTTGTAGCCTCTGGCCTTCAACAGCCTACCTAAAGAAGCGGCTGTGATTCCCTTGCCTAGTCCGGAAACAACGCCGCCCGTTACAAATACATATTTTACCGCCATAGTTACTCCTTAGTTTGTATAATTTACTGTGCCATAAAAAAGAAAAAGACACTATGAGCCATTGTCATAGCACCTTTGCAATTACAGAAAAATTTTAGCACTGAGGAAAAATGCTGTCAACAAAATTTTATAAATTTTTGATATTCATTCATTCCTTTTTTATGGATTAATTAAAAGAGCTGTGCTACAATAAAAAACAGTATATACGGGATGGCTCCGGGCAGGATATGCCAAGGAGAGGGAGGGATAATGAGAGTCGGATTTGACAATGAAAAGTACTTAAAGATGCAGTCTGAGCATATCGAGGAGAGGATCAGCAAATTTGGAGATAAATTATATCTGGAGTTTGGGGGAAAGCTGTTCGATGATTTTCACGCCTCTCGCGTCCTTCCGGGATTTGAACCTGACAGCAAGCTCCGGATGCTTATGAAGCTTTCGGACAGAGCAGAAATTATTATTGTCATAAATGCAGCCGATATCGAAAAGAATAAAGTAAGAGGAGATCTGGGGATCACTTATGATGAGGATGTCCAGAGACTGATGAAGGAATTTGAGAGCCGCGGCTTATATGTTGGCAGCGTTGTGTTGACACATTTTGCCGGACAGGTAGGAGCTGTTGCTTTTAAGGAAAAGCTGGAAAGAAAAAATGTGAAGGTTTACCTGCACTATACAATAGAAGGGTATCCGTCCAATATTCCGCTGATCGTCAGCGACGAGGGATATGGAAGGAATGAATATATTGAAACGACAAGACCCTTAGTGGTTGTGACAGCTCCGGGGCCCGGAAGCGGGAAAATGGCTACCTGCCTTTCGCAGCTTTACCATGACAATAAAAGAGGGATCAAGGCGGGATACGCTAAATATGAGACTTTCCCGATCTGGAACATTCCTTTGAAGCATCCGGTCAATCTGGCATATGAAGCGGCAACGGCAGATCTGAATGATATCAATATGATCGATCCGTTTCACCTGGAGGCTTATGGGGAAACGGCTGTCAATTACAACCGGGATATAGAGATCTTTCCGGTGCTCAATGCGATTTTTGAAGGGATCTATGGAGAAAATCCTTATAAATCCCCTACGGACATGGGCGTCAATATGGCGGGAAACTGCATTGTGGATGATGCCGTGTGTCAGGAAGCGTCCTACATGGAAATCATCAGGCGCTATTATACTGCAGTGAATAACGTTGTGAAGGGAAAGGGCAGTGAAAATGAAGTTTATAAGATCGAACTTCTGATGAAACAGGCCAAGATCACAACGGATGACAGAAAGGTGACAGTAGCGGCACGGGAGAGAGAGCAGAAGCTTCATGTACCCACAGCGGCTATTGAACTGGCAGATGGAACCATTATCACCTCCAAAACCACAGATCTTCTGGGAGCATCAGCCGCACTTTTACTGAATGCGCTTAAATTTCTGTGCGGTGTGGATCATGACACGCATCTGATCTCACCGGAAGCCATTGGGCCGATCCAGGAACTGAAAACAAAGTATCTGGGAGGCAAAAATCCCAGACTCCATACGGATGAGGTCCTGATCGCACTGTCCATTTCCGCTTTGAATGATGAAAATGCGAGAAAGGCGTTAGAGCAGCTTCCCAAATTAAAGGGCTGTCAGGTGCATACCTCTGTCATGCTTTCGGATGTGGATACTAAAACGTTTAAAAAGCTGGGTGTGGATTTAACCAGTGAACCAATATTAAAAGGAAAGAGTAACTAAATGAGTGAGAATAATTTAAACCAGTATGATGGAGGAACAGGCGGGAACACAGGTCCCGCAGGGAACGGCGGCAGCGGCGGCCCGGGAGGAAACGGCTCCGGGAAGGATCCCAAAAAACAAAATATCATTATGTTTGCCATTGCAGCGCTGATTTCTCTGCTTCTGGTGAGCTCCTTTGTCAAGCTTTTAACAGGGGATTCCGAAAAGGAAATCACCTATAACGAATTTATCACCATGCTGGATGAGGAAAAAATAGAATCGGTTATTGTAGGTCCTGACCGGGTATATGTACAGCCTAAGGCTGAAAAGGGAAATCAGTCTCCCCTTCTTTACCTGTATGGAGTAAATCCTTCTGTCACATATTATACCGGTAAAATAGAAGATGACGACACCCTGACGGCAAGGCTGTTAGAGCATGGAGTAGAGGTAAAGGGGCAGGTTGCCGATGGATCCGCAGCGGTGCTGAGCTTCCTGCTTTCCTATGTATTCCCGTTTTTGCTAATGTGGGTGCTGCTGAGCTTTCTGTTTCGGAAAATGTCCAAGGGCGGAGGCCCCATGGGCGTTGGAAAGAGCAACGCAAAGGTCTATGTACAGAGAGAAACCGGCATTACCTTTCAGGATGTGGCAGGTGAGGACGAGGCCAAGGAATCTCTGCAGGAGGTAGTGGACTTTTTGCATAACCCGGGGAAATATGCCAAGATCGGTGCGAAGCTTCCTAAGGGAGCTTTGCTGGTAGGCCCCCCCGGTACCGGTAAAACCCTGCTGGCCAAGGCTGTTGCAGGGGAAGCCAAGGTTCCGTTCTTTTCCCTTTCCGGATCAGATTTTATAGAGCTTTATGTAGGTGTGGGAGCTTCCCGTGTAAGAGATCTGTTTAAGGAAGCCACCAAGAATGCGCCTTGTATTATTTTTATTGATGAGATCGACGCCATCGGCAGAAGCCGTGACAATAAATACGGCGGCGGAAATGAAGAGCGGGAGCAGACCTTAAACCAGCTTCTTTCAGAGATGGATGGCTTTGATACCTCCAAGGGAATTCTGGTATTGGGGGCAACGAACAGACCGGAGATCCTGGATAAGGCATTGCTTCGTCCGGGACGGTTTGACAGAAGAATTATTGTGGATAAGCCGGATCTGAAGGGGCGCGTGGAAATTTTAAAGGTTCACGCAAAGGATGTCCATTTAGATGAAAGCGTAGATCTGGATGCCATTGCGCTGGCAACCAGCGGGGCGGTTGGTGCAGATCTTGCCAATATGATCAACGAGGCTGCGATCAACGCCGTGCAGCATGGAAGAGAATTTGTGTCCCAGAAGGATCTGTTTGAGGCAGTAGAGCAGGTACTGGTAGGAAAGGAAAAGAAGGATCGCATCATGAGTATGGAAGAGCGCAAGATCGTATCCTATCATGAGGTGGGGCATGCCCTGATCAGTGCGCTCCAGAAAAATTCAGAACCGGTGCAGAAGATCACCATTGTTCCCAGAACCATGGGAGCGCTTGGATATGTGATGCAGGTGCCTGAGGAAGAAAAGTATTTACAGACGAAGGAAGAACTTCATAACAGACTGGTTGGACTTTTGGGAGGCCGGGCAGCAGAGGAACTGGTTTTTGGCAATGTAACAACAGGGGCGGCCAACGATATTGAACAGGCAACCAATATTGCAACCAACATGATCACCAGATTTGGAATGAGCAAACGCTTTGGTCTGATGGGGCTTGCAACGGTGGAAAGCGAATATCTGGGCGGCGGTGCAAGGCTTACCTGCAGCGACAGAACAGCGGCAGATGTAGATACCGAAGTGATGGAGACCCTGAAGGAATGCTATGAGGAAGCCAAGGAAATGCTTTCCGGGAATCGGGAGCTCATGGATAAGCTGGCAGCCCATCTGATCGAGAAGGAAACCATAAGCGGTAAGGAATTTATGAAGATCTACCGTGCAGAAAAGGGAATTCCGGAGCCGGAAGAGAAAGAGGAATCAAAGCTGCAGCAGGAAACGGAAAAGCAGGAGGCAGAGCAGAACGAAGCAAAGGAGAAGGAAGCAGAGCCTTTGCAGCAGGAGCCTGAAATACAGGAAAGGGAAGAAAAGCCTGTGTCAGAAGCGCCAAGAGGCCGTTTTTCCGGAACATCCACGGATATATTTCAATAAATAAAAAGGCACCAGAAGCGGAGTAACAGCTGTTTTCTGGTGCCATCTTTACTTATAAGGAGAAAAGAGATGTTTGATTTTCAGGAGGAACTGAAAAAGCTTCCTCATTGCCCGGGTGTCTATATCATGCATGATGCAAACGACAATATTATTTACGTCGGAAAAGCGATCAATCTGCATAATCGCGTCAGATCCTATTTTCGGAAAAATATCGGGAGGGGACCTCAGATCGACAAGATGGTGACTTTGATTGCCCGTTTTGAATATATTGTAACCGACTCGGAACTGGAAGCTCTTGTTCTGGAAAATAACCTGATCAAGGAGCACAGCCCTAAATATAACACCATGCTGAAGGATGATAAAACCTATCCCTACATTAAGGTGACAGTTTCAGAGGACTATCCAAGGGTATTGTTCTGTCGGCAGATGAAGAAGGATCGTTCCAGGTATTTCGGCCCCTATACCAGCGCAGGGGCGGTAAAGGATACGATTGAACTGATCAACAAGCTTTTCTGCCTGAGAACCTGCAATCGAAATCTGTCAAAAGAAGTGGGAGGTGAAAGGGCATGTCTTAATTATCATATTGGTCAGTGCCTGGCGCCCTGTCAGGGAAAGATTACCCGGGAAGAATATCAGGAGCAGGTAAAAGGGGCTCTTGCCTTTTTAAATGGAAATTATCAGGAGACATTAAAAGAGCTGGAACAAAAAATGCAGCGGGCGTCGGAAAATCTGGATTTTGAAGAGGCCATCAGATACCGGGATCTGTATAACAGCGTAAAGCAGATCGCATCCAAGCAGAAAATGGAAGAAAGTGATGGGGAGGATAAGGACATCATTGCGCTGGCCTGCGATGACAGGGATGCGGTAGTCCAGGTATTTTTTGTCAGAGGGGGAAAGCTGATCGGAAGAGAACATTTTTATATGACACATGTGTCAGAAACACCGAAAAAGCAGATCCTTCTGGATTTTGTAAAGCAGTTTTATGCAGGAACGCCCTTTATTCCCAGGGAACTGATCCTGCAGGAAGAGATTGAGGATATTCAGGTCATAGAACAATGGCTGACCGGAAGGAAAGGCAGCAGGGTTTATATCAGGATCCCCAAGATCGGAGCAAAGGAAAAACTGGTGGAGCTTGCGGCGAAAAATGCCATGCTGGTTCTTTCACAGGATAAGGAGCGTATCCGCAGGGAGGAAGGAAGAACCATCGGAGCGGTAAAGGAGATCGCTTCCCTTCTGGGACTCGAGGAAGTAAACAGAATGGAGGCCTTCGATATTTCCAATATCAGCGGCTTTGCCAATGTGGGATCCATGGTGGTTTTTGAAAAGGGAAAGCCCAAGAAAAGCGACTATCGGAAATTTAAGATCAAAACCGTGTCGGGGCCGGATGATTATGCCTGCATGAAGGAAGTGCTTACCAGAAGGTTTACACATGGCATGGAGGAAAGAAAAATTCTGGATGACAAAGAGCTGGAAAATGAATTTGGAAGCTTTACAAAGTTCCCGGATCTTCTGATGATGGATGGCGGAAGAGGACAGGTTAACATTGCGCTCCAGGTTTTGGAAGAGCTTCGGCTGAACATTCCCGTCTGCGGCATGGTAAAGGATGATAATCATAATACAAGAGGGCTATACTTTAACAATAAAGAGATTGACATTGACAGGAGAAGCGAGGGCTTTAAATTAATTACCAGAATTCAGGATGAAGCCCACAGATTTGCCATTGAATACCACAGATCCCTTCGATCCAAAGCCCAGGTAAAATCTGTACTGGACGAGATCCCCGGGGTAGGGCCGACGCGGCGCAAAGCTTTAATGAAGCATTTTACCTCCATTGAAGAAATAAAGCAGGCAGAGTTTGAAACGCTGCTGGAGGCAGAGGGAATGAACCGGGCGGCGGCGCAGTCGGTTTATGATTTTTTTCATAATCAGGACAAAAATTGAACAACAGAGCAGTTTTATGGTATACTATATTCGGTTTTTGTTTACGGAAAAGATTTGTTTGACACAAGAAGGAGGCTTTGGGGATGAAGAGAATAGGATTGTTAACCAGTGGCGGTGACTGTCAGGCATTAAACGCAGCTATGCGTGGCGTGGTAAAATGTCTGGTAAACAGCGGAGAAGAAGTTGAAATTTATGGCTTTTTGGACGGCTACAGAGGTCTGATCTACGGAAATTTCCGCATGTTGGAGGGAAAGGATTTTTCCGGAATTCTTACGAAGGGCGGCACGATCCTTGGAAGCTCCCGTACTCCTTTTAAAACCATAAAGGATCCTGATGAAAACGGACTTAACAAGGTAGAGGCCATGAAGCAGAATTATTATAAGCTCTGCCTGGACTGCCTTGTGATCCTGGGAGGCAACGGAACCCATAAGACAGCCAATCTGCTTCGCCAGGAAGGGCTCAATATCATTACACTTCCCAAGACCATTGACAATGATCTTTGGGGAACGGATATGACCTTCGGCTTCCAGAGTGCAGTAAATATTGCAACGGATGCGATTGACTGTATCCATACAACAGCAGCTTCCCACGGAAGAGTTTTTATTATAGAGGTTATGGGACATAAGGTAGGATGGCTGACCCTGAATGCAGGTATGGCCGGAGGGGCAGATATTATCCTTCTTCCTGAGATTCCTTATGATATTGACAAAGTGGTTCAGAAGATTGAGGAAAGAAATGCAAACGGCAGCAGGTTTACGATCCTTGCGGTGGCGGAGGGAGCAATCTCCAAGGAGGATGCAAAGCTTTCCAAGAAAGAATATAAAGAGAAAATGAAAGGCTATAAATTCCCTTCGGTATCTTATGAGCTGGCACAGCAGATCGAAGAGAAGACCGGACATGAGGTCAGGGTGACGGTGCCCGGCCACACACAGAGAGGAGGAAGCCCCTGTGCATATGACAGAGTCTTTGCAAGCCGGCTCGGCGCAGAAGCAGGAGCGCTGATCTTAAAGGGCGAATACGGCTTTATGGTGGGATATAAAAACAGGGAGATCGTAAAGGTTCCTCTTGAAGAGGTTGCCGGTAAGCTGAAGATGATCGCACCGGACGCTTCTATTGTGCAGGAAGCAAAATTGATGGGAATCTGCTTTGGAGATTAAGGAATGTCATATACAGCGCTCTATCGAAAATTTCGGCCTGCTGTTTTTGAAGATGTAAAAGGGCAGGAGCATATTGTTACTACATTAAAAAACCAGATCAGGGCAGAGCGCATCGGACATGCGTATCTGTTTTGCGGAACCAGGGGAACAGGAAAAACGACCATTGCGAAGATCTTTGCAAGAGCGGTCAACTGCGAGCACCCGGTGGATGGAAGTCCCTGTGGGGAATGCGCTGCCTGTAAAGCCATTGCGGCAGGCGCTTCCATGA
>ULTX01074207.1_pt1 | contig 11948 bp, 11 predicted proteins | sample 1958041 | NCBI WGS metagenome assembly ULTX01 (sample SAMEA4835747, study PRJEB28245) | human gut metagenome | biome: gut microbiome; material: fecal sample | place: Denmark | collected 2008
TCATGGGCACGTCGCACCACGAACCGGTGATGCGCGCCCACAAGGAGTATACCCGTCGGCGTGACGAGGTGGGGGAGTGGAACTATGCCACGAACAAGACGCGCCTGGACCGCTTCTTCCGCGACGGGCTGGAGCGCAACCGGACGTATGACAACCTCATCACCATCGGCATGCGCGGCGACGGTGACGTAGCGATGGGCAAAGGCGACGACGAGGAGAACATGCAGACGCTCGCCAAGGTCGTCGAAGGACAGCGTGCCATCATCAGTGAAGTCTACGGACGTCCCGCCTCCGAGGTGCCCCAGCTTTGGCCATCTTCACCGAGGTGCAGCGCTACTATGACAAGGGCTTCACCGTGCCCGACGACGTGCTCCTGCTCTTCTGCGACAACAACTGAGGTTATATCCGGCGCATGGGACCGCTGAAGGAGCGCAATCGCCGCGGCGGCATGGGACTCTACTACCACATCGACATGAACGGAGGCCCGTGGAACGACCGTTGGGTGAACACTTCGCCCATCCCGAAGCTCCGCGAACAGTTCCACCTTGCCTACGAGACGGGCATCGACGACCTGTGGATTGTCAACGTAGGCGACCTCAAGCCGAAGGAACTGCCCATCGACTTCATCCTGCGCTATGCGTGGGACCCTGACGCCATCCCTGCCGACCGTACGGACGATTACCTCCGTGCGTGGGCGGGTGAGAACTTCGGCGAAGCGCACGCCGACGCCGTCGCTGCCCTCGTGTCGGCCTATCCCAAGTACAACCTCTGGCGCAAGGCGGAAGTCCAGGTACCCGGTATCTTCAGCGTGGTGAACTACCACGAGAGCGACCGCACCGAGCAGCTGTGGCAGGACGTTGCCCACCGTGCCGACTCCCTGCGTCACCTGCTCCCTGCCGCGATGCAGGACGCCTACTTCCAGCTCGTCTACTATCCCGCCGTGGCGTCTGCCGGCATTGCCAACCTCTATACAGCCGTGACGCGCAACCGGCTCTATGCCTCCCAGGGACGTCCGCTCGCCAACCGCTATGCCGACCTGGCGGAAGCCCTCTTCCGGAAAGACGGTGAGCTGACGCGCTACTATAACGATACCCTCGCCGGTGGCAAGTGGAAGAACATGATGCAGGACATCCACATCGGGTACACGCAGTGGTCGATGCCCGAGAAGGCGGTGCTGCCCGAGCTCGTCCGTGTTACCCCGACCGAATCCCCGGCGCTGGGCGTCAGCGTGGAAGGCAGCGAAGCCACGGAGCAGGACGGCAACCTGGCACTCCCTGTATTTGATTCCCTGCTGGCATCGGAGTACTCTGTCGACCTGTTCAACCGTGGGACGGGAAGCCTCGACTATGCCGTCACCCCTTCTGCCCCGTGGCTCCGTGTCAGCCGTTCAGCCGGCACTCTGACGGACGAAGCCCGTCTGCGGGTCAGCATCGACTGGGGTGCCCTCGAAGCCGGTACCCACGAAGGACAGGTGACCATTGTCAGCGGTGACACACGCGTCCCCATTGCCGTACGTGCCGTCAAGGGCGAGGCGCCCCGTACCGACGAACCCTACTTCGGTAACGTCAGCGGCAGCGAGTTCTCCATCCCTGCCATTGCCTTCAACCGGAACGTCCCCGGGAAGGCAGCCGCCTGGACCTTGCTCCCCGACCTGGGACGCGACGAAGGCTGCATGGGCATCCAGCCCGTTACAGCCCCGAGTGAGCAGCCATCCGAGGCTCCCCGTCTCGAATACCGGGTGCTGCTGACTGACGCCGACAGCGTATCGCTCTGCATCGGTATCCTCCCTACGCAGGATGCCGACCCTGAGCGCGGCCTGAGCCTTGCCGTCTCCCTCAACGACGAGGCTCCGCTGACGCTTGATGCCCGTCAGGGCTTCAAGGACGAATTTGCCGAATACACGCCTGCCAACTTGGCGAAGTCGCCGAACCTGAAGCCGCTCCCCCGTCAGGATACGAGCATCCGACTGACCGGCACCGGGCAACTCCGTCGCAACGAAGTGTTCGACAACCTGCGCTGGCTCACCGTGAAGTTGCCCGTCCGCTCTGCCGGACTTCATACGCTCAAGGTCTTCATGACCGACCCGGAGGTGGTGCTCGAACGCATCGTGGTTAATCCCGACAACCGTCACCCGAGTTACTTCGGTGCGCCTTCCGTTCGTCACAACGTCCGCTAGGCTTCCGGGGCTTCCGGTCCGTCGTTCGGACGGGTGGATGCACAAACCATCCCCGAAGTGTGCATCTTTTCTCTAGTTTGTACGGACATGTGCTCAATTCCGAAGTATTATATTGCTAACAAAATACGCCTGTACTCTTACGAATGGATGGAGTACGGGCGTATTCTGTTTCTCTAAGGTAAGAGGAAGTATATTTATGCGTCAATATGTATTTTATGAATGCGCTGAAAATGCCGTTCTTTCCCATCGCCTGTATCCTCGGTCAGTATTTTTGCCTTTTTGGCGCCTTTAGCTTCTGAAATTTCGGAAGTGTTAAAATGGTTTTTGCAATAGGGGAAAACGTTCTTTAAGGATTGTTGCGAATTTATAGCGGACGTGGCGGAAGGCATTTGTCCCAGTGTCCGTCTTCCCCTGTGAGGGAGGAGAGCGCCTTGCACCGTCCCGTGACCGTCGGGGTATAAACAGAGCGGCGCGGAAGCATGCCCCGGACAACCCTCTGTTGCCCCAGGCATCCTCCCGCGCCGTTGATGCAGGAAGCCGTCGCCTCAGAACGCCTTGGTCTCTTCGCCCAACAGGTCGGAGAGGAGTGCGTTGGCAAGGGAGCTTGCCCCGATGCGGAAGTAGCGCGGCGTGAGCCATTCCTTGCCCAGCAGCTCGCGTACGATGGAGTAGTAGACCAGGGCGTCGTGTACCGAGCGTATGCCTCCGGCAGCCTTGAAGCCCACCATCCTTCCTGTCTGCGTGTGGTACTCCCGGATAGCCTGGCACATCACGTAGGCAGCCTCGGGAGTCGCCACCGAGCAGTCCTTGCCCGTGGAGGTCTTGATGAAGTCCGCCCCGCAATACATTGCCAGGACAGCCGCCCGCTTGATGTTCGAGGCAGAGCGGAGCAACGAAGTCTCCAGGATGACCTTGAGCGGCTTGTCCCCGCAGATGTCCTTCAGCTCCTCGATTTCGTCGCAGAGGTCTTCGTAGTTACCGTCGAGGAACTTCCCCACCGGCATCACGATGTCAATCTCGGTCGCTCCTTCGTGCAGTGCCATGGCTGTCTCTGCCACTTTCACCTCGGTGAAGGTCTGGGCTGACGGGAATCCGCCCGACACGGCAGCCACTTCGACCCCTTCCGCTTCGAGCGACTGGCTGACGAGGTGACTGAAGTTGGGGTAGGTGCAGATGGCGGCGACGTGAGGCAGGTCCGGATGCGCGTCGTCGAACGCATTGACCTGTTCCACCAGGCGGAGGATGCTCTCGTCGTTGTCCGCCGTACGGAGCGAGGTGAGGTCGAGGCACGAGAAGAGCAGTTTCTTCACGTCCTCGTTGTCGTTGTCCGCCACCTTGCTCTCGATGATGGCGTCAACGGCCTGCGTTACGGCATCATCATCGAGATGCGTCTCATACTTCGCCAGGGCAGCGTCGTACTTGCTGGGCTGATGGAGGTGTTCGCGGTCTTCGTCGTCCGCCGGCGTATCCTCGCAAGCCTCGCAGTCACATTCGTCATCGTGGCAGCAGTCGTGCCCGTACTCTTGTTCGCAGTGGCAGCCCTCATCGTCGTGATGATGGTGCCCGCAGTGACATTCATGTTCGTGGTTCTCTTTCATCATGCTCTTATAGTTTAGGGTTATTCTTGTGTCGTTCCTTGTCCCGTGCCGTCTTCTTCTCCAGGTTGCGGCGGAAAGCTTCGGTGAGGTCTGTGCCCGTCTGGTTGGCGAGGCAGAGCAGTACCCACAGCACGTCCGCCATTTCGTCGGCAAGGTTGTCTTTCTCGCCCGGCTTGAACGACTGGTCGCCGTAGCGGCGTGCCATGACCCGGGCAAGTTCGCCCACTTCTTCGGTGAGCACTGCCATGTTGGTAAGCTCGCTGAAGTAGCGCACCCCGTAGGTGTGTATCCAGCGGTCTACTGTCTGTTGAGCTTCTTCGATTGTCATAGTCTGTATGGATTGGGTGGGAGTTCCGTTCACTCCTTGTTCTTTGAGTCGATGAGTATGGTCACGGGGCCGTCGTTGAGCAGTTCCACCTTCATGTCCGCACCGAAAGTCCCCGTCTGCACCGCCTTGCCCAGGTCGGCAGAGAGCGTCCGGCAGAACGCTTCATAGAGCGGGATGGACACTTCCGGTCTGGCAGCACGGATGTAGGAGGGGCGGTTGCCCTTCCGGGTCGATGCGTGGAGGGTGAACTGGCTTACCACGAGGATATCCCCTCCGGCATCCAGGATGCTGCGGTTCATCACGCCGTCAGCATCGTCGAAGATGCGCAGGTTGACCGTCTTCTTGCAGAGCCAGTCGATGTCCTCCTGTGTGTCGGCTTCCTCGATGCCCACGAGGACGAGCATGCCGTCCCCGATGGATGATTTCAGTACGCCGTCAATGGTGACCGAGGCATGGCGTACGCGTTGTATAACGATTCGCATAAGTCTGTTTTTTGTCACAAAGATACGGATAGTTTGCCATACGGCGTATCAAAAGGCGGCGGAATGATGCGTCGGCTGTGGTCAATCGGTTGCTTCGGACTGTCCCGTCGCGTCCTCCGTCAGGGCCTGTTTCAGGCTCTGTGCGGCCTTTTCGCCGACGACGGCTGCCAGTTCCTCCACCGACGCCTTCCGGATGCGTGCGACGCTCTTGAAGGCTTTCAGCAGGGCTGTCTTCCGCTTTTCCCCGATGCCCTTGACCGTGTCGAGGGCGGATGCCACCTGACGCTTGCTGCGCTTGTCGCGGTGGAAGGTGATGGCGAAGCGGTGCACCTCGTCCTGGATGCGTTCGAGCAGATGGAAGAGCGGAGTGCCTTGCTTCACGCCGATGGTGACGGGCGGGAAGCCGTAGAGCAGTTCCGACGTGCGGTGGCGGTTGTCCTTGGCGAGTCCGGCGATGGGGATGGAGAGGTGCAACTCGTCCTCGATGACCTGGCGGACGACCTCCATCTGTCCCTTTCCGCCATCGGTGATGATGAGGTCGGGCAGGGGCGTTCCTTCCTCCACGGCGCGGCTGTAGCGTCGGCGGACCACTTCCTGCATCGACGCATAGTCGTCTGGTCCGACGACGGTCTTGATGTTGTATTTGCGGTAGTCCGCTTTCGACGGCTTGGCTTTCTTGAACACCACGCAGGCAGCCACGGCGTCGGTTCCGCTGATGTTCGAGTTGTCGAAACTCTCGATTAGCATCGGCAGCTTCGGCAGGTGCAGCTGTTCCTGGATTTCGCGCATGAGGCGGACGCTCTTCTGCTCCGGGTTCAGCTTCTCCGCCTGCTTGAGACGGTCAACCTTGTACTGTTTCACATTGAGCAGCGAGAGGTCCAGCAGTGTCTTCTTGTCGCCCCGTTGCGGGATGGTGAACGTGACCCCGGCGAGCTCCAGGTCCAGCTCAAACGGCACGATGATTTCGCGCGAACGGCTCTTGTAACGCTCGCGCATCTCGACGATGCCCATGGCGAGCAGGTCTTCCTTCGTTTCGTCCATGCGCCGTTTGTACTCGAAGGTGAACGCCTGGTTGACGCAGCCATTCGTGATGTGCAGGTAGTTGATGTAGGCGGAGTCCCCGTCTTCGGCGATGGAGAAGACGTCGATGTTGTGCAGCACCGCGCTCACCACCTCGCTGCGGGAGCGGTACGCCTCGATAAGCTCGTACTTCTCCTTCACCCGTTGCGCGTCCTCAAAACGCAATTCGGCGGCGAGTGTCTGCATCTCGTCCATGAGCGCGGCGGCTATCTCCCGGGTGTTTCCCTTGAGAATCTCCTTCACCTGCGCGATGTTCGCCATGTATTCCTCGTGTGACTGCAGACCGATGCACGGTGCCTTGCAGTTCTTGATGTGGTATTCGAGGCACACCTGGAACTTTCCCGCTGCGACATTCTCGGGGGTCAGTGCGAGATGGCACGTGCGTAGCGGATAGAGCCGCTTGATGAGCTCCAGCAGCGCGTTCATGGTGGGTATGTGGCTGTAGGGACCGAAGTACGTGGAGCCGTTGCGCACGATCTTCCGTGTTCGGATGACGCGGGGGAAGTATTCGTTCGTGACGCAAATGGACGGATAGGTCTTGTCGTCCTTGAGCAGGACGTTGTAGCGGGGCTTGTACTTCTTGATAAGGTTGTTCTCGAGCAGGAGCGCATCTTCCTCCGTCTTGACGACGATGTAGCGGATGTCGGCAATCTTGCTGACGAGTACGCGTGTCTTGCCCGGTTCGTGCTCCTTGCTGAAGTAGGAGTAGACCCGTCGCTTGAGGTTCTTCGCCTTTCCTACGTAGATGATGACTCCCTCTTTGTTCAGGTATTGGTAGATGCCCGGACTGTCGGGCAGGTTCTGCACGATGCCCCGCAGGTAGTCGTTGAAGTTGCTGTGTTCAGCCATGAATGCGTGCTTGTCTGGTTCGTTGTGAATGGATGTGGAGGAGGAATGCTTTCCCGTCCGGGAGACCGGAAGGGCGGTGTGCCGGGACCGGATGGACGCCCGGCACCTGCCGTCCCCTGTCCTTACACTTGCAGGACGGTTTCGAGGTTGACGCCCTCGGGGAAGTTGTCGCGTCCGTGGAGGGACGTCAGCTCGATGACGAAGTTGACGTAAATCTGCTTCGGGTGGAAGCGTTCCACGAGGCGGTGCGTGGCGCACATGGTTCCTCCCGTGGCGAGCAGGTCGTCGTGGAGGAGGACCACGTCGTCCTCGGTGATGGCGTCCTTATGGATTTGGATGGTGTCCTTGCCGTACTCCTTGTCGTAGTGTTCCTCGAGCACCTCGGCAGGCAGTTTGCCAGGCTTGCGCGCCATGACGAATCCGGCTCCCAGCCGGACGGCGAGAGCAGCTCCCATGATGAATCCGCGCGATTCGATACCCACAATCTTGGTAATGCCCTTGTCCTTGTACATCTCATACAGGATGTCCTCCAGCTCACGCAGACAAGCGGCGTCCTTGAAGAGGGTGGTCACGTCCCAGAACAGGATGCCGGGTATGGGAAAGTCTCTTACAGTTCTTAAACTGTTCTTTAGTGTTTCTTTGCTCATAATAAGCTTATTGTTGAATTTAGTTATACTGATTGTTTCACGTGGAACGCGGCGACTCTCACCGTCCCATCAGGACGAGCAGGACGTTGATGTCGCTGGGTGAGATGCCGGGGATACGTCCTGCCTGGGCAAGGGTCTCGGGGTCGATGCACTGGAGCTTCTGACGTGCCTCCGTGGAGAGGGACTGGAGCGAGGCGTAGTCGAACTTGCCGCGGATTTTGATGCTCTCCAGTCGCTGCATCTTCTCGGCAATCATCCGCTCCCTGTCGATGTAGCCCTGGTACTTGATGCGCACCTCTGCGGCTTCGATGGTCTCGTCGCGCCGCTCTGTCACACTGTCGAGGCAACGCTTGAAGGCAGGGATGTGGGCGGAGATGTTCTCCAGCGTAATCTGGGGTCGGTTGATGAGGTCGACCAGCTTGCAACCGTGGCGCAGGGGCGTCGTTCCCAAGCTCTCCAAGGCGGGGTTGATGAGGTCCGCCTTGATGGAGTAGGTCTCGGTGAACTTCAGGATACGCCCGATGTCCTCACGCTTCCGGCTGAGGCGGTCGTAGCGTTCGCGGGTGGCGAGCCCCAGCTGGTAGGCACGCTCCGTGAGACGCATGTCGGCGTCGTCCTGGCGGAGCAGGATGCGGTACTCTGCACGCGATGTGAACATCCGGTAGGGCTCGTCGACTCCCTTCGTCACCAGGTCGTCGATGAGTACGCCGATGTATGCCTCGTCACGGTGGAGCACGAACGGCTCGCCTCCGCCGCAGTTGATGGCGGCGTTGATGCCGGCGACGAGTCCTTGACCGGCGGCTTCCTCATAGCCCGTGGTGCCGTTCACCTGTCCGGCGAAGAAGAGGTTCTTCACCACCTTCGACTCCAGCGTATGCTTGAGCTGGGTCGGGTCGAAGAAGTCGTACTCGATGGCGTAGCCGGGGCGGTAGATGACCAGGTTGCGGAAGGCGGGGATGTGTTTGAGCGCTTCCACCTGGATGTCGATGGGGAGGGACGAGGAGAAGCCGTTGAGGTAAAGCTCCTCGGTGTTCTCGCCCTCGGGCTCGAGGAAGAGCTGGTGCTGCTCCTTGTCGGGGAAGGTCACAATCTTTGTCTCAATGCTCGGGCAGTAGCGCGGGCCGATGCTCTGGATTTGTCCGTTGTAGAGCGGGGAGTCGGGGAGTCCGTTGCGCAGCACGTCGTGCACCGCGGGATTGGTGTAGCACGTCCAGCACTGCAGTTGTCTGAGTTTGCGCGGTTCGCTGATGAAGGAGAAGCTGTGGAAGTCGTTCTCGCCGTCCTGGGTGTCCATGAGGCTGAAGTCCACGCTGCGTCCGTCGATGCGCACCGGCGTACCGGTCTTCATGCGGGCGTAGCGGATGCCGTGCCGGGCGATGGACTCGGTGAGCAGGAGCGAGGCGGGTTCCGAGACACGTCCGCCGGGCAGCTTCACCCGTCCGAAGTGCATCAGCCCGTTGAGGAACGTGCCTGCCGTGAGCACGACAGCCTTGGCACGGATGGTCACGTCGAGCTCGGTGCGCACGCCGGTCACTTCGCCGTTGTCCACCAGCAGCTCGGTGACGGTGTCCTGCCAGATGTGCACGTTGTCCACACGGTCGAGCACCTCGCGCCATGCCCAGATGTATTTTCCCCGGTCGCACTGTGCGCGGGGACTCCACATGGCAGGGCCTTTCGACCGGTTCAACATGCGGAACTGGATGGCGGTGCGGTCGGTCACCAGTCCCATGTATCCGCCCAGGGCGTCGACTTCGCGGACGATTTGTCCTTTGGCGATGCCACCCACGGCGGGGTTGCAACTCATCTGGGCTACCTTGTTCATGTCCATCGTCACCATGCAGACACGCGCACCGAGGTTGGCAGCAGCGGTTGCCGCCTCACATCCGGCGTGTCCTGCGCCGATGACGACCACGTCGTAGTTTAATTCCATACTGTTCAAAAATGGTTAGGGAAGGGGTGTGCCGTCGGGTCTGCGGGTCAGTGCCGTCGGCAGTATGCGGTCACGCCCCTCGTGGGTTTGTTTCGTTTGGTTGCTGTTGGAGTATCAAGAGACTTTCTTCATCCACAGCCTGCAAAGTTAGGGAAATTTTCCTTTTTCCGTTTTGTTGCTCCCACGGTTTTATAGATAAATAAGGAGGCGCCCCTCCGGAAACAGACACGGTCTGCATGCCCCCTCAGCATACAGACCGTGTTCAGTTCTTTCTCTCCCGCAACGTTCAGTTCATCTCCTCGACCTGCCACTTCCGATGGTAGTGGTAGCAGACGAGGGACACCAGCATGAAGCAGGTGATGTAGACCCCGGTGCGTGTCGTGAAGTGCTCCCAGTAGGCGGCGCCGTAGAAGAAGGTCATCACGGCGAGTACGCGGTAGATGTACTTGAAGTACCGGGCGAAGTACGCCTTCCGGAAGGCGAGCGTCAGCAGGTGCTCATCCACGTTGGGGTATTGTGCGGCAAAGACGGCTTTCTGCGCCGTGTACTCCCTGCTGCCGTGGTGCCCGACGAAGAACCATGCGAGCGACCAGAGGGCGAGGAAGAAATACGCGGGTTTCCGATTTCGTCGCCAAACAGGTGGAAGCTGATTCCTTTGCCGGTGCAGAGACTGTTGATGCCGACAAGGAGCAGGAGAAACAGGTTTCATAGCAACATGGCTACGAACCCACGCTTGAAGTGTACGTTCATGAGTGGTGGTGTTTGGTGGTTAAAGAAGCAGTCTGCCACAAAGATAACTTTTTAAGTTTTAGGACTGTCGGTCCCGGGGAGATAAATGTGGGGGCAGGCAGGCGGTTTTGCGTGGTTTAACACTTGACGGGTGCTCCGGCTTCCGGTTGTCATGTGGGGATGGCAGGGACTTTCCGTCCGTCAGCCGCCCCGTTTCGCTGGAACCGTGCCGGAGGCGTCCGACTGACAACTATTAAAATGTAAGCCGATTCAGCCATTTCACGGTCCGATTGTGACAAAATAAAACTGTATATGGGTTACAGATGTGCTACGGATGCGCCTGTATGCTGACAAAGTGTATTTCGCGAATCGCCTGAGAATGCGTTTTTTCCCGACCATCCGTCCATCGGGACGCGATTTTTGAATTCTCAGCGCCTTTAGCTTCTAAAAAATCGACTGGGTTTGTTAAGGGGGCGGACGGGTTTGCTAATCTTTCCTAACGATTGGACCGGCGGATGGGATTCCTTGGACGGATGTGTATCTTTGTCCGCGTGTGAATGACTGACTTCGACCCGGAGCACAGGCCCTCGAAGCGAAAGAGGGTTCGGGACGTCCGACGGACCGCTTCGGGTTTAACCTATCAATCTATAATCGTATGAAGAAATCTTTGTTTATCGTCATCGCCCTGTTGGGACTGATGACTGAGGCTTGGGGACAAAAAGTCAAGCCTTTTGAGGTGGAACTCTCTGTGGGTACCACCTACGGACTGGAGAGTTACGCCGGACACCGGCGTCTGGGTCCTGCCTTCGCCCTCGAAGGACGTTACAACGTGAGCTTCCTCCCCATCGACTTCGGTGCTGAGTTCTATATGGGCAGCACCGTGCGCCATCCGGCTGAGGGCGACCTCGCCTGCCGGATAACCTCGTTCTCGCTCTTGGGCGACTACAATTTCATGCGCGGCAAGTCTGTCTCTCCCTTTGTGGGGATGGGACTCGGCGTAGCCGGCTGCAAGGAGATGCAGGGGTCCTACGGCGACGAGGGTACACGCTTCCTCTTCACGGCGCGGGCAGGCGTCGAGCTGATCCGCCACTGGCGGGTGACGGCGTACTCGCGTGCCTGCATGGAGGGGTACAACAACTTCGGCCTGTCCGTAGGCTATGTCTTCGGAGGGGGCAAGAAATAAACGTGCCAATCCGTATTTGACAATTCTCGTCCGGTGTTGGACCAAAGTCCGGGAAGGTGGGAATGCAGGGGCGACCAGACCGGTCGCCTCTATAGTTACCGCCTTGTGGAACCCATGTCCTGCAAGGCGGTAATTGTTTGTTGTCAATCCTCAATTGCCAAAGGAAGCCCCTCTTTTCCGTTTCTCCGCAAAATCCAGGGAGACGGAGTTGCCCAGGTTGCGGCACGCCTCGGCAGAGAAGTCCATGCCGCTGCGGATGACGGCATCCCAGTCTGCCTCGGTCAGGCGGGGCAGGTCGTCGCGCCGGATGCCCTCGCTCAACAGGCCGTAGACGATGCCGGCATTGAAGTTGTCGCCTGCGCCCACGGTGCTCACCGTCTCGACGGGAGGCACGGGGTAGGTCTTGCTGACCTGCTCGCTGTGCAGTGTCACGGCTTCCGGACCGGAGGTACAGATGAGCCGCGGGCAGTAGAACTTCACCTTGTCCGTGTAGATGCGGTCCGCGTCCGTGATGCCGAACATGTGGCGGAAGTCGTCTGTCGACCCACGGACGATGTCTGCCAGCTCGAAGTTCTCCAGGATGGTCGACGTCAGCTTGATGGCGTCGGAGGCGTGGGTCGAGCGGAAGTTGACGTCGTAGTAGAGCAGTGCGCCGTGCTCCCGGGCGTAGGTCAGGAACTCCAGCACCTTCGGACGCAGCACGGGGTTGAGCGCGAAGTAGGAGCCGAACATCACGATGTCGTCCGGGGCTATCTCCGGAAAGACGACGTCGAGCCGCTGTGACGGATAGTCCTTGTAGAAGAGGTAGTCCGCGTCGTTGTGCTCGTCGAGGAAGGCGAGCGACAGGGGCGACTTGCCCTCGGGGAACACGTTGACGTGCGACGTCTCCACGCCGTTGGCACGCATGAAGTCGAGAATCGTGCGCCCCACACGGTCGTTGCCCGTC
>ULTX01007377.1_pt1 | contig 11933 bp, 7 predicted proteins | sample 1958041 | NCBI WGS metagenome assembly ULTX01 (sample SAMEA4835747, study PRJEB28245) | human gut metagenome | biome: gut microbiome; material: fecal sample | place: Denmark | collected 2008
TCCTGGCTGCCCTTGCCGAAGATGCTGAGGGTCCAGTCGGGATGTCGCCCGTCCACTGTCTTCCAGGCCTTGATCAGATCCTTGAAGTTCTTCTGCGCCTCAAGCCGTCCGACGGCGACGCATCGCTTTCCGGTGAGCGGCGAGACCTCGTCCGAGACAAATGTCAGCGGGTTGTAGATCTGCTCCACGTCCGGCCTCACCTTTTCCCAGTCCTCCTTGTCCGCCTTTGTCAGCACCACGAACCGGTCAAGTTTCCTTACCGCATTCTCCAGTCTTCTCGTTCTTAAAGAGGCGTACATCCGTCCGAAAACGTTATTGCCGTATTTCATCAGGAATTTCTCGTGCGAGAAGTGGAATTCTCCCACCTTGGCACTTCCGTCAGTGCATCTTGTGAGGGCGTAGAGGCTGTTGTCGCAGACTGTCACCGTGAAGTCAGGACGAATTTTTCCAAGCAAGGTGTCCAGTCTTTTCCTGTACTTGAAGAGAAGCATCCTGTCATTGGCATCAAGATCGTGACGGATAATTCTTTCGCTGAGGGGGAAAAACTCTTTTCTGCCTTTTTGCCGGGCCGTGATGATGTGGACTTCATAGCCCAGTACATCGGCCAGATAATTGGCCTTTGTCGTGAGTACCCTCTCAATGCCTCCGGAAAGATTAAGCGAGTGTATGCAGTAAGCGAGTCGCATCGTTATCGGTTTTCGAAGGCAATTTACGAAGTTTATGATGAAATTCAAAACGTTTGGAACATTTCACGCATTTTCCCGCCGGCCAACCTCTTTTGTCCGGAACGAAGAGTAAAAGCAAGTTCGAAATTTGAGTGGATACCGCGGCAGAATGCCGCTTAGTGTTTGTGATGTCCGGAAGCCGGTTGACCTGTGGCGGGATTCAAGCGTAAAAGACCTCTGTCGGACAATCCTCTGCCGGACAAAGCTCTGGGACAAAGGTAGTTCTAAGGATGATACGAATGCGGAGTCAAAAAGAAAATCAATGAAAAAGTTTCTGTTTTTTATAGAATTGTGGCGAAATCGCGAAATAGGTTGTAAATTTGAGGCCTTACAAGAAAAGTTTATTGGGTATAAAAAAATATTTATGGGCGTAATTAAGGGAATGAGGGCGTTTTTCAGAGGTTCCCGTCACGATTTTGTCCCGATTCTTGCGCGGCAGACTGACTTCCTGTGCAAGACATCTTCGCTTTTGGTGGAGATGTTCGGGACGGATGATGTTGAACTGCGTTCAAGGATGGAGAAGGAAATCAAGTCCTGCGAGGTTCAAGGCGATGCCCTTTTGACCGAATTCCATGAGATGCTTTCGGGGCGTCCGTTCGTTCAGGTCAACAAGTTGGATCTGCAGGCTGTCGCGATGGCGATGGACGATTGTCTGGATGTCATCAAGGACACCTCCAAGGCTGTCTTGATCTACCGCCCTGTCAAGCTGGATGACCAGCTTCGGGAGCTGGCTCAGATGGCGAAGTCCCAGTCGGAGGTGCTCCATGACACCATTCCGCTTTTGGTTGACTTGAAGAAGAACATTCCGGCCATCTCAATGGCCTGTGAGCGTGTTACTGAATTGGAGCATGCGGCCGATGACGCTTACGAGGAGTACATGGGCTACATATTTTCCAACGAGGAGAACACCCGTGAGCTGATCAAATACAAGAATCTCGCGGAGATGTTGGAGAACGCGACCGACGCGCATAAGCGCATCTCTGACAATATTCGCAAGCTCCTGCTTAATTATCTGGCTGATTGATGTCTGCCCTTCGGGGGACGGACGGGCTTGCAATGACATGTGACGGTGCGCAGATGCTTGATATTCAGTAATATTCGTGAACGGCGGCGTTCCGTGGCCGTCGTTTTCCATCATGACTGACAATCAGGCAGAGAGTCATTCAGGGTCTAAAAATTGTAAATGTCTTTGATTATCATTAAATTTGTGGGATTATCAGAGACATTTGATTTTTTATGGCTATAGCTAGTATTCTTAAAAAAGTGTTCGGCTCGAAGGCCGACAGAGACCTCAAGCAGATCAGACCTGTTCTTAACAAGGTTCTGGAGGCTTACGGTCCTATAGACAAGCTCTCCAACGATGAGCTGAGGGCTAAGACGGAAGAGTTGAAGGCAAGGCTGCGTGAGTGCGAGGCTCCGTTCGAGAAGAGGATCGCCGAGATCAAGGCCAAGCTGGACGAGGATATTCCTGTTCATGAGAAAGAGAGTCTTGCGACTGAATCCGACAAGCTTGTGAAGGAAGAGGACGCGGAGATAGAGAAGGTTCTGGAGGAGATTCTTCCGGAGGCTTTCGCCATCATGAAATCCACGGCCCGCAGGTTCAAGGAGAACGCCACTATTGAGGTGACTGCCAATGACTTTGACCGCTCGCTCAGCATAAACCACGATTTCGTCCACATAGAAGGCGACAAGGCCGTCTATCAGAACCACTGGATCGCCGGCGGCAACGAGGTGACATGGGACATGGTTCACTATGACGTCCAGCTGATCGGTGGTATCGTGCTGCATCAGGGCAAGATCGCGGAGATGGCGACCGGTGAGGGCAAGACCCTTGTGGCGACCCTTCCTGTGTTCCTTAACGCACTGGCCGGCAAGGGAGTGCACGTTGTGACGGTCAATGACTACCTCTCCAAGCGTGACTCCGAGTGGATGGGACCTCTCTATATGTTCCACGGCCTTTCGGTGGACTGCATCGACAAGCACGAGCCTAACAGCGACGCGCGCAAGAGAGCGTACAACTGCGACATCACTTTCGGTACGAACAACGAGTTCGGTTTTGACTACCTTCGTGACAATATGGCAGTGAACATGACAGACCTCGTCCAGAGGAAGCATCACTATGCCATTGTCGATGAGGTGGACTCCGTGCTCATCGATGATGCCCGTACCCCGTTGATCATCTCCGGTCCTGTGGCCAAGGCTCAGGACGACGAGCAGTATATGGAGTTCAGGCCTTATGTCGAGAGCCTCTACCAGAAGCAGCGCGCTCTTGTGACCCAGGTTCTGAACGATGCCAAGAAGGCGATCGCCGCCGGCAAGGAGGATGAGGGCGGAATGCTTCTCCTGCGTGCCTACAAGGGCCTTCCTAAGTACCAGCCGCTGATCAAGTTCCTCAGCGAGCAAGGTATGAAGCAGCTGATGCAGAAGGCCGAGAACTACTATATGCAAGACAACGAGCGGGAGATGCACATCGTCACCGACGAGCTGTATTTCGTGATCAGCGAGCAGCAGCACTCGGTGGACATGACCGACAAGGGACATGACCTGCTTGCGAACGCCGTCTCCAATCCGGATTTCTTCGTGCTTCCTGACGTTGGAAGCCAGATCGCCGAGATCCAGAAGAACACTGAACTATCTGCCGAGGAGAAGCAGGAGAAGAAGGACGCTCTGATGGAGGATTACTCATTGAAGAGCGAGCGTGTCCATACAGTCATCCAGCTCCTCAAGGCTTACGCTATGTTCCAGAAGGATGTTGACTACATTGTGATTGACAACAAGGTCAAGATTGTGGATGAGCAGACCGGACGTATTATGGAAGGCCGCCGCTGGAGCGATGGTCTGCATCAGGCCGTCGAGGCAAAGGAGAACGTCAAGGTCGAGGCCGCCACACAGACATTCGCGACTGTCACCCTTCAGAACTATTTCAGAATGTACCACAAGCTTGCAGGTATGACTGGTACGGCCGAGACAGAGGCCGGCGAGTTCTGGTCCATCTACAAGCTGGATGTGGTTGTCATCCCGACCAACCGTCCTGTCATCAGAGACGATCAGGATGACCTTATCTATAAGACAAAGAAGGCAAAGTACACTGCCGTGATCAATAAGGTGGAGGAACTCATCAAGGAAGGCCGTCCGGTTCTGGTCGGTACCACTGACGTGGAGACTTCCGAGCTCCTGAGCCGTATGCTCCGGATGAGGGGCATAAAGCACAACGTCCTCAATGCCAAGGAACATGCAAGAGAAGCGGAGATCGTCGCTCAGGCTGGTATGTCAAGTACAGTGACCATCGCCACGAACATGGCGGGCCGTGGTACCGACATCAAACTCTCCCCGGAGGTGAAGAAGGCCGGCGGTCTTGCGATCATCGGTACGGAGAGACACGACAGCCGCCGCGTTGACCGTCAGCTCAGAGGTCGTGCCGGCCGTCAGGGAGACCCGGGTTCCTCAGCGTTTTATGTTTCCCTTGAGGACAAGTTGATGCGTCTGTTCGGTTCCGAGAGGATTGCCGGTGTGGTTGACAAGCTCGGAATGGCCGACGACGAGGCTCTCGTGAGCGGAATGCTCTCGAAATCAATCGAGAACGCCCAGAAGAAAGTCGAGGAGAACAACTTCGGAATCCGTAAGAGACTCCTTGAGTATGACGACGTGATGAACTACCAGCGCGAGGCCGTCTATGCCAGAAGGCGCAACGCCCTTTCCGGTGAAAGGATCGAGATCGATGTCAGAAACATGATGATCGACTCAGCCTCCATCATTGCCGGACGCGCGGAAGGAATGCCTTATCAGGATTTCGAGGAATATGTGATGGCCCAGCTGTCCATCGACCTCGGATTCGACGAGAAGTTCTATTCCAACGCCAAGGGCGACCAACTCACCGACGCTCTCTGCAAGCAGATGCAGGCGGTTTACGAGCGCAGGATGAACACCCTCGCCGAGAAGGTCTATCCGTTCATCAAGATGATCTTCGAGAAGCAGGGGAATATGTACAAGAACATCGCGATTCCTATCTCCGATGGCCGCAAGATGCTGACTCTAAGCGTGGATCTTGAGAAAGCTTACAACAATCAGGGTAAGGAGATCGCGAAGGCTCTCAGCCGTTCGATCATCCTTTACCAGATCGACGAGCACTGGAAGCAGCACCTGCGGGACATGGATGACCTGCGTCAGAGCGTGCAGAACGCCGCCTACGAGCAGAAGGATCCGCTTGTTGTCTACAAACTGGAAAGCTATAACCTCTTTGCCACCATGCTTGAGGAACTCAACAAGGATGTGCTCTCGTTCCTCCTCAGGGCGTTCGTCCCTCTCCGCGAGGACAGCGAGGCGCGTCCTGCTCAGGCTCCGAGAAGTCAGGACATGAGCAACATGAGGACCCAGCGCAACGAACTCACAACCAACGGCGAGCAGAAGGCGAGGACTCCTATCCATGTGGACAAGAAGATCGGACGTAACGATCCATGCCCATGCGGATCCGGCAAAAAGTACAAGAACTGCCACGGCGCGGGTCTGGTTTAATGAATATATTAACTGAATATAATAATAAAGGAATATGAGCGCGAATTATGGTTCAAACGATTCCGCCGGAGTCAATGACATCAGCAGAATTTCGGCCGGTTCGGTGATAAAGGGTGAGATCACATCTCCCAACGACATAAGGATTGACGGTACGTTCGAAGGTCGTATCTTCTCACAGGCCAAGGTCGTGGTGGGGGAGAAGGCTGTCATCAAGGGTGACGTCATCTGCAACAACGCCGATTTCTGGGGCAAGATCAACGGGAACTTCTTTGTGAAGGACACCCTGTCTCTCAAGGACACCTGCGTGGTTGAGGGCGACCTCCACATCCGCAGGCTTCAGGTTGAGCTTGACGCCAAGTTCAACGGCAACTGCAAGATGATCACAGAGGAGGAGTTCAACCAGTTAACCTCCGGCAGCCGTCCTGGAATGTATGAGGTTCCGGCTCCGGTGGAGAAAGATGAGGAGGACTTTTCAGTCGGGTCCGGCAAGTCGCCGTTCGCTATTCCGGCTAATGACGAGATCCCTGAGGCGTAGTTTGCCTGGGTTCAGAGAAAAAAGGAAAACCGCCAATTTTGCACGTTACCAAAATTGGCGGTTTTATTTTTCTCAGAACTGCTTGCGAACCAAGACTCTCACCAGAACAATTCGGATCGGGAGCAAAAGGATCGTGTCCCAGTCCTATGGCAGTGGCCGGAAATATGTGGCCAGTTATTATTGCTGTGACTCCAACTCTCTTATTTCGGATTCTATTGCTTGTATCCACTCCTCACTGACTTCAGAGTATTCCGCCACTCTCCGATAGATGCTCAACGCTTCTTTAAATTCCTTAATAGCCAGCTTGGAACGTTGAGTACTCGAATGCAAAATTGCCAAATAATTTAAAGTGTCCGCTACGTCGCTTTCGTATGCATCGGGGTTTCTCTCTGCCAAACAGCGATAGATATCTAACGCTTCCGTGTGTTCTTTCTCCGCCAAATCCAAACGTTGGGTATCGTAATGCAGTACTGCCAGATTATTCAGGGTGCTCGCTACGTCTCCATCATAGACTTTCGGGTTCTTCTTTGCCAGATAGCGAAAAATATCCAGCGCCTCCGTGTACTCTTTCTCCGCCAAATCCAAACGTTGGGTATCGTAATGCAGTACTGCCAGATTATTCAGGGTGTTCGCCACATCGCCATTATATGACTCGTAGGTCTTTTCTTCTAGAAAGTTCCACAAAATATTTAAAAATGACTCACTTTCAGTTTTTTTCTCTGCCAATCTTCGCCTGATATCAAGCGCCTCCGTGTACTCTTTCTCCGCCAAATCCAAACGTTGGGTATCAGAATGCAATCCTGCCAGATTATTCAGGTTGTTTGCCAAGTAGCTTTCGTACGCCTCAGGGTTTTTCTCCGCCAGGCGGCGATGGATATCCAATGCCTCTGTGTACTCTTTCTCCGCTGAGTCAAGACATTGAGTGTGAGAATGTAAGCAAGCTAAATTATTCAGAGTGAGAGCCACGTCGCTTTCGTACGCTTCAGGGTTTTTCTCTGCCAATCTTCGCCTGATATCAAGCGCCTCCGTGTACTCTTTCTCCGCAAAATCCAAACGTTGGGTGTCAGAATGCAGTCCTGCCAGATTATTCAGAGTGTCCGCCACATAACTTTCGTATTCCTCGTAGGTTTTCTCTTCTTTTGGTGGTGAATAGCCCCATAAATCGTTGAATATTAAATCACTAAGAAAGTCGATGCTGCTCTTGTATGCCACGGAATTTTTCTCCGCCAAGCGGCGGCGGATATCCAATGCCTCCGTGTACTCTTTCTCTGCCAAATCCAAACGCTGAGTTATATAATGCAGTCCAGCTAAATTATTCAGAGTGAGAGCAACGCAGCAATCGTATGTCTCAGGGTTTTTCTCGGCGAGTTTTCGATAAATTGATAAAGACTCGTCATAGAGAGTTCCGATTAGGTGGTATTGCTTGTTGCTATAAAGAAATACAGCGTAATCAAAAAGCAACTTGGCGAACTTCTCTGCGGCGATACGATTACGAGCCACATTGACGGCCTTGTCATAGACATCGATGACTTCGGTGACCCAACCCATCTCCATGGCATTTTGCAGGGTCTTGATCTTCAATCTGTACTCGTCGATGTTTGATTCCAGGGCTTTGATGGACTCGGCTTCAATTTCTCGTGCCGCATCAACTCGTGCGGCGTTAGCCTTGGCTTCGTTTGAGATCTCATCCAGATTAAGTATGGCGTTCGCCCCTTTGTTATCTCCAGCCTCGAAAAGGCGTATCGCTTCTAAGAACCTACTTGAGGATGTATTTGAGGATAGTCTCGTGATGAGTTTGGCGGTGTCGAGCAAACTGCTCTCCATCGCCTTGCGGCGCTCTTGCAAGTCGTGCAACTCTTGTCTGAAATCGGCATCGTCAGGATATTTCAGCACCCGCGCCTGAGTGGATTCAATCTGCTTGACCAGTTGCAGGTATTCAGGATTCTTTCCTGCGAAAGGAATGTTCTTGAGTTCAACAAAAGGCTTCCCATCAATTTCCACACGAGAGTCTCTGACCTCTAGCATCTTTTCGGAGGCCTTGTTCTGATAATCTTCAAACTGAAGCAAGAAGTTAAGCCGCATCGTATCGACATTCTCGAAACGGCAGAAGAAATGTCCGTATGATGTGGCGAAACTCTCTTTGAAGGTTTTCAGTTCCGGGGTGATGTCCTCGGCATTTTTAAAATAAACATATAGTTTTTTAGGGTTATGCCCGGCGCAGAGCTCCGAATATGCCGTGTCAAACTCGCTCTTGGTATATTCTCCGAATTTGGTCCAGTACAAGACCAGGCACATTTCGCAGGTCTTCAACTCCTTATTGTATTCCTCTTGTTTGTGCAGAGGACCCATAGATGCGTCCAGGTACTCCCATTTGACAGGTTCTATCTCAACACCGCGCGGCTTGAGGATGCGATTGAGATGTAGTATCATGTCGGAAAATTGCAGCCGTTCAAGTTCAAGTTCGTCGGAAGATGCGATAAATACTTTGATGGTTTTCATCTTGGGATGATTATCTATGTGTGATAGTGTGTATTAATATGATATTGCTGTTAAAGCTGCCCTTGGAAATTCAGTCTGAAACTGTCTTTTGTGAAAAATGGCTGTAGCATGATGTAGTGTTTCTAAAGAAGCGTCTTGTGTTATTTGTATTGTTAAGCGTAAAGATAATAATTAATTGTCAATTCCTAAATGCAAAAATGAAGATTAGCACCATTGTAGCCAGCACAATACTACGAAATTCCCTTTTCTTCGGGCACTTCGACAAGCTCAGTGACCGAAGAATTGAAAATTACCAAAATACTGGTTACGGTCACTGAGCCTGTCGAAGTGACTAAAAAAGTGAATATTAAAATACGGAAATGAAAAAGGTCAGGAACATTGTTCTTGACCTTAACTTTTGGGTTTTGAGCGGAATGCGAGGCTCGAACTCGTGACCTTCGGCTTGGGAAGCCAACGCTCTACCAACTGAGCTAATTCCGCAAAAAATGCGAAGCCGATAGTGTGTTTAACAGCCTCGCATCTTGGTGATCCCCACAGGATTCAAACCTGTAACCTTTTGATCCGTAGTCAAATGCTCTATTCAGTTGAGCTAGGGGACCAGTCTGTCGGAGACTTGCTCCGACTTTATCTCTACAAGGACTAAGCCTGCTCTTCCTTAACGAAAGCGAGTTTCTTCTCCTTGATTCTTGCCTTCTTACCGGAGAGCTGACGCAGATAGAAGATTCTTGCCCTGCGAACCTTACCAACCTTGTTCAGTTCAATGCTGTCAATGAACGGTGACTGGATCGGGAAAATTCTCTCAACTCCGATGCCTCCTGAAATCTTGCGGACTGTGAAAGTCTTTGTCTGAGGAGTAGCGCCTCTAAGCTGGATAACCACGCCTCTGAACTTCTGAAGTCTATCCTTGTCACCCTCCTTGATTCTATAGGTAACGGTGATTGTGTCACCGGCCTTGAATCTTGGATACGTAGAGACTTTCTCGTTAGCGAAAGCCTGTTCTACTACTTTAATCAAATCCATCTCTCAATAATTTTTGTGGCAACATTACGCACATCTGATAACGACCCGTAAGCGGTTGCTCTTGTTTTCGGACTGCAAATGTACGAATATTTTCTTAAATCCAAAAACTTTTTTCGATTATTTAGTAATCATTAAAAAATAACCTGCATCATCTTAAGGAATCTTTTCGGTCTATATCAGTCATGTGCCACCGGCACACTCCTTCTTCAAAAAAAAGAGCTATCCTCGAAAATCTTCTCTTAATCTGAAGCAACTTATCATTTTCATTTTCCTTAAAAGAATCTCACCGTGAAAAGCCTGAAATGATCTCTCCGAAAGTGATTTACCATTATCGTTTGCTGTTGTCCGGAGTGTAGATGTAGATGTCGTGGATCTCACGGTCGTAGCCTGGGTAGAAACCTTTTGGCATGCCAAGGATGATCCTTGCGCCCCTGTTTGACATCACGATGAGATTCCCGTTCTTTGGGTTCATAGTAAGCCCCTCGATCTCGCCGGTCAGGATGAAGTCGTCCATGCTTCTGTAGAGTGTCACCTCGCCGGTCTTGAGATCTGCCTTGTAGATATTGTCCGGCTCGCCTTTTTCCGCGTCACCGTCATCACATGAGATCAACATCTGCCCCTCCACGCAGTAGATTCCCTGCTGGAGTCGCGGGGCGGGGCTGAGTGTGAGATTCCTCAGATAGTTTCCTGTCTTGAGGTCATAGCAGTAAAGTTCTGAGCCCTGGACCCAGTCGGCCATCCAGACCTCATGACGGTCTCTGTCCACGGCGAGGCCGCAGCATTCCACCTGTCCGGATTCCGGGACCCAAGGGATGGACCGTTTATATTCAAGTGTGGCGGCGTCGTAGATCGCAGTCTGGATGTTCCTGCCTACCCCATCAAGGAAAAACTCGCATCCGGCGTAGATCTCACCGTCATATTCATCGATGTCTCCGATGTGGTTGCACTCCAGTTGGAGATCCTTGAACGGATTCTCGTTTTTTGCGACCAGGTTGCCTTTCATGTCGTATTTGTAGAGTGCGGTGGATCCTGAAATATAATAGAAATCCCCGTCGGTCGCGACCCCTTGGCGGCCTTCGACTTCAATGACATGATCCAGACTGAAGTCGCTGTCAAGAATGGAGACAGCCCTCCCGCACGAAACGCACAGGAAGGCCATCACACCGATTATTAATTTGCCTCTCATTTAGAAAATGTTCTTCATCTTGTCGAACAGCGCCTTGTCATCACGGGAAAGATCCGGGGTGAACGAGCGGCTTGTACGCATCTCCTCCATCGCCTTTTTCTCATCGGAGGAGAGCCTCTTCGGAATCCATACCAGAATCTTGACGTAAAGGTCTCCGGTTCCGCTTCCGTACCCGCTTACGGCGGGGAGTCCCTTTCCGCGAAGCTTCATCACGGTGCCGGACTGAGTTCCGGGATCGACTTTCACCTTGTACGAACCGTCCAGACAAGGGACTGTGATCTCTGTTCCCAAGATTGCGTCCGTAACGGAAATCACCGTCGAATAAAACAGGTTCTTGCCGTCGCGTTTCAATGATGAGTGCGGAATCTCCTCGATGATCACAAGGAGATCGCCGTTCACGCCATTGTGAGGTGCGGCATGCCCCTCGCCCCTGATTGTCAGCTGCATGCCATCCTCGACACCGGCCGGGATCTTGACCTTTACAGTCTCGCGTCTGCGGACTAAACCAGTGCCGCCACAGGTGCGGCAAGGATTGTTGATGACCTTCCCTTCGCCGCCGCACTGAGGGCACGTTGAATATGTCATCGTCCTCCCGAACAGCGAGTTGACCACACGCTGTGTCTGGCCGCTGCCATTGCAGGTCGGGCAGGTCTTGACATCGGAAGCGTTCTTTGCCCCTCGTCCTCCGCAGTCCGGGCAAGGTCTGTTACGCTCGATTGTGATCTCCTTTTCGGCCCCGGTGGCTATCTCCTCAAGTGTGAGACGGATCCTTGTCCGGATGTCACGTCCTTTCATGACCCTCTGCTGGGTTCTGCCCTGAGTCCCTCCTCCGAATCCCCCGAAACCGGAGAATCCGCTGAATCCACCTCCGAACAGATCGTTCAGGATGTCGTTCAGGTTGCCGAACCCGCCGCTGAAGTCAGGCGCCCCCTGACCATCCACACCGGCGAATCCGTACTGGTCATATTTTGCCTTCTTGTCCGGGTCGCTGAGCACTGAATATGCCTCCGAGGCCTCCTTGAATTTCTCCTCGGCGGTCTTTTTCTCTGCGTCCGTACCATCCACCCACCTGTCAGGATGCCATTTCATGGCCGCTGACCTGTATGCTTTCTTTATCTCATCGGCACTGGCGGTCTTGGCGACCCCCAACACCTCGTAGTAGTCTCTTTTTTCTGCCATATTCGGAAACCTCCTATATTCCTACAACCACCTTGGCGTAGCGTATGACCTTGCCGGAAAGGGTGTAGCCGGTCTGCACCACGTCATAGACCAGACCTTTCTTGTCCTCCTCGGGAACCGGGAACTGCGCCACCGCCTCGTGAAAATCCGTGTCGAACTTCTCCCCCTTGGCCTTGATGACCTCCAGTCCCCTTGTCTTGAGGTATGCCATCAGTTTATTGAATATCAACGCAGTGCCTTCCTTGGCGACTTCGTCCTTGGAGTTCTCGTCAAGCAT
>ULTX01071717.1_pt1 | contig 11916 bp, 7 predicted proteins | sample 1958041 | NCBI WGS metagenome assembly ULTX01 (sample SAMEA4835747, study PRJEB28245) | human gut metagenome | biome: gut microbiome; material: fecal sample | place: Denmark | collected 2008
TCCTGGCTGCCCTTGCCGAAGATGCTGAGGGTCCAGTCGGGGTGTCGCCCGTCCACGGTCTTCCAGGCCTTGATCAGATCCTTGAAGTTCTTCTGCTCCTCAAGCCGTCCGACGGCGACACATCGCTTTCCGGTGAGCGGCGAGACCTCGTCCGAGACAAATGTCAGCGGGTTGTAGATCTGCTCCACGTCCGGCCTCACCTTTTCCCAGTCCTCCTTGTCCGCCTTTGTCAGCACCACGAACCGGTCGAGCTTGCGGACCGCCCTCTCAAGCCTCCTTGTCCTGAATTCCGCATAGGCTCTTCCCAATGCTCCGGTGCCGTATTTCATCATGAATTTCTCGTGGGAGAAATGGAACTCGCCGACTTTGACGCTGCCGTCGTCGCATCCTGTAAGGGCGTAGAGGGAATTGTCGCAGACGGTGACCGTGATGTCCGGCCTGATCGTGCCGAGAAGCGCGCCGAGCCTCCTTCTGTACTTGTGGAGAAACATCCTGTCGTTGGCGTCAAGGTCGTGTCGGACAATCCTGTCGCTGAGTCTGAAGCATTCCTTCCGGCCTTTCTGCCTTGCGGTTATGATGTGGACCTCGTGGCCAAGGACATCCGCCAGATAGTTGGCCTTTGTCGTGAGCACCCTCTCGATGCCACCGGAAAGGTTCAGGGCGTGTATGCAATATGCAAGTCGCATAGCTTTTTGTGTTTTCGAAAGCAATTTACGAAGTTTGCGCTGGATTTCAAAACGATTTGGCCGAAGATTGACTTTTCGGCCATAGAACCCGCCGAAGTGACCATCTTTCATTCACGCGTTATCCCGCCGGCCTGCCGGACGAGCTCCTGGTATGAGCATAAGCAAGTTCGAAATTTGAGTGGATATCGCGGCAGAACGCCGCTAAGTGTAGTCCAGAGACTGGGAGCGTTCAGGCCGGCCATCCGGCGGGATTGATGCGTGATAGGGTTCCGTCGGACACTCTCTGCCGGGCTGAAATCCACTGGCAAAGGTAGTTATAAGGATGTCTGAAAGGTGCTTTCTAAAAGAAAAACGATGAAAATGTTTCTGTTTTTTATAGAATTGTGGTGAAATCTCAAAATAGATTGTAAATTTGGCGCTTGACAAAAAAAGTTTATCGGGTATAAAAAAATATTTATGGGTCTTTTGAAGAGAATAAGGATGGTTTTCCGGGGTGCCGGCCACGATTTCGTTCCGATTCTTACACAGCAGACGGATTTCCTGAGCAAGACATCCTCGCTTTTGGTCGACATGTTCGAGACCGATGACATTGATCTCCGGGCCGGAATGGAGAAGGAGATAAAGTCCTGCGAGGCTCAGGGCGACGCCCTCATGACGGAATTCCATGAGATGCTTTCCGTCCATCCTTTCGTGAGGCTCAACAAGTTGGATCTTCAGTCCGTGGCGATGTCGATGGACGACTGCCTGGACGCCATCAAGGACACGTCGAAGGCGGTGCTGATCTACCGTCCGGCCAAGCTGGACGACCAGCTCAAGGACTTGGCGCAGATGGCGAAGTCGCAGTCGGAGGTGATCCACGATGTCATTCCCCTTCTGGTGGACCTCAAGAAGAACCTGCCGGCCATATCGATGGCCTGCGAGCGTGTGACCGAGCTGGAGCATGCGGCGGACGATGCCTACGAGGAGTACGTGGGCTATATATTCATCAACGAGAACGACACCCGCGAGCTCGTGAAGTACAAGAACCTGGCGGAGATGCTTGAGAACGCGACCGACGCCCATAAGCGCATCTCCGACAATATTCGTAAATTGCTTCTTAACTATTTGGCTGACTGAGAAGTCGGTCCTCATATTCTTTGACGGCTCCCTTTGGCCGCCTTTCGGGGCGTGCCGGTCTCGTCTAAGGGTCCCATCAGGACTGACAAACAGTCAGGCCATTTTTTCCGGGCTTAATAATTGTAAATGTCTTTGATTATCATTAAATTTGTAAGATAATCGACGACAATTATTGTTTTATGGCTATAGCTAGTATATTAAAGAAGGTTTTCGGCTCGAAGGCCGATAGGGATCTTAAGCAGATCAGGCCTATTCTGAACAAGGTTCTGGAGGCATACGGTCCGATTGACAAGCTTACTAATGACGAACTTAGGGCAAAGACGGAAGAACTGAAAGCCAGACTCCGTGACTGTGAGGCTCCGTTTGAGAAGAGGATCGCGGAGATCAAGGCCAAGATGGAGGAGGACATCCCCGTACACGAGAAGGAAAGTCTCGCGACCGAGTCCGACAAACTGGTGAAGGATGAGGACGCCGAGATCGAAAGGGTTTTGGATGAGGTGCTTCCCGAGGCTTTCGCCATCATGAAGTCAACGGCCCGCAGGTTCAAGGAGAACGCGACCATCGAGGTTACGGCCAACGATTTCGACCGGGCGCTCAGCGTCAATCATGATTTTGTCCACATCGAGGGAGACAAGGCTGTCTACCAGAACCATTGGGTCGCCGGCGGCAACGAGGTGACCTGGGACATGGTTCACTATGATGTTCAGCTGATCGGTGGTATTGTGCTTCATCAGGGAAAGATCGCCGAGATGGCTACCGGTGAGGGCAAGACTCTTGTGGCGACACTTCCTGTGTTCCTTAACGCCCTGGCGGGCAAGGGTGTGCATGTCGTCACCGTCAACGACTACCTCTCCAAGCGTGACTCCGAGTGGATGGGTCCTCTCTACATGTTCCACGGTCTTTCTGTGGACTGCATCGACAAGCATGAGCCGAACAGCGACGCCAGAAAGAGGGCCTATAACTGTTCGATCACTTTCGGAACCAACAACGAGTTCGGTTTCGACTACCTTCGTGACAATATGGCAGTGAACATGACCGACCTTGTTCAGGTCAAGCATCACTACGCCATTGTCGATGAGGTTGACTCCGTGCTCATCGACGACGCCCGTACGCCATTGATCATCTCCGGTCCTGTGGCCAAGGCCCAGGATGACGAGCAGTACATGGAGTTCAGACCTTATGTGGAGAGTCTTTACCAGAAGCAGCGCGCTCTCGTGACCCAGGTGCTGAACGACGCCAAGAGAGCCATCGCCGCCGGCAAGGAGGACGAGGGCGGTATGCTCCTTCTCCGTGCCTACAAAGGACTCCCTAAGTACCAGCCGCTCATCAAGTTCCTCAGCGAGCAGGGCATGAAGCAGCTGTTGCAGAAGGCCGAGAACTACTATATGCAGGACAACGAGAGGGAGATGCACATCGTCACCGACGAGCTTTATTTCGTGATCAGCGAGCAGCAGCATTCGGTGGACATGACCGACAAGGGACATGACCTTCTCGCTAACGCTGTGTCCAATCCTGATTTCTTCGTGCTTCCTGACGTCGGCAGCCAGATCGCCGAGATCCAGAAGAACCCTGAGCTTTCCGCCGAGGAGAAGCAGGAGAAGAAGGACGCGCTGATGGAGGACTACTCGCTCAAGAGCGAGCGTGTGCACACTGTCATCCAGCTGCTCAAGGCCTATGCGATGTTCCAGAAGGACGTGGACTACATAGTGATCGACAACAAGGTCAAGATTGTGGATGAGCAGACCGGACGTATCATGGAGGGCCGCCGTTGGAGCGACGGACTTCACCAGGCTGTCGAGGCCAAGGAGAATGTCAAGGTCGAGGCCGCCACGCAGACTTTCGCCACCGTCACGCTGCAGAACTATTTCAGGATGTACCACAAGCTCGCCGGCATGACCGGTACCGCTGAGACAGAGGCGGGCGAGTTCTGGTCCATCTACAAACTGGATGTAGTGGTCATTCCGACCAACCGCCCTGTCATAAGGGACGACCAGGATGATCTTATCTACAAGACGAAGAAGGCGAAATACGCCGCTGTGATCAACAAGATCGAGGAACTTATCGGCGAGGGTCGTCCGGTACTGGTCGGCACCACAGATGTGGAGACCTCCGAGCTTTTGAGCAAGCTGCTCCGCCTGAGGGGTATCAAACATAATGTCCTCAATGCCAAGGAGCATGCCAGGGAGGCGGAGATTGTCGCGCAGGCCGGCCAGTCCAGCACAGTGACCATTGCCACCAACATGGCTGGTCGTGGTACCGACATCAAGCTCTCGCAGGAAGTCAAGGACGCGGGCGGTCTTGCCATCATCGGAACCGAGAGGCATGACAGCCGCCGTGTGGACCGTCAGCTCAGAGGACGTGCCGGTCGTCAGGGTGACCCGGGATCGTCAGCCTTCTATGTCTCTCTTGAGGACAAGCTGATGCGCCTGTTCGGCTCCGAGAGGATCGCCGGTGTCGTGGACAAGCTTGGCATGGCCGACGATGAGGCACTTGTCAGCGGAATGCTCTCGAAATCAATCGAGAACGCACAGAAGAAAGTCGAGGAGAACAACTTCGGCATCCGTAAGAGGCTCCTTGAGTACGACGACGTGATGAACTACCAGCGTGAGGCCGTCTACGCCAGAAGACGCAACGCCCTTTCCGGTGAGAGGATCGAGATCGATGTCAGGAACATGATGATCGACTCCGCCTCCATCATCGCGTCCCACGCCGAGGGGATGCCTTACCAGGATTTCGAGGAATATGTGATGGGACAGCTGTCGATCGACCTTGGCTTCGACGAGAGTTTCTACTCGAACACCAAGGGTGACAAGCTTGCCGACGCTCTCTGCGACCACATGCAGGCTGTCTACGAGCGTAGGATGAACACTCTCTCCGAGAAGGTCTATCCGTTCATCAAGATGATCTTCGAGAAGCAGGGGAATATGTACAAGAACATCGCGATTCCGATTTCTGACGGACGTAAGATGCTTACTCTCAGCGTGGATCTTGAAAAAGCCTACAATACCCAGGGTAAGGAGATCGCCAAGGCATTGAGCCGTTCGATCATCCTTTACCAGATCGACGAGCATTGGAAGCAGCATCTCCGCGACATGGACGACCTGCGCCAGAGCGTGCAGAACGCCGCCTACGAGCAGAAGGATCCGCTTGTGGTCTACAAGCTGGAGAGCTACAACCTCTTTGCCACCATGCTTGAGGAACTCAACGAGGATGTCCTCTCATTCCTCCTCAGGGCGTTTGTGCCATTGAGGGATGACAGCGAGGCGCGTCCTGCCCAGGCTCCAAGAAGCCAGGACATGAGCAACATGAGGACCCGCCGCGAGGATCTCACCACGAACGGCGAGCAGAAGTCCAGGACTCCGATCCATGTGGACAAGAGGGTAGGCCGCAACGATCCGTGTCCGTGCGGTTCCGGCAAGAAGTACAAGAACTGCCACGGAGCAGGGTTGGCTTAATGAATATTAATGGTTGAATATTAAAGATTTAGGAATATGAGCGCAAATTATGGTTCCACCGATTCCGCCAGTGTCAACGACATCAGCAGGATCTCGGCAGGTTCAGTGATCAAAGGGGAGATCACATCTCCCAACGACATAAGGATTGATGGCACATTCGAGGGACGTGTCATTTCCCAGGCCAAAGTGGTTGTCGGCGAGAAGGCCGTCATCAAAGGCGACATCATCTGCAGCAACGCTGACTTCTGGGGTAAGATCAACGGCAATTTCTTTGTGAAGGACACCCTTTCCCTGAAGGACACCTGTGTGGTTGACGGCGACCTCCACATCAGAAGGCTCCAGGTCGAGCTCGACGCCAAGTTCAACGGCAACTGCAAGATGATCACCGAGGAAGAGTTCACTCAGCTGACCTCCGGCAGCCGTCCTGGAATGTATGAGGTCCAGCCCGCTGCCCAGAAGAACGATGATGACGAGTTCACAGTAGGCTCAGGCAAATCCCCGTTCTCCATCCCGTCATCCACCGACGAGATCCCCGAGGCCTAGTCCCGGTAACTGTGGCCGCTGAGCCTGTCGAAGTGTCCGTCAATCAGATCATTTAGTCTGACTGCATCCTCGGCTGTCGAAGAGCCTGGGCAGACAGGACGATAATATTCTTAAAGTCCGGAGTCGATGTCAGCGTTCCGGATTTTCTGATTGACCGTCCGGACTTTCTTTCCGTAAGAGAAATCATAGACACAAGTGAGGATGACCGTGTTTTTCTGGCTGGTCATCCTGCTTGTGTTTTTCATTGTCACAGGCGATCCGGGTGCGGTCTTCTCACTGACTTTCCAATGGTAGAACGGATAGCGCATTCCGGCTCCGATGCGGAGGTTCTTTCCGATCCTGCGGGCGAACTCAAAGTAACCGTAGTTCTCGCCCTTCGAGATGCCGATGTCGCTGATCGATTTGAAGGGCTGGTTGTACATAGCCTCGGCTGTCCATTTTTTTCCTGAATATCTCAACATCGCCATTCCGCCAAGACTCTTGACCGATCTGTCCGCACCGCCTCCTGTCAACCTTTGGTCGTTGTACATAGCATAGACGGTAAGCGAGAGAGGAATATTCCTGAAGGGCTTGATCCTGCCTCCGAGAGCGGCCATCACGGCAATCATATTTCCCGAGTTCTCATCCATTTCAACAAGCAGCCCGTCTGTGTGGCTGAAAATAGGAATTATTTGATTGTCATTGTGATAAACAAGGATGTATGGATTGATGTAGAGCCAAGAATTGTTGAATGAATATCCAATCATCGCATCCCGTGTTGTGTAACTTTCGAGTTCAGGGTTGCTCCTCACGAGCCATTTGTCATCCTTGTAATATGACGCATCGCCCATCCATCCGATCTTCGGAGTCGAAGTATTGCTTGAGTAATTAAAATACATCGAGGAGTGATCGTTGAATGTGTAGTTTAGCTGGACGAGCGGGCGGAAATAGATGTAGTCATGCCTTCCGGATGCCTTGGTTTCGTAGCCGAAATGTTCCATAGCCGCTCCGACAGAATAGCTGAACCCTCCTGCGTTTCCTGAATATTCACACCACAGCCTGCCGAGATCGGTGTTGATGTCCGAACGGACGGTGACTTCTCCGTTACCACTGTTTTGCTCGGCAAGGCTGGCTGTGGTTCTGGCTCCGAAACCAAGCTTATGTTTCTCGGACAGCGTCCATCCATAGACAGCCTCAATGATTCCTGAATATTTCCGCCCGTCGGTCAGGCTTGTCGAGGATAACAGGGGAGTCGCTCCGGCATATTCATAAAACCCTTTGCGGCTTTTGGTGTCGTAGGCGGTGGCGACGAAGTTTACAGACAGTTCGTGTCTGTCGGAGAATCTGCGGTTCCAGTAGATGTCGAGTGCAGGGGAGAGATATTCGGACCAATCGTCCTTGTGGTCAGTTACTTCAGATGTCGTGGATTCTTGGGTTGTCAGATTCGTGACGGTTTTGAGGGCGCTTTGGCTTACGGGCCAGTCCTTTTTCTCGTAGCCTAACGTGAATTGTGCTTTCAAGGCGCTATTCTCGTCTTTCATCCTGACCAGTTCCAGCGTGACATTGTGCCGGTTCCGTGTGAAGTCCGTGTCCAGACCTTTTTTCACTTTTGTGTAAAGATTGCCGCCGGCTTCATATTCAAGAAATTCATCGATGCCGTAGCCGCCGCTTTTGGTCGTTTTCCCGGAATATTCAATGCCGATCATCGTGTTTTTCAGGATTTGGCGGTAGGAGACGGCGTTGTTGCCCCAAGGGGTTGTGACCGCCTCCTTTAGGTTCAGCATCAGGCTGCCGCCGATTCCGGGTCTTCGGGTGATGATGTTGACCATCGAGCCGCTGCCGGCGAATGAATATCTTGCCGGGGCGTTCTGGTAGAAGTCGATGCTTTTGATGTCCGCCGGGGTGAGCAGGGATAGGGAAGCGCTGGTGGTCGGCAGTCCGTTGAGGAGGATCGTCAGGCCTTTGCCGTTCAGAAGTGTGGCTTCATCGTCCTTGACCAGGATTCCGGGGATCAGTTTCAGGGTCTCCAGCGCGGTCGCGTGAGAGTTCCGGTCTTCCTTGTTCAGGTAGAATTTCTGGTGGTCGCTGTAATGCCTGACACTTCTTCCGGTGAACACAGCCGCCTTCAGTGTGTCCGCTCTTTCCTGTTCTTGTTTCAGCTCCTGTTTCCATTCCTGCTCCTGAGCCTCATCCGGTTCCTGTCCCTGTCGAAGTGATTCCTCTTGAGATTTATCCGCTTCCTGCTCCTGTCGGAAGGTCTGCCCCAGAACTTCGCCCGGTTCCAGCTCCTGTCGAATTGCCTGCCCCAGAACTTCGCTCGCTTCCTGCTCCTGTCGGAAGGTCTGCCCTGGCCTCCCCGCTGTCTCTGTCTCTACAATACTGACTTCGACATACCCGGCGATCGAACTGTGAGCGGAGACCAACACACAGACCGCGCCAACTGCCACTCCGGCAAATAGTCTTCTGATTCTCATAACAGATGTTCTTTTTAGCAAAATTATCCGGAAATAGTTTTACATCAGCAAGAATTGATTGCTATTAATTTTATGATAAAATATTGATAATTAGCTTATTATATTTTATTGGCTAATGTTGGCTCATTACAAAGTCTTACATCTCACAATTTTTTGCTATCTTAGAACCCGATGAGCCCCAAAACCATCATATTCCTTGCTGTCATTGCCTTGTGCTTTGCTTCCTGCGGCCGCTCGTTCAGTCTGGCGGAACGTTTTCTCGATGAGGCTGAGGCAAAACTGGAGACACAGCCTGACAGCGCGTTCGTCGAGCTTGACTCGTTAGACCGAGGTCTGCTCAGCACCAGGGAGCTTCGTGCAAGGCATGCACTGCTCTACACCATCGCTCTTGAGAAGGTAGGCATGGAGATCACCTCCGACAGCATCATCAACATCGCCGTTGAGTACTATACCTCGTCCGGCAACGAGGCTATGGCACGTAAGGCTTTATATTATAAGAACTTAATCAACCAGAACGGGCTTTCTGCCAGTATGGATACCATTTCCGTCCAGCAGCGGAAGATGATCGAGGAACGTTATGCCGACAAGCAGGCGATTGTGGATCGCGGCAGGTCAATCTGGCTTCTTTGCCTTTTGGCCATCTTCGTTCTCGCGGCACTTATGGTCGCTGTCAGGATGTTCACTAAAACCCACAGAAGGCTGATGGAGAAGCCCGATGACGAGGCGTTGTCGATCATCCGTGAGAGAATGCTGGTCCTGGACAAATTCCTGGCCTCCAGATTGTCTTCCGACTATTCCTTCGACAAGGCAGCCGAGGCAGATCTTGACAGGCTTGTCTCTGATCAGGACGAGTTCCTTCGTTCGACCATGATACTTTTCCGTGACAGCCATCCGGAGTTTGTGGCTGAACTGAAGTCCCACGACCTGACGGACTGGGAGATAGGCTACTGCTGCCTCTATGTTCTCGGACTGAAAGGCAAGGATGTGGGCAACTATCTCAAGAAGAAACGCAACTACATCATCAGCAGTGACATCCGCCGCAAACTCGGCCTCACTGAACACGACACCAATCTGGGAATATGGCTCCGCTCCCGCCTTGCTGGCCATTGATCCGGTCTTGCCACCAAGGGATTCCCTTATTGTGTGGAGCCTCATCCACGGAAAAGCCTTTTTGGTGGACAAAACATGCAAGCAGAACGGACTGTCCACGGAAAAGCCTTTTCCGTGGACAAAACGCGCAAACTAGACTAATTGTCCACTGAAAAGCCCTTTTGGTGGACAAAACGTGCAAACAGGACTGACTGTCCACGGAAATGCTTTTTCGGTGGACAAAACGCAATTTTGCCGCAAGCGAGAGCCTGGCAAACAAAAGAAGAGGCCGTATCCCCAAAGGAATACGGCCTCTTCTTTTGTGAGCGGAATGCGAGGCTCGAACTCGTGACCTTCGGCTTGGGAAGCCAACGCTCTACCAACTGAGCTAATTCCGCAAAACAAATGCGAGACTTATTGATTGTGTTCAATAGCCTCGCATCTTTGTGATCCCCACAGGATTCAAACCTGTAACCTTTTGATCCGTAGTCAAATGCTCTATTCAGTTGAGCTAGGGGACCAGTTTGTCGGAGACCCGCTCCGACTTTATCTCTACAAGGACTATGCTTGCTCTTCCTTAACTATGGCAAGCTTCTTTTCCTTGATTCTTGCCTTCTTACCGGAAAGCTGACGCAGATAGAAGATTCTTGCCCTGCGAACCTTGCCGACCTTGTTCAGTTCAATGCTGTCAATGAATGGTGACTGAATCGGGAAAATCCTCTCAACTCCGATACCTCCTGAAATCTTGCGGACTGTGAAGGTCTTTGTCTGAGGAGTAGCACCTCTAAGCTGGATAACCACGCCTCTGAACTTCTGGAGTCTATCCTTGTCTCCTTCCTTAATTCTGTAGGTTACGGTAACTGTGTCACCGGCCTTGAATTTTGGATACGTAGCGACTTTCTCGTTAGCGAAAGCCTGTTCTACAACTTTAATCAAATCCATTTTTCAAAAATTTTTACGCAACATTACGCACATCTGATAACGACCCGTAAGCGGTTGCTCTTGTTTTTCGGACTGCAAATGTACGAATATTTTCTTTCAATCCAAAACTTTTCGAGTTTATTTTTATTCCAGAGGCATTTCTGCCGTCTTTTATTAGGGATCGCTTAGAAAATATTCTTCATCTTGTCGAACACAGCCTTGTCGTCGCGGGACGGATCTGGAGTGAACGAGCGGCTTGTCCGCATGCTTTCCAACGCGTTCTTTTCGTCCGAGGACAGTTTCTTCGGAATCCAGACCAGAATCTTCACGTAGAGGTCGCCTGTGCCGCTTCCGTAGCCGCTGACGGCAGGGAGTCCTTTTCCGCGCAGCTTCATCACTGTGCCGGACTGGGTACCAGCGTCCACCTTGACCTTGTACGAGCCGTCAAGGCAAGGTACGGTGATCTCCGTTCCGAGAATGGCGTCCGTTACCGAAATTATGGTTGAGTAGAACAGGTTCTTGCCCTCGCGCTTGAGGCTGGAATGTCCAATCTCCTCAATGATGACAAGAAGGTCACCATTGATGCCGTTGTGAGGCGCGGCATGTCCCTCTCCCTTGATGGTGAGCTGCATTCCGTCCTCCACTCCTGCCGGAATCTTGACCTTGACGGTCTCGCGTCTGCGTACCAGACCTGTGCCGCCGCAGGATCTGCAAGGATTGTTAATGACTTTTCCTTCGCCTCCGCACTGCGGACAGGTCGAATAGGTCACCGTCCTTCCGAACAGGGAGTTGACCACTCTCTGGGTCTGACCGGTTCCGTTACATGTAGGACAGGTCTTGACATCGGAGGCGTTCTTGGTTCCCCGTCCTCCGCAGTCCGGACACGGCCTGTTCCTTTCGATCGTGATCTCCTTCTCCGCGCCGGTGGCGATCTCCTCAAGGGTAAGGCGCACCCTTGTACGGATGTCACGTCCCTTCATCACCCTCTGCTGCTGGCCTCTGCCTTGACCGCCGCCAAATCCGCTGAATCCTGAAAAGCCACCGCTAAACCCGCTGAACCCGCCTCCGAAGAGGTCGTTCAGTATGTCATTCAGGTTACCGAACCCGCCGCTGAAGTCAGGTCCCGGCTGACCGTCCACACCGGCGAATCCGAACTGGTCGTACTTTGCCTTCTTGTCAGGGTCGCTCAGCACTGAATATGCCTCCGAAGCCTCCTTGAATTTCTCCTCGGCGGTCTTCTTCTCGGCTTCGGTGCCGTCAACCCAGCGGTCAGGGTGCCACTTCATCGCGGCTGTCCTGTAGGCCTTCTTTATCTCGTCGGCTGTGGCGGTCTTCGCGACCCCCAACACCTCGTAATAGTCTCTTTTCTCTGCCATATTCACTGATCTCCTATATTCCCACTACGACTTTCGCATAGCGGATGACCTTGCCGGAAAGGGTGTAGCCTGTCTGGACCACATCGTATACGATGCCTTTCTTGTCCTCTTCAGGTACCGGGAACTGGGCCACCGCCTCGTGGAAGTCGGTGTCGAACTTCTCGCCCTTAGCTTTGATGACCTCAAGCCCCCTGGTCTTGAGGTATGCCATCAGTTTATTGAATATCAACGCAGTACCTTCCTTGGCGACTTCGTCCTTGGAGTTCTCGTCAAGCAT
>ULTX01053320.1_pt1 | contig 11880 bp, 11 predicted proteins | sample 1958041 | NCBI WGS metagenome assembly ULTX01 (sample SAMEA4835747, study PRJEB28245) | human gut metagenome | biome: gut microbiome; material: fecal sample | place: Denmark | collected 2008
AACTATTGATTTTTAATCTTTTAAAAGAAAAACTCGATGTGCTCAATTTTATGTTGCTGAAAGGCCATCCAACAAAACTGCGGAAGACCCCGTCTTTTTATTTGACAAAAGACCATCTATCGCATGACATTGGCACATTTAGTTTTGATATATTCACATTCAAAACATATTTTCTCCATTTCAAACGAATGTAAAATTATATCTATTTCCCACTAAGAGCCGTTAACGATGACATTTTTAGTGTTAAAAGAGGACAAATATGATGGACAAAATGACTGATTAACATTTTTTGCTTCTAAATTTGCAGACATGAAAATCAAAATGAAAGTATCAATCAAAAATAACATAAATGAAAATGAAAAAGTTATCTAACTATTTTGTATCTGCGATATGCATTATCGCAATCGCATTTTCAGCAGGAGCTTTCATTAAGGTGAACGCAAACACCAATAATGTGAACAGCATGCCAGGACAACCGGTCGACCTGACATATGCCGCTGAAAAGGCTCTGCCTGCCGTAGTACACATCAGGTATCTGCAAAACAGCAAAATACAGACTGTGGAAATGCAGTCTGACCCATTCGGAGACTTCTTCGACCCATTTGGTTTCTTTGGCAATCCTGGAGGAACAACAAAGCGTAAAGTACAAACCCCTAAACGCGAAGGTGCCGGCTCCGGAGTAATAATATCGGCAGATGGCTACATCGTGACAAACAACCACGTTGTAGAGGGTGCAGATGAACTTACGGTAACTTTAAACGACAACCGTGAATTCTCGGCACGTATCGTAGGTACCGATAAAACGACGGATCTCGCCCTTATCAAGGTTGACGCTAAAGACCTTCCTACCCTGCCTATCGGCGACAGTAACAAATTAAAAGTTGGCGAATGGGTTTTAGCTGTAGGCAATCCGTTTAATCTTAATTCTACCGTAACGGCTGGTATTGTAAGTGCCAAGGCACGCACTATTGGCGCAAACGGAGTCGAATCGTTTATCCAGACAGATGCTGCCATCAACGCGGGCAATTCAGGCGGCGCACTTGTGAACACCCAAGGTGAGCTTGTAGGAATAAACGCCATGCTGGTGTCACCGACACAAAGCTACACCGGTTATGGTTTCGCCATACCGACCACAATCATGAATAAAGTGGTAGCAGATCTCAAACAGTACGGAACCGTGCAAAGAGCCATGATCGGAATACAAGGTATCAACGCTAACGACTATTATGACAAAATGAAAGAAGAAGGTAAAGAAGTTGACCTTGGCACAATGGAAGGAATATATATTGACAACGTTGAAGACGGAAGCGCTGGCGCCGAAGCCGGTCTGCAAAAAGGCGATGTCATAACAGCTGTTGACGGCAAGAAACTCAAGAAAATGGCCGAACTACAGGAGTATCTGGCAAACAAACGCCCTGGCGACAAGATTACAATAACATACTTACGCAACAAAAAGAGCAAAACCGCAACCCTTACCCTTAAAAACCAACAGGGCAATACAGATGTCGTAAAGCATGCCGACCTTGACGTTCTCGGTGGAAACTTCCGTGAAATCAACGACTCGGAAAAGAGACAGCTCAACATAAATAACGGACTTGTAGTGATGAGAATCAACAACGGAGCCCTTAAGGACGCCGGAATTAATAAAGGATTCATCATCCAGAAAGTAAACGACATACCAATGACAACCATTTCTGACCTGCAAAAAGCTGTAAGAGAAGCTTCGACCAGCAAGGAGCCGGTACTTTACATACAAGGCATTTATCCTACAGGCAAAAAAGCTTACTTCGCAGTACCTCTGCAAAATGACTGATAAACACTAAATAACAAACTGATCCTCATCCGCCTTCAAGTTATTAAAATTGACGGATGAGGATTTTTTATTTTATCAAATCGATAAATATTTTTTGAAAATAAAAAGATAGAAAATATTTGCTATTTAAATGGAAAATCATTATTTTTGCAAATACTTTAAATTTATACGCAATGAGACAACTGAAAATCACAAAATCAATAACCAACCGAGAGAGTGACTCGTTGGACAAATACCTGCAAGAAATAGGCCATGAGGAGCTTATCAGTGTAGAAGAAGAGGTTGAGTTGGCTCAGCGTATAAAACAAGGCGACCGCAAGGCGCTTGAAAAATTGACAAAAGCCAATTTAAGATTTGTTGTCTCCGTAGCGAAGCAATATCAAAATCAAGGCCTTAGCTTGCCTGACCTGATTAACGAGGGTAACGTTGGCTTGATAAAAGCTGCCGAAAAATTTGATGAGACAAGGGGCTTCAAGTTTATATCATATGCCGTATGGTGGATACGCCAAAGCATACTTCAGGCCATTGCCGAGCAAAGCCGTATAGTACGCCTGCCATTGAACCAAGTCGGCTCAGTAAATAAAATCAATCGTGTACTCAATAAGTTTGAGCAGGAACACGAACGTCGTCCAAGCATTGACGAAATCGCCGACAACGTGGATATACCGCAAGACAAGATTGAAGAAGCGATGAAGGTAAGCAGCCGACATGTGTCCATAGACGCACCGTTTGCAGATGGCGAGGATAATAGTCTTCTTGATGTACTACCGAACAATGACTCACCAATGGCAGACAAAAAGCTCGTACTGGAATCATTGCGTGAAGAAATAAATCGGGCTTTACAAACCCTGAATGAACGGGAACGTAATATTATAGAAGCATTTTTCGGTATTAACCAGCCAGAAATGACACTCGAAGAGATCGGCGACAAATATGGATTGACACGTGAACGTGTACGTCAAATCAAGGAAAAGGCAATAAGACGCTTACGCCACAGTACTAAAAACAAGTTATTAAAGTCATACCTTGGACAATAGGTATAAACGATAGAATTAAGGATAATAATCAAATTTGTAAGAATGAAATCATACAAGAATCTCATAATGGCCGTTGCCGTTATGATAATATGTGGCTGGACAATTAATGCTTCAGCAAAATTAAAGTGTGTACCAAAACTTTATGCTTTCGGGTTTGCAGCGTCATTCAACGACTCAACTGTTTATTTTACAGATATTCAAGAAATTGACAGTGCCTGGATTAATGACAAAAACGATTTTCTTGTAAGCCGTGACAACTATTCATACCAACTGAAAAACTATTTCACCAGTTTAGGTCTTGAACATCGAACATGCGTTATCAGTTTTGCTCTTAAACGCAAGGACATAGAAAAGAAATACCAAAAAATGAAAAATAAATACGTCAAGGCTGGCAATTACGACATAAAAAGCGTTAGCACTAACGATTTTCATTTCACAGCAATAAAACCCGACAATTACGAAATAGAGGCTGCACAATAATATCGCATGCCTCAATAACAATTCATTTAATTAGATATTGTCAAAGTATCATATTGCAAATCATAACAAGATGTCGTCTTTCTTACTTAGAAGACGACATCTTTGCGTAAACGAGGATGAAAATGAATTTCCATTCATTGAATGATTTTAAAACGTATCCTGAACGAATGTGTTATTTCATCCCAATTAGTTCCAAGCATCTCGAAACGTCCAATCTGTGACGTTGAACGTACATGTTTACCAATACAAGGACAGACGTCATAATCGCCGATATGTACCAAACGTATCGTTTCAGATGCATCATCTGGCAATTTATCCAATGAAACGTCTGCTGGCACGTTGTCTTTATTAACAAACTCGAACGTAACAGGTAAATCCTCCGCAATAAGTTCATTCATTCTACGTTCTATCTCTTTTTCCTCCTTGCGGTCTGGCTTATGGTCAAGAATATAGCTAATTTTACTTTTCTTACGTTCGATGTGAGCATTTTTCGACCTCTCACAACCAAACATCCTTATCATAGTTTGGTTTAACAGATGTTCTGCAGTATGTGCAGGAGGGAACTCTTCCTTGTTATGCGAATTTAAAATGAACTTATCTTCCATCACAAACCTCAATTATTTTCAATATAAAATTTATATGCAACACCATCATAAGCCTTGATTTTAACTTTAACTAAATCATCAGCCTTTAGGTCAAAACACTCAGGTTCATCATCTGAAAATATGTTATATGCCCTGACAACGGTTTCAGGTATATCAAGATAATCAAACGCGTGACGGGGCAAACGTATTCCACATTCGACATCCTTGTCAGAAAAATTGACGACAACCAATATAACTTCGTTATCAGCCTTGCGCAAGAACGCATATTGATGATATGTGTCAAATGCGTAATTTTCTTCATTCGCGTACATTAAATCGAAAAAAGCCCCAAAACGGATCGCTTTTTCAGTTTTAGCCAAATTCAATATACGCGAATACCTTTCCTCTATATATTTATCCCCTACCGTCAGCTTTCTTCTATTTACATAACCTTTATATAAAGCGGGAACCGTCCAATAATCGAAAATTGTAGTGCGTCCGTCACAACCACTAAAACCTTCCTTGTCCATTCCACGCTCGCCATATTCCTGACCGGCATAAAGCATAAAAGGATTTCTATTCATCAAGGAACTAACAATCAAGGCTGGTATTCCTTTACGTGCATCTCCTGCAAGAAAATCACTTGCTAGACGAACTTCATCATGATTCTCAAGAAAATAAAGCATGTGTCCGCTTATGTCGTCAACATTTTGCCATTGCCATGTTATAGCTTTAACCGGACATGCGCCTCTCATTATTCCACACAAACAGTCATACATACCCACTTTATCATACAGATAATCGAAACCACTTGAAACAAAGCTTCGGTACAAAGACGGATTGTATACCTCCCCAATAAATAACAACTCTGGATATTTGGACTTTACCTTTTCAATTACCCATGACCAAAATTCAGTAGGAACCATCTCCGCCATATCACAACGGAAGCCATCAACCCCCTTTCCGGCCCAAAACATAAGAATATCAAGCATCTTTAGCCATGTATCCGGAATTGGGTCAAAATGATATGAACGCCCACCTGCATCACAATAGTCTATACCATAATTAAGTTTTACTGTCTCATACCAGTCGTTCATCCCCGGATGATTGTCAAAATGATCATTACCCGTAGCTTTGGAAGGGTATTCATAATATGGTATCCCGTCATTATCATTCAAGTCGAAATAAGGCTCAAACTGCGTGTTCACACAATAATAAAAATTATTTTTCGGTGAGAATCCCATATTTTTGTCATCATTCTCCCCTAAATCGACAACTCCTACAGGCTTACTTATCGACTTATATTGCCTTGCCACATGATTTGGAACAAAGTCCATAATGACTTTCAGACCGGCTTTATGCGTACGTTCTACTAGCGACTCGAATTCACCCATTCTGTTATTAACGTCGTCGGCCAAATCTGGATCAACATCATAATAATCCACAATGGCATACGGAGAGCCGGCATTACCCTTTACTACGGCCGGATGTTGCTTCGGTATTCCAAATCTCGAATAATCCGTCTTCGAAGCATGCCTTATCACACCAGTGTACCAAACGTGTGTCACGCCTAATTTTTTTATTCTTCGAAGAACTGTACCGTCAAAGAAACCCAACTTTCCACAACCGTTTTCAGCCAAGGTTCCATTCTCGTTACAATTACACATACGGTTTCCAAACAGGCGTGTAAAGACTTGATATATTATTATTTTGTCATTTTCCATGGTTCATATTTATCAAACAAAAAGAGTAAGCAGGAATGATTGCCACATGTCTCTGCTTACTCTTTTGTAGTTATTAATTTAACAATTAGTTCAAGCAATTCCGTGAGCGGCTACATTCTTGTCTATACGGGCAATCATGCCTTGCAAAGCTTTGCCAGGTCCGCATTCTGTAAAGTCATCTGCACCGTCAGCAATCATTGACTGTACACATGATGTCCACTTTACCGAGCTTGTAAGTTGGGCAATCAAGTTTGCCTTTATCTCTGCCGGATCCGTATGCGGCTTGCCGTCAACGTTCTGGTAAACTGGGCATTTAGGAGTGTTAAACTCCGTCTTTTCTATCGCTGCCTGAAGCTCATCCTTTGCCGGCTGCATAAGTGGAGAGTGGAACGCGCCACCTACCTTCAGTGGTAAAGCACGCTTTGCGCCTGCAGCTTTCAGCTTCTCGCATGCTTCGTTGATAGCCTCTATGTTACCGCTAATAACAAGCTGGCCAGGGCAGTTGAAATTTGCGGGCACACATACATGTCCTTCCTTATTGATTCCAGCACATATCTCCTCTACCTTTTCGTCCGGCAAGCCGATAATGGCAGCCATTGTCGAAGGAGCTGCGTCACATGCCTTCTGCATTGCCATTGCACGGGCGTAAACCAGTTTCAAGCCATCCTCAAAACTTAACGCGCCAGCAGCTACAAGCGCAGAAAACTCGCCAAGAGAATGGCCTGCGACCATTGCCGGCGCAAAATCATCTCCCATGCACAACGCACTTATAACGCTGTGAAGGAATACGGCCGGCTGGGTAACCTTTGTCTGCTTGAGTTCCTCGTCAGTTCCGTTGAACATGATATCGGTAATGTTGTAACCAAGAATATCGTTGGCCTTGTCAAAAAGTTCCTTTGCTAAAGGATTGTTGTCATACAGGTCTTTGCCCATACCGACAAATTGTGCTCCCTGTCCGGGAAAAACAAATGCTTTCATCTTTTATAAAAAGTTTACTATTAGTTATTTAGCCTGCAAATTTAGCAATTTTTCTTAATACATGCAAGTAATAACATATTTATAAATAAATATGAGCTGGTACGACAGTCACCGATACACACAAAGAGAGCCATCCTAACGGTGTGTTTAAGCGGCCTTTACGTTTACTGCGGACGGCCCAAGCATGTCCGCGCATACACGAAAGATTGGCATACCACTTATTCATGAAATATGCGACATTACGTAAAACGGCATGTTTTGGCTTGCAACAGACGGTCTTTCATGTTGTAAAAGGCCATCAATTATAAGGTAAAATACCGTATTTTGGAAAACGACTTGTTTACGGCCGAATTATAGCATATAACGGTTAATGCGGCAACACATCTTCATATTTATGATTATCAGATATGGAAACGGTGACGTTTTTTTGCTTTCCGGGGAGTAAAAGGACTGAACGAGCCTGACTGGCTACCGCCATCCCAGTCCTTTACGGACGCGCCTCCATACGGCACTCCACGGTATTGCGCATAACGCTTACGTATCCCGTCAACATAGCCCACCGTCTCCGAGCCGCGCATATACCCGTATTTAACCACCGGGTCGTTATAGAATTGTGGCTGCTCCAGCGCCAAAACATAATATGCGACATCACGCCACCGGTTAGGGTTCTTGCCGTTCTTGCGTGCCAAAGCCATTGCATCTTGAATATGGAAATATCCTCCGTTATAAGCAGCAAGTACAAAGAGCTGCCTTTCGGCCGCATTCTGCACGCTCCTGAAGTATCCGGCAAGCTCCCTCAAGTATTGGGCGGCAGCCCGTACATTATGTTCCGGATCATATATCGCAGAACGTGGTAGGCCCAAATGGTCCGCCGTTGACGGCATTATCTGCATAAGTCCGCACGCCCCAGCCCATGAACGCGCTTTCGGGTCAAAACAAGATTCCTGGTAACATTGTGCCGCCATCAACCGCCAATCCCATCTCGCAACAGGAGCATATCTCTTAAACAAATGGTCATAATGCGATATTACGCCTCCCTTTCGGTTCAGGAACGGTGCATATACATGCCTTGTAACACTTCTTGAGGAAAACACATAACTCTCCTCTTCACGCACTTCTGCATACATTGACGGCTTAAACCAAGAATCAAGGCTGTCGGCCAGTTCCTCATTTCCTCCAGCAACTGCCCATTGCACCCCCAACGAATCAACTCCCGCACCGCAGAATATAAGCTTTTTGCCGGTTTTTATCCGTTTCGGCAAAAGGAAGGCAATCAGGTCAGCGTCACCATTTTCCAGACGTTGCAGCATTTCCGTAGTATCCTTGCAAAGCTCTACACGCAATGAGACCCCAAGTTTTTGCGCAAATTTCTCGCACAACAGATATTGGGTACCCATTCCCCTGCCACGATAGTCATAATAAGTATCAGGACCTGACATCGTCAATATTATAAGCTCACCATTACTTATAATGTCATTAACGGTGAAAGCCGCATTTACAGGCACACTGTCTTCACCAACTTCACCCCATGGAGTAACTATTTTTTCCTTCTTGCCCTCCGAACATGAAACCATAAAAGACAATAAAATCATTGCCATGACAAATAGAAACACGCTATAGGCTGATTGCTTCCACCGTGTATGACTGGAAAGAAAAGGCAATGTCTTTTTTACACAAAAACGCATCTTAATACTTTCAAAATGCAGACAAGAATACTTGTTTTACTATAATTTGAGTACAAAACTACAACATTCCTTGCAAATATGCTTCAAAAAGCGTATTTTTGCCAAACATTTTTAATAATTTTATATATTATGTTGCGCATAGCTGTACAATCAAAAGGACGTCTGTTTGACGACACGATGAATCTGCTCAACGAGGCGGACATCAAAATAAGTTCCAGCAAACGCACCCTTTTGGTGCAATCATCCAACTTTCCGCTCGAAGTTCTTTACCTTCGTGACGACGACATACCGCAAAGTGTAGCCACAGGCGTGGCTGACATCGGTATCGTAGGAGAAAATGAGTTTGCCGAGAAGAACGAAGACGCAAGAATTGTAACCAAGCTCGGGTTCAGTAAATGCAGGCTTTCGCTTGCAATACCGAAAAACATTGATTATAACGGAATTGAATGGTTTAACGGGAGGAAAATAGCTACTTCATATCCCGTAATACTGAAAAACTATTTAGATAATAATGGTATAAATGCCGAAATTCATGTCATAACCGGAAGTGTCGAAATCTGTCCGGGCATAGGGTTGGCCGACGGTGTCTTCGATATAGTAAGCAGCGGCTCTACCCTAGTAAGCAACAACCTGAAAGAAGTAGAGGTTGTAATGAAAAGCGAAGCCGTACTAATAGCAAATAAAAACCTTGACGCCGACAAACGTGACATTCTTGACAAAATGCTGTTCAGGATTGAAGCTGTACGGAATGCCGAAGACAAGAAATATGTAAGGATGAACGCGCCTAAGTCTCGACTTGACGACATAATAAACGTATTACCCGGACTTAAAAGTCCGACAGTAATTCCACTTGCCGACCAAGAATGGTGTTCTGTACACACAGTATTGGACGAAAAACGCTTTTGGGAAATCATAGGAAAACTGAAAGAGTTAGGCGCGCAAGGCATACTGGTCACCCCGATAGAAAAAATGATACTGTAAACGATGATACGTGAAAGGGATTAAGTTATGAAAACATATAAATACCCCTCGCCTAAAGAGTGGACTGAAATAACTGAGCGGCCACACTTAGATACAGCAAGGCTAAATAAAACCGTCAACGACATACTAACGGACATTAAGTCACGCGGCGATGAAGCAGTCAAGGAATATGAAGAAAAATTCGACAATGCAAAACTTCAACACCTTGCTGTAAGCCAAGAAGAAATAGACGAGGCGGTAAGGTCGACACCAAAAGAATTGTATGATGCGATTATGCTTGCTCATGGAAACATCTCAAGATTCCATGCGTCACAACATATTGAGACAAAAAAAATAGACACTACTCCTGGAGTTACCTGCTGGCAAAAAATAATACCGATAGAGAAAGTCGGTCTATATGTACCAGGAGGTACCGCCCCTCTGTTCAGTACAGTGCTCATGCTCGCGACGCCTGCCAAGATCGCAGGCTGCAAGGACATCATACTATGCTCACCTCCAGGAGCCGACGGAAAAATAAATCCCGCAATACTGACGGCCGCGAGGATTGCCGGAGTGAGCAAAATATATAAGGCTGGAGGTGTGCAGGCAATAGGAGCAATGGCATACGGAACTGAAAGCATACCAAAAGTATATAAAATATTCGGACCTGGCAACCAATATGTCATGGCTGCCAAACAGCTGGTTTCACTCCATGACGTAGCAATAGACATGCCCGCAGGTCCGTCAGAAGTATGCGTCATAGCCGACGACTCAAGTAACGCTACATTCGTTGCGGCTGACTTATTGTCACAGGCGGAGCACGGTATAGACTCTCAAGTATTGCTCATTACGACTTCAGAACACCTCGCAAAGGATGTAATAAGCCAAATTGATATACAGTTAAAAGCGTTACCGAGGCATGGCATAGCCGCCCAAGCACTCGGGAATAGTAAGATAGTGATTTTGGAAAGCAAAGACGAAGCTATATCATTAAGTAACTTATACGCTCCGGAACATCTCATTATAGCAACCGATGACTACGATGAACTGGCAGAAAAAGTTGTAAATGCCGGCAGCGTCTTTCTCGGGAAATATGCATGCGAAAGCGCCGGTGATTACGCCAGCGGCACAAACCATACCCTACCGACACATGGATATGCCACAGCGTACAGCGGGGTCAACCTTGACAGCTTCAACAGAAAAATCACATTCCAACATCTTACTCCTGAAGGAATACGCAACATAGGCCACGCGGTAGAGGTAATGGCCGAAAACGAACAACTGTCCGCGCATAAAAACGCGATGACACTAAGAATGTCAGAAATTAAGCATTAAAAGTCAGCAGAACATGTCTTACGCAGCAGATTGCGCCTGTCAGCATTACGGTTTAAGCGTGTCTGCATATTATCATTAGGCAAAGTTTCTAATCCTATACGATAAAAATACAACAATATGAGACCGTTAGAAGAACTTACACGCCCAAATATCTGGGCACTGAAACCATACAGCAGCGCAAGGGACGAATATAGCGGCAACGAAGCAAAAGTATTTCTCGACGCTAACGAGAACCCGTATAATAATCCGCTAAACCGATACCCTGACCCATTGCAAAGAGACCTTAAGGCGCGATTAGCCCAAATAAAAGGGGTAGCGAAAGAAAATATCTTTCTCGGAAACGGGTCAGACGAAGCAATCGACCTCGCCTATCGCTGCTTTACACGCCCGGGAACAGACAACGTGGTAGCCATAGAACCGACATACGGAATGTATAAGGTTTGCGCTGATATTAACGATATTGAATATCGCCCGGTATTGCTGGACCAAGACTTCCAGATCAAATCAGACGAGCTGCTCAAGGCGTGCGACAAACACACAAAACTTATTTGGCTTTGTTCACCCAACAATCCAACAGGGAATAACTTAAATCGCAACGAGATAGTCAAGACAATAGAGTGTTTCGATGGACTTGTAATTGTTGACGAAGCATATTCTGACTTTTCGCAGGAATGCCCATTACGCCTCGAAATAGACAAATATCCCAACCTTATTGTACTCAACACATTCAGCAAGGCTTGGGGATGTGCGGCAATACGCCTCGGCATGGCCTTTGCAGACAAAAAAATCATTGATATTTTCAACAAAGTGAAATATCCATACAACGTTAATGCGCTGACCCAGAAAAATGCCATTGAGGCCTTAGCTGAGCCGTATGAAGTGGACAAATGGATTAAAATTATATTATTGGAGCGCAGCCGAATGATTGATGCATTCAAGTTATTGCCTTCATGCGAAAAGGTTTATCCAACAGATGCGAACTTTTTTCTTGCTAAAATGCACGATGCACAAACCATTTATGACTATCTAAAAAGCAATGGTATAATAGTAAGAAACCGTACGCATGTAAGCCTTTGTGATGATTGTCTGCGCATAACCATCGGCAGCAAGACGGAAAACAATGAACTACTTGCCGCTCTCAGACAGTATTGACCTACAACAGTCTATCCGCATAACAAAATCATGGCATTAATCGTATCATAAGTTCCTGATTGTGAAAAGCCGTATTCAACAAGACAAAACACGGTAAAACACAAGGCGAAAGGCGGCAAAACACAATGTGTT
>ULTX01019736.1_pt1 | contig 11875 bp, 8 predicted proteins | sample 1958041 | NCBI WGS metagenome assembly ULTX01 (sample SAMEA4835747, study PRJEB28245) | human gut metagenome | biome: gut microbiome; material: fecal sample | place: Denmark | collected 2008
GGGTGCTTCGCACTTGCGAAACTTTAGTCAATATATTTTCGTCAATATATTTCAAATTTCCCATTTTCCCGCGCCTGCTCAAGCAAGTCCTGTTCCAAGTTCGACACCAACTCACGCTTTCTGGTACTGAGCAGTATGTCACGAATCAGAGGCGTCGCATACCCAATCGGAGCGAGCTTTCCGGCAGGGACGAACTCACGGATGTAGGCTATCGAAAGGAGTCCGGTGTCCCCGCTGCGCTCAATCCACTCGCCTTTTCTGAACGTCATAAGCTCGGCATAGTCAAGTCCGAATTCCTTGGCAAGAACAGTCATGTCAATCCACCTGCCCCCGAAGTTCTCATATTTTATCGCCGAAGAATATGCCAGCGAGTCGGTAATCTGCATCTGCGGAACGTCGTCGGATACAATGTTCCTGCGAAATTCGGCAAGTGACGGCGATTCCGGAGATATGCACAGGAAATCCGCCCTGACCACAGGAACCTGCAGCACGAACTTTTCCGGGTGCTTCCTGTAGTATTCATCTATCTGTGCCTCAGTGACAAGGGTGTCAAGGCGGTCGTTGATGTAGCGCTGTTCATAACGATATTTCAGCAGCGACTTGCGGTAATCTTCAAGTTCCTTGGTGACATCGAGTTCCGCATCCGAAAGCTGTTTCTCGGCAATGTTCAGGAAAATCACATCCGACGCCCAAGTGTTGATGTATTGATGAGCAAGGCGGGTGCTGTCGTCCGCAGAAAGCCCGGAGGGCAGAACCTTGTTCAAGTCGCTGCGGTAGAGCCGAGATTTGCCCACCGAAGCCACTACTTCGCCGGAAATGACCTGCTCCGCCCACTCACAGGCAGAGGCAGAAAAAAGGATGGCAACAAGAGCCGTCAGTTCCAATATGTGCAGTCCGGTTTTCATCCCAATCAATCAGCAATAAAGTTAAACATCCTTCGGAGCAAGCCAACAATCCCTGTCGGGCAAAGTCCAAACTGCAAATATAACAATTTTTTCGTTCACCAGTCTAAAACGGGCGTCCTTGAGAGGTTTACCTAAAGAATATCCACACTTATCTACTCCAAATTCCTCACCGCATCCTCAAAATCCTCGCGTGAACCCTTCGCCTTGTTCTTGATTTTTGCCCTATAGTTGTAAATCGTGTTTGCAGAATAGTGCAGAAGCGATGCAATCCTGCTGGACTCCGTAATTCCCAATTTGATGAGGGCAAAAATCCTCAACTCCGGCGTCAGAATATCATCTCCTTTCGGCACAATCGCCGCCCCTTCCACAAGAAGAGAGTTAAACTTGTCCACAAAATCGGGATAAAGATTCACGAAAGTCTGGTCAAACATACGGTAGAACTCCATAATATCCTCATCCAAAGGCGCCTGAGCCTCGATTTCGTCCGTGAGGACCTTGGTCTTTCCCTGACGGATATATTTCAGTACACGATTGCGGTATTGCCTCGACACGTTGATGTTGTCCGAAACCATCCCGAGAAAGAGCGTGATGTACTCCTGCTTGACCTTGTCCGACTCCTGCATCTGCGCATTCAGGCTCACAAGACGGCTGTTCACGGCCACCAGTTCGTGATTCCTGCTGTCAATCTCAAGATAGGACTCTTGAAGTTTCGCCCGCATCGAGTCCAAAATCTGCTGTCTCTTGTAGAGAAACGCAAGAAGGAAGAACATCATCACCAAGAGTGCTGAAATACAGATTAGCAGACCCTTTGTGTAGCGGCTCTGACGCGCGTGCTTTTGCTGATAGGCCGCTTCAATTTCCGGAAAGAACATCAGAATCTGCCACGGACGCAGTTTCCCGTTGTAGCAGAGAGCATCCACCATACAATGGTCCGCCGCATAACGGAAAGCCCTGTCGATATCCCCTTTATCGAACATAATTCTTGAAACTTCGTTCAGCGAAGCATAATCCCTCGTCGCACACATCACATCCGCAATCGCTGAACGCAGCAGCCATTTTTCCCGTTCTACCGCATCCTCATCAGAGAAACTGTGAGCATAATAATAGGCCGCCTCAGCATATTCCCTCGAATTTTCCGGACTCACCTTCAGCATCCCGAAAGCATATTCTTTTATTCCCTCTCCATTCCCGGCCGCATCCGCCTCCTCCCTTTTGAGGTCATACCATTCCCAGCTTCCCTCTTTGGTCATCGGCAACAACAATCCGCGAAAAACATTGCGCATCGAAAGTTTTTCCTCATAAGACCCGTGAGTCGGAGCGTATGCCATAGTCTCGCCCCAATAGGTGTGTTCTGCGGCATAATAGTCCCTGATGGCGTTTTCCGGTATTTCGCGTCCGCGGTAGATGTTCAGGATATCATTCGCCTCAACCTGATAGCCGGTCTTCGCATAGAGAACAGCCATAGCAAAATCTGTCTTGGCAAGTTTTTCTTCGTCCCTCATTGCAAGGGCAAGCTCGCGGTTACGGCCCATATAAGCAAGGGAGGAATCTTTGCTGAATTTCAAGTAGCTGTCTGCAAGCCGGAGATTAATCCCGTAAATGAGTTCCGGGTCGGTCTGGTCCGAGAGCACATCTTTCAAAAGGCGCGTTCCCTCAAGAAAATAGTTCTCATAAACGGCCTTGTTTTCGAGAGCCTCATCCAATTTCCGCAGAGTATCAGCATTCTCCGTCTTCGAACAGGAAAAAATAATCGGAATAAGGAGGAATAGGGAGAACGAAATCTTGTGCATATCCGTCAGAATCTGTGGTTTGGGTGTACAAATATATGAAAAATCGGAGATATGCCCAATGATCCCGGACATATCCCCGATGCAAATCCCCCCGGGACTTCGGATGAGCTCATCCCGGGAAATTGTAAATCAAAAGATTAGAGTTTGCGGAAGTCGATTGTGACGTCGAACTTTTTGTCGTCAGCGCCGATTTCTGAGCAATCTGTGACTGTCATCCTGTAGGTTGCGCCAAGTTCAAGCGGCTTATATATTTTTTTGCCGTCTGCATCATTGCCTGTGACTACGAGCTCGATATTACCCTGATTTGAAAGATACTTCTGCGCCTCATCAGTAAGAGTGGCATTGCGCAATTCAACTCCCCAGCCGGCCTGACCGAAGAATTTGAATGAAATATAGTCATAGCGCCAGCAATTGCCTACAAGTTTCTCGTCCTTGTCTTCGCACGCCACACCGGTAAACTGGTAGACGCCGGTCCCTACCTGAGCAAGGGTGACGAACATTCCTCCGTCCCAGCCAAACTGTTGACTCATAGACGGGAAGCCGGCTCCCCAGGCCATAAATGTGATGGCCTTTTCGTCCGCATAAGTCGCAGCCTTGCCGTCAGACTTGACATGACGCACAATGACATACTTCTTTTCGACATTGAGTTCGAATGAATAGAATCCGCTCACAGCCTTGAACTTGAGTCCCTCGCCTGTGATTTCGAAATGGTCACCGTCCAGTTTCCACTCAAGCGGGTTGTCGATTCCCGTGAAACTGATGAGACTTTCCGCATCGACTTTAACTGCCGGAACTTTATAAACTTCGTTACTCATCTTCAGAGCCTTCACTCCGTTCACTGTTATATCCAGACCGGGAACCGTAACTTCAACTTCCTCGTAGGAAACTGCTGCCTTATTAATGCCCTCTGTGAGGTCGAGTATGATTTTGTAACCCTTTCCAGGCTTCACATCAACAGCCTTGATGTTTCCGGCATCCGTCATTTCAAAGGCAGGCGAAAGGTCGATTTTCTTAAAGTCCGGCTTTTTGAACTCTCCTTCCCAGCCTTTCCGATGGAAGAACTTGAATTCAGAGCCCGAAACTGCGAGCTGTCCCGGAACTGCGAGTGTGAATTCATAAATCTTCCGCTCAACCTGAGCCGCAGGATAGGCTCCTGTTTCCGTGTTCCAGCTCGGACCTATTTCCGGTTTTCCAAAGCTTGAACCAATAAGCCAAACTGCACCGGTGCCGTCTTCTGCCAAAGACAAAGGAGTCTGTGCATCCTTCATCGGCTCGACACGGATAAACATACTCTTAGTGTCATATTCCATCTTGTACAATCCGTCAATTGCGCGGAAAGTGACAGCCTTGCTTTCTTTGTCCACATCGAAGAAGTCAGGATCAATGGTCCAGTTGTTCAAATCCACGACATTTCCGAACTCCATCTTCTGTCCTTTCTTGTATTCAGCCACTGAAACCACAGCCGCCGAACCGGTAGGAGATATGCTCAAGTCGAAAAGGTTCAGTTTTATGGTGTAGTTTCCGGCAATGCTGGAACCGAAAGGAATGAGTTCGGTGCTTGATGCCGAAAGAGCCGAACCGTCCCAGCCGAGAGTGATTGTCTCCCCGTCATTGAACTGAGGAGTCACAACAGTCGAATTCACATAAGACGGGAAATTGTCGGTACGCTCATAAATATATTTTTCGGTTTTCTTGAGCTCATAACTCTTTCCAGACTCGTCCACGAGCGAGAGTGTCTCAAAATCAGGGCGTTGCAAAGCCACATCGAGTGTTGTTTCGGTGATTCCGAGTCCAACGTTCTGCGCCCGGAGAACAAGATTGGCTGTGCCGTCAGGTATTTCCTTCAACAGCGGAGCCTGGATGCTGAGTTCATAATTCCCCTCAGTCTTTGTCCTCAGAGTCTCGGAAGCAACCTCTGTCTCACCATAGTAGAGAACAGCCTTAATGGTGGAAAGTGCGAAATCAGCATCGCTCAGATTCAAGTTCACCTTGATATTCGCACCCATATAGGTGGATTCGGTGAATGAATTGACCTTCATCTCAGGACCTTTTTCTGCCCTTTCGAAAGTCGGAGTCTTCTCGCAGGACAGCGCCACTGCGCCCATTGCGATAAAGACAATCAAGTTTCTTATATTCAGTTTCATACGTTTCAGATTTAAATGTTTCTACTTATCCATCCAGATTGCGGAAGCGATGCACTTCGAAGGGATCTTGAAATTGACAGTGTATTTTTCGCCGCCGTAAACAAGAGTTTTTTCCTCAGAAGACTTGTTGCAAACCACAGTGGCGATGCTTCCGTCAGTGTTCTTGAACATCAGGACCTCAACTCCCGAAGGGGCATTGAAACCGCTGATTTTCATCATCTTCGCTCCCGGACGAATCACCGCACTTGCGTGAAGAACATTGTACCAATGGGAATTGCGTGTCAGAGTCTTGTAGTCCGAAGAGTTGATTGTCACAGCTCCATAGCAGGTCTTGCAGGAACCGTTGTGCGGACTGTAAGGCGCATTCTTGTCGTCGAGCATCAGATTCCAAAGCGTCACTCCCATTCCTCCGCGTTTGAGCGTGCCGAGGAATATGGAAGAAAAATCGTTCAGCAGGCAGGAGCCGAAATTGTAGTTCCACTCGCCAATCGAAGCCTCTGTAAAATAGATGTCCTTTTCCGGATTTGCCGTCACGATGTTGTCGAGTTCAGAAACATCGCCGCCGTAGCTGTGCCAAGCGGAACCTGCGGCCCATTTGCTTGCCAGGGCATCGGCATAGATGTTCAGAGGATAGTTGCGCTGGTCATCCTTGTTGTCGTAGTTGTAGTTGTGGTCGAAAAGGAGAATCTTCACTTTCTCCAGGCCGGCATCCTTGAGTGCAGGCCCGAGAACCTTGATAAATTCCTTCTGGTCCTGCCAAGGCATATACATCGACATTGAATTTCCGTGATTGAGAGGCTCGTTCTGCATCGTGATTGCGTGAATTTTGAAACCTTCCGACTGCATAGTCTGAATCCATTTCACGAAATAAGTGGCATAGTCGGCATAGCAGGACGGTTTCAAACGGCCGCTGGTCCAGTTGGGGAAATCCCTCTCAAGATATTTTTTGTCAAATTTCTCATATCCATAAGAGCCGCCCTTCATCCACTTTGGGCAAGACCACGGAGAACCGATGATTTTCACATCCGGATTGATGGCATAGATTTCCTTGAGAACCGGGAACAAATAGTCTTTGTCCTCCTTTGCGACAGCAAAGTTTTCCAATCCCTTGGTGTCGCACCAGGTGTATTCGTCCTTCAGACAGAAATCCGACGCACCGATGCTTACACGAATCAGTCCGGAACCCGCGCCCTCGGTTGGCGAGAAGAGTTCGGTGAGTATTGCAGTCCTGTCTTCCTGACTCATTTTCAAGAGGTTGTATGCAGAAGCGGTGGTGACTGCAAGCCCAAATCCGTCAACTTCCTTTGCGGCAGCATCAAACTCAAACCTCAACTGGTTCGGGCTCATACTTCCAGGCTTCGCAAATTTGAGACTGCCCTTGCTGAAAAGCCGTATGCCGTCAGATGTGGTGATGTATGTTGTCACATCCTCCTGCGGCAGAGGCTTTTCCGGCTGCTCCGTTCCCGGGCCGTCCTCCTCCTTTTCGGCAGAAGAACAGCAGCAGGCAATCGGAAGCGCAGAAGCGAGCGTCCAAAGCAATATCTTAAGTTTCCAATTCATAATCAATATCCCTTATTAGGTTCCAGACTAGGGTTGTTGTCAAGAGCGCCTTGAGGAATCGGCATAAGCACGGTCTCCTCTGTGAGCGGGAGTCTCATCTGCCAGTAGCTGTCCTTCTGAGGCATAGCGTCGTGGATGGCCTTCACTCTCTCAAATCCGTGACGGAGAAGATCGTAGAAACGGAAGCCTTCGAATGCAAGCTCAAGGCGACGCTCGTGAAGAATTGCGTCAATCGCGTCATTCTCCGTAGCCGGAACGTCAATATCCTTAAGACCCGCCCTTTTGCGGATTTTGTTCACATAGTCTGTTGCGCCCTTGAGGTCACCGGTCTTTGCAAGAGCCTCTGCGTGAAGAAGATAGATTTCACCAAGACGCATAAGGATGATGCTTGTGGCGTTGGTTGGCATCTTGTGCATAAATTTGTACTTGTTGCCCGGGTAGTAGTTGGACCAGATTGCCTCGTCCTCGCAGATGCAGGCGTTCTTTCTAACATTGTCGCCTTCCTTCTCATAAGCTGCGACAAGGTCTCGGGAAGGTGTAATCCACTTAATCCAAGAATAACTGTCCGTAGGATTGTAGGCGTTGCGGTGGAACATCATCCACACCCAGTTTCCGCTGCTTCGGGTGAAAGTGACTTCGAAAATGGACTCAGAGGTGTTGCGGACAGCGTCAGTCTCGTCATAAGCCCACATCTGGGCGTAATCGTCCACAAGTTCATAGTTCATTTTCTCGATTGCCTCGCAGTGTTTTGCCACTTGCTCCCAGTTACGAAGGGTTTCCTCCGCGAATATTCTAGCGAGCATTCCATGTGCGAAAGCCTTGGTGAAGAGATGCTTGTTCGAAGGATCGGTCTCCGGAGCGTTTTCTGCAGCGAATTCGAGTTCACCGACAATCTGCTTATAGACCTCCACACGTGCAGTTCTTGGAGGATAGTAGTCTTTGTAGACATCCTCGATATTGTCAGCCGAGATTGCAGGCGGAATGGAGTTCACAAGCGGAATGTCACCCCAAATCTGAGACATATGGAAAAGGTTCCAAGCCCTCCAGCAATACGCCTCGGACTTCCACTCCTTCCACTCTTTCTCAGTCATACTCTCGTCTGCCTCTTTGATGCGGTCGATATTGAATATGATGTTGTTACATTTGCTCACCTGTCCGAGATACCAGTCCCAGTCCCTCTCCACATTCTTGTTCTCTCCGTCCTGGCGGTTAGCCTCGATGGCCATCAATTCTCCAGTTCCGGGGTTACCGCCGTAAGCGTTGTCCGAACGGCATTCCGTATAGACGAGCCAGTCCAGATAGCCCTTCTCCTGAATATCCTTAGTCCAGTCTTGATAGATGGCATTCCTCAGACCCTCCATATCCTCTCTTGTGGAATACTGCGACTCTGCGCTGCCCTCTCCACTCGTCTGGACATTGCCTTCATTGTAGTCTGTCTCCGGGAAGAGGTCCAGATTGCAGGAAGTCAGCGCAAAGGCTACAAGCAATGTCATAAAAATATATTTCTTTTTCATTGTTTCAAATCTTTAGAATTCAACGTTAACACCGAAAAGAACAGTCTTCACGCAAGGATATGTTCCCCAGTCTATTCCCATATTGGTAGCCGAAGCATACTGGCTCATCTCAGGGTCGTATCCCGAGTATTTCGTGAAGGTAATCATATTGTCAAGAGTGATGTATGGACGAATCCTCGAAATGTTCGCTTTCTTCAAAGCAGGATGAACGATGTCGTAGGAAAGGGTTATATTCTTGACTTTCAAATACGAGCCGTCCTCAACCCACCTTGTAGAAGCTCTGAGGTTGTCGAGTTCTCCGGCCTTGGGGATGTCGGTCACCTGTCCCGGCACTCTCCATCTTCTGACTGCGTCTTTAATCTGGTTAGAGCCGTTATACATTCCAATCATCTCGATTTTCGAAGCATTGTAGATGTCGTTTCCAACTGAAGAAGTGAGCAAGAAGCTCAGGCTCAAGCCTTTCCAACTGATGGTATTTGTCATTCCGGCCGTGAAAATCGGGTTGGCGTCACCGATGTAATGCTTGTCGGAAACATTGATTTTGCCGTCGCCGTTCAAATCCTCATAAATCACCATACCTGTCTCCGGGTCAACTCCCCGTGCGGTATATCCCCAGAATTTCGAAAGCGGCTGGCCCGAAGTCATCCTCACCACATACTCGCTCAGAGCCTCGGAGGTCTTGGTGTAGTAGTAAACCTGCTGGAGGGAAAGTTTCTCAAGACGGTTGCGGTTGGTGGAGATGTTGAAATCGGTGGTCCAACGCCAATCGTTCCTGTCAATGTTCACTGAGCTCAATGCAAGTTCAAGACCCCAGTTGGACATTTCGCCCTCGTTCCTGTAGATAGATGGGTTAGGAGCCGGAAGCGGAACATTCATAAGGAGGTTCTTAGTGTATTTGTAGTAGCCGTCCAAGGTTACTGAAAGTCTGCCGTTGAACATCGACCAGTCGATTCCGACATTTGTCTGAGTGGTGGTCTCCCAAGTCAAATCCTTGTTTCCGATGTTGGTCTTCGAACCCAGAGTAGGCACAGCGTCAGCATTGGCTGCCTGAGTCCAGTCGCTGTAGTTGATTCCGTACATCTGCACCCAAGCGTAGTCGGCAAGTCCGGACTGGTTACCCTGCTGTCCCCAACCCACTCTGAGTTTGAGGTCGTCAATCCATCTGACATCCTTCATAAAACTCTCTCCGGAGATTCTCCAAGCCGCTGAAACAGAAGGGAAAAGTCCCCATTTATGTTTCGGAGCAAGCTTCGACGAGCCGTCAGCACGGAAGTTTGCAGTGATGTAGTAGCGGCTGTCGTAGTTGTAGGAGACACGGGCAAGATAGGACATAATCGCCCATTTGGCATAGCCCTGCGACTGTCCGCGAAGACCGCCCTTGTTACCGCCGTTTATTCCAAAAATCACATTGTTGTAGTCAGGAGAGAAGTGGCTGCGTGAGCCGCTGAGGTTTTCCCATCTCGAAGTGGTTGCGGAAGTACCGGCCATAGCCTCGAAATTGTGCTTCGCGTTCCAACAGTTGTTATAGGTGAAGATGTTGTCATAGACCATTCTCATGTCATCGCTTCTTGTGGAAGTCGCCTCTCCGTGCTGTGTGCGTCCGTACGAAGTCTTGATTGGGTCGAGGAAACTGTAGTCGTGCACCCACCTGCGGTCCATTGTCACTGTGGACTTGAACTGGAATGTCCGATGGAACTTGATTGTGGCGTGACCGGTGAGAAGGAGACGGTCAGTCTGACTGTAGTTATTCTCGGTGCGGGCGAGGTTCTCTGAAGGAGTGGTGAGGTTAGCTCCGTAGAATTCTGTCCAATACCAAGATGGATTTGTTTCGCTCCAAGGTTTCGCGTAAGTCGGTGTGTTGATGACAGAAAGCACGACTCCCGCGCGGTTTGAACCGGTTCCGGAAATGATTCCGTTGTTGCGGTAGTGGGAATAAGCAAGGTCGGCGCCCACATTAATCCAGCTGAAAAGGTCCGAATCCATACTTGCCTTGACATTCACCCTCTTGTTGAAAGCCACCGGAAGAATACCCTTTTCGTCGCTGTAGCCTCCGCTAAGGTAATACCTCATTTTGTCGTTTGCATTGGAAACGGAAATCTGATAGTTCTGGTTGATTCCTGTCCTGTAAGTTTCCTTGAACCAGTCGGTTTCATCCTTGAGTCCGTCAGGAAGCGAGATTGCACCGAGTTCGTCCATCAGTTCGCGGTATTCCTCCACATTGAGGACTTCGTATGTGCGTGCGACATTTGCGAGTCCGACGGAAGCATTGAGAGTAATCTGCGGTCCGCGACTTTTCTTTCCCTGTTTCGTGGTTATGAGAACGACACCGTTTGCTGCCCTCGAACCATAAATTGCCGCCGAAGACGCATCCTTGAGAATCTGCATTGTCTCGATGTCCTGAGGGGAGAGATATGCGATTGCATAGTTACCTGTTCCGACAGGAACGCCGTCCACGACATAAAGAGGGTCGTTTGAAGATGCAATTGAAGACGCGCCACGCACACGCACTGTCATTCCGCTGCCCGGAAGACCGCTGGTCTGCTGAACCGTCACACCGGCCACCTTACCCTGGATGAATCCCGAAGCCTCAGTGACAGGACGAAGCTGCATATCCTCATTGGAAACTGTCGAAACGGCCGTGGTCAAGTCGCGTTTACGCACCGTTCCATAACCGATTGCAACGACTGCATCGAGGGCGATTGCCTCTTCCTGAGCCGTAATATTAATCACGCTCCTTCCGGCAACCTGTTCAGTGACAGCCTTATAGCCAAGAGCGTTAAATTCCACTGAGCTTGAAGCAGATGAGAGATTTAGAAGATAGTTACCGTCGGCATCGGTAGTGGTACCGTTTTGAGTACCCTTTTCCATCACGGTCATCCCAATCACCGGATAACCCTGAGAATCCACTACAGTGCCTTTCACAGAATGTTGCTGCGCGAATGCGGCTGTTCCGGCAATGAGCAGCACAAGCATAGTAAGATACTTTCTCATTGGTTGATTATTTAGTTGTGTGTTATCAATACTCGGCCCGGTTTTCTCCCAAGGCCAAGGCAAAGTTATGTATTTTGGCTTTCGGCTGTTCAAGTCCTTGCGACAGAAGTGGACGATATGGGGATAATATTTATTTATCACATTATCCCACAATAAATTACGCGCCTACGAACATCATCAAGAAGTGGATGTCCCAGCGTACAATGGAGCGCGGAGCTAACGCCGTGGTGGGTTATAGCCTTACGGATGCTCAGATTTTTGGGGAAATTGGATTTGCTGCATTGTCGCCATCTGTTTATCACAATAAACAATTTTCATCGGCAACATACATGCAACAAATAGCGCACAAATATGTCGATTATTTTTTGTATGGGACAGGGGCTTTGGACGGCGAACAGCACAAATCTTCTGATTATGAGACGCCGAAGGCGGGATACCTTCGCGATTGAAAATCGCTTGGGTGCTCCCGCCTTTGGGTATTGTTTACATTGGCAAATGCCAATATGTTTTAGTTTTCGGCGAGTTTCTTGACTTCGTCAATGCTTAGCCCCATACAAGAGGCTATGGTTTCAAAAGGAACGCCCGCAAGGATGAGATTCTTAGCGCCATTGCGTGCCTGCTGCTGAATGCCTTGTTTACGACCCTGTTTGAGGCCTTTGCTGAGGCCCTTCTTCACGCCGAAGTTCCAAACGGAGTTGAGGTCGTCTATGAGTGCTTCCTTGTCCATTGACATCTTGATATACAATTATGGTCTAGTTCTCTGCGAGTTTCTTGACCTCGTCAATGCTTAGCCCAATGCAAGAGGCGATAGTGTTGATAGGGACACCAGCAGCAATGAAGTTCTTGGCATCAATACGCGCCTGCTGTTTGCGCCCCTGTTTGAGACCTTTGCTAAGGCCTTTGCTGAGGCCTTGCTTGAGACCCTTCTTGACGCCGAAGTTCCAAACGGAGTTGAGGTCGTCTATGAGTGC
>ULTX01024287.1_pt1 | contig 11784 bp, 14 predicted proteins | sample 1958041 | NCBI WGS metagenome assembly ULTX01 (sample SAMEA4835747, study PRJEB28245) | human gut metagenome | biome: gut microbiome; material: fecal sample | place: Denmark | collected 2008
GGCTTTACCAAGGCCGCCGTTCCAAAGTTTAGACCAGAAATCTTCGAGATACTCAATTATATTGGCGAGTATGGCTCCCAATGGAGACAACAATTCCACAATCGAATCGACAGCTTTTTCAAAAAGATTGGATTTTTGAATGGACGTCGCGACAACGGTTATCCAGTCTAAGAATGCCCCAGTGATTGAAGACATAATGGTGATCAGCGGTGATAGCGTGACCGTGACTAGTTTTATACCGCCAGTGGCAAGTGCGGACAATGCGCTTTTTACGACATTAGCTACAGCAGAAACTGACAGCAGTAATTTACTCAGGAGTGAAACGTTTGATACGGTATCATCTGAGAATACTGTTCCGTCGGCTCCGGACACGGCGTCGATTCCAAAATACTCTTCAGCACTTTGCTTGGCTTCCTCGCTTTTACTGGCGATCGAATCCCAATAGGCATTCCATAGTGCCTGATTCTTAGGCCGCCAATTAGCAATGCGATCGAGATCTCGAGACCCGGTTTTATCGACCCACTGTTTCATCCAATCCGGCATTTGCGAATATATCGACAAGGCCTGTTTTTCGGACGATTGGTCTTGGCCGGTCACCGCTTCCCAGTATTCGTACCATGCATCTTGATTTGACTTCCGCCAATTTGTTATTCTGGCTAATTCTGACGAACCACTTACATCAACCCAATGCTGCATCCATTTTGGCATTTTTGCATACAGCTCTTTGGCTTTTTCTTCATTTTTGGTTAAGCCTTCAGAGATAGATCCGTTAATCGCGCTGGCTGATGAATCCAGTGTATCACTCGTTTCGGTGATTGCCTTGGCCATAGTTTCGCTATAGTCAACGGATATCCCCATCGCTTCACGAATCACATCAGTAAGCGTATAGAATCCGGCTGTGACACTAGTCAGTGTTTCTCCCGTAATTGGCGGAAAAATAGCGGTCCATACTTGATGAGCAATGCTCCCGATTTGTTTAAAAATCGCATAAATATTTTGAAGTGATGCAATAAGTAGGTCACGGCCACCATTATCATGCCAGACTTCCAAAATAGCATTTCTGGTTTCAGCGGCAGATGAGATGATATTACTAAATTCGTCATTTACAGCAGTAAGAAGATTCGTCGCCTCATCAAAATCGCCGATAATGTATCTCCAACTCATAGTCCATCCGGACTGCATGGCTTCTTTCAGAGTATCGAATAGCTGAGTAAATGTGCGAACCTTTGTGGCAGCATCCGTTGCAGTCTGACCGAGTTCAAGAATTGCAACGGCTTGTTCTTCGGTATATCCCTTATTCTTCCAATACTCGACTCGTTGAACGATTTCTGCATCGGTAAGATCTTCGTAAGACTCCGTGAATTTTTCCAGAGTTTCCGTTAAGATATCGCTTGTTAACCAGCTATTCTTTAACGTTTCGCGAAAAGATCCTTCCTTAGCAATCATCTTATCAATTTGAATGCCATGTACTCTGGCAGTTTCCATCAAACTATTCTGGAAAATTTCACCGCCCATATTGGCATTAACGACTGAATTCCAGTCCGTAAGTTTGACTGCTCCAGAAGCGAGAGCCTGCGATAGTTGATACATTGCCGTGGAAGTTTGCTGCACAGTTGATCCCGAAGTCGCGGCAAGATTAGCAATGCCTTTGATCGCTTTTGTCGAGGTATCCAGATCAACACCGGCCGCCGTAAAACGACCGATATTTTCAGTCATCTGAGTGAACTTATAGATGGTCTTATCGGCATAGTGATTCAGGTCATCGAGCGCGACATTAACCTGATCGAGAGTCGTTCCTTTAGACTTTGTATTAGCCAAAATCGTTTGGATCGACTTCATCTGAGTTTCGTATTCATTAAAACCGGATTTAATGGGTTCAATCGTAAGTGCCTTCGCTATGCTTTCAGTCATGGCGATTGCTCGATTGGTTAAGGTTCGAATGATTTGATCCCCGACAATCCCTATTAATGTAAATCGGGATTCGATCTTGTCGATAGCTCTTTCAATAGGTGACAAATCTGTTTCACGAGCAGCGTCCTCTATTTCTTGGAACCCGTTTTTTCCGTTTTTAAAAATTAACGAATCGTCTAATTTTCTAAGAGAATGGATACTCGTTTGAATGTTGCTTTCGAATTTTCGATTATCAAATTCCATCGAAACAATTCGATTATCAATCTCATTCATTCCAGAGTCACCTCCTTCCAAGCTTCATCTGCTATCCGATCAAAAACAGGTCGCATGGCAGGATTTATATAATCGACACCCTTAACATAACCGCCATTTCGTGTTCCATGTCCCATTTGTAGAATAAGAGCGATATTAACTCCGTGATTGACGTTCGTATTGCTCCAATGGATCTGATAAGACGATTTACTTTTAACAACTTGGTATTGCCACGAAGCTGCGGTTCGTCCCGTATCAACCGGCGTATTTTTAGATAGAGCAAGGACACCTTCTTCGCCATATTTGTTAAGCTTCTGAATAAGAGCACCGTTCGTGGCTCTTCTAAAAAAGCGTTTTGTTTTTTCGTAATTCCCTTTGCAAGTTACTCGAATCATCCTCTAGAACGGCACTCCTTTCTTCTTGCGGAATTAAGAGCCTTATTTTGGGCAATAGTATCCTTATGGCTCATCTTTTTGCCCGGCCCTTCCTTAATGGCGCAAATTCGAATGAGAGTCATTAGCCGATTGATATGCCATTTTTCACATTCAAATGGAATTCCATACCGAATCATCCAATAATAGATTACCTCGGATGTGATAATCTTTTTGGACGGGTGAGTGCTATTCTCCCGAAATGTCGTTGCGGTCATACTATCATTTATATAGCTCAGGATGCTAGCGTAGTTGTCTTCGGAAAGTGCCAAATATGTTTCTTCGGCAATACCCGGGGCAATCGTCATGCAGCGGATATAATCGATGAATTCTTTTCGCGTCATCTTTGGAATATTATCCATAAAGGATTTCTTCCATTTTGATTCCCATTTGGAAATGGAAATAAGAGAATGCTCCAAATTCAGAGTTTGCTCTTTTGAGAAAATGAATGTGGAAGTATTCTCATCAAAAAGCTCTCGAGCAGGAATTCTAATCTGAAGCATTCTCTATCGCCATCCTTACTTATCCTTGACCTGCGGAATTACTCCGTTCATAAAAGCGGCCGCTTCGTCGGCATTTGTAATCAAGCTCATAAACAACTGATCATAAGCAGGGGTCTGTCTAAAATCTTCTCGAATCTCATCATTCTTAATGAACCGCCTGCCATCCGGAGACTTCTTACCGACCGATCGAAGAATAAACTTACTAAAGAATTCATTCAACTTATTGCCATCCTGATCGTTCAGAAGAGCATTCAAATTAGCAATCATGCCGCCTTTAAACTCAAGATCCATTCCGACAATTTCGGACTGGGTCAGATTGAAATAAAATTCTTCGTCATGTTCATTTCCATTGTAATCAGTGTAATGAATAGTTTTTGCAATCATAAATATGGTCTCTCCTTTCAATGTGTGTCAATTAGCCAGCCTTAAGCATGTTAATAACTTCGGTCGGAGACGGAAGCCTTGGCGCTGCGTCTGCACTGCCATAGAGAATCTTCTCAAGTGCTGCAAGCTTCTCCTTATCTACCTTCAGAGAATTAATTGTGATCAGGGATGTATTCTTGTACCCTTCAAGCTCAGCCGGAGTGGTTTCAAATTCCCAACTCATTTCGATCGGTTCCGGAGAATCATTAATCGACTCATAGGAACGCTCAGACGGAGAAGCGGTCGCACCATAAACAAGATGCAGTTTATATCCAAGACCTTCACCCTGAACATCATTGCCAATCTGAGTCTGATAGGAAAGACCAAACTTCTTACGAGGCTGCTGCCCAACGTATACGCCAGCGACAACCATAGACGAGCCGTCGCAATCGTAAAATTCATCAGGGAACATGTACGCATTGATGGTACCGCCAAACGTTTCCGCGCTTCGAAGAGATGCATACTTAATATCGTCTGCATACACATCATTCGCTTCCGCACCGTCGGGAGTCTCATCAATGCTGGTCAAGCCATTCCAAGCAACGCCGTCGCCGTAGGTTCCCTCACTGGTTACCGGATAAAGTACGCCCTTGCGAATACCCATTTCATAGAAGCGTTCGCCACTGGCATCCCATTTCAATTCTGCCATTAATAAATACCTCCATTTTGATTTTAGTAATAGATAGTGAATGGATAGTGATTGAGGTTGTCTGCCGGATACGGTTTTCCAAACTCACACAACGGGAATTTCAAAAGTGTATCCAGAATCTTACCGTCTGGATTTCGATCGATCAGGATACCTGCGTATGCCCGACCAATTAAATATGGCCTATCATCGGCATGCTTAATAGGCAGCTTAGATAGACCGTAAATAATACATGGGTATTTCAGTTTTACCGACTCCGGTGGTTGAAAATACACGTTTTTGCTTCCCAATGCGATTTCGAATTTACGATGAAGATCCGCTCTCTGGCCCATTGTAAACACCGCCAATCGTTAAAAGAAGACGAGGGCGCTGAACTTCAACATCAGTGATTTTCCAACGTGCCCCCATCCATTTGATATAGCGTATAGCAAAGAAATGATCATAGGCATATGCGTCCGCCAAAATACTAATCAGGTTATTGACGTTCAAATTGTCATTCAGTTGACCATTTGCGTTATCTCTCCGACGTGTATTTCGAAGCACGTCCCCATAATAAGTTCGTTCAGTAACTTGCTCCTCCCAAACTCCGGGGGACTCCGTTTCCTTTGTTTCGGCATATCCCACTACACCATAGAATTTAGCCATATATTAAGCAGCCGTATAGTGTTCCTTGGTCTCGCACTTGACAACTTCGAACGTCTCTTCCGAGGTACTGGCCTTCGGCTTGGCGTAAGTGACCGTGATAGGAGAAGCCCCGCCATTGACCACCTTGGTCAGATCGAACGTCATTCCGGACGGCCTGTAGAAAGCAGGAGCATCCGTAGTATTCTCGCAAATCAGCATAGACCCAGAAATATAGTCGCGATAAACTTCTTCGGAAGTGGCCGCAATTTCGTTATACTTCGGAGTACCGGTCACCTTATAAATACCCTTGACCAGCACCGTGCAGCTATTTTCGGTATCAGCAACTGCCGTGTATACGGATGCGTCGACATACTTGTGCGCAAGATCACCATAGATCATGTGCTTATCCATGCTACCGAGAACGAGCTTGTTATACCATTCAGGATTCTTAACAGCCATTGTGTTTTACCTCCATTTTGATTTTTAGCCAGCGGAAACGACAGTTTCGATCGCCATAGCAGAATACGGTTTCGTCAGAGCGCCAGAGAAGCGGGTCTCGATCAGATACTTCTGCGCGTTGTAGTCAATATCGAAATCGTCGAACATATTGACCGCGCCACCCCTATCGGCACCGACGTTGTAATCATTAAGATTGACGATCAGGCCAACCAGATTATGGGTCTCGACCTTAGCGCCATTGGTAACGTCTCGGCTAAGGCCTTCCATGGTCGGAACAGTTACAATATCCTTGACACGGAGCGCCGTCTTGAGCTTATCCATGGAATCATAGATAATGCGACCCGTCGTATCCTCGAGAAGCAGCATGTCAGTGATAGCGTCTTCCGTCGTATAGAACACCGGATCGCCGGAGCCACGATAATTCTTACGGCTCTTGATAATCGCACGAATAGTAGCCTTGGCGATATCAGATTCACTGGCGCTCTGTGCAATGGTAACCGGAACCTTGATCGTGAACAGATCAGAATCGGTCCAAACCGGGCGAACGTGATCCTCAGGAATCTTGTCGTCACTGGATGTAGGGCGGCCATCACCGGTCAGGATAGCACGCGCGCACTCCTCCTCGAGCATCATGCGCATTTCCTGCTTCAGCCACGCAATGACGTCGAAATCGGTAATATCCAGAACGTCATCGCGATCCATCTTCTGCTTCTTATAGATCGTAGTCGGATCAGTCGTTCGCTTAAGCAAGCTGAACACTTCTTCCTTCTTGAACTTGCCCTTAATGTAACCCTTAGCACGGGCTTCATCCTCAGTCAGATCCGCGAACATAGACTTGACACGAGAGAACGGAGTTCTATGAACGGCATTCATTACCTTAGCAACCCAGTCGTCTTTACGTTTAATGAACTCCGGGGGAGTATTCAGGTTGTGCGGTTCCGGGAACAGCATGCCGACATCTTCAATACCATGGGCGAGGAAGGCATCCTTCATAGAGCCTCCGCGACGAGCATCACTAATGATATCGGCAATTTCTGCGTGACTCAGGACATTGTCCGGTTCGTCATTTTCAAAAACATTGTGCTTCACTTCTTCGTCCTCCTCACTGTCGCCAGCAGCCTGACCGACAAGATAATATACTGCATTTTTCTGATCCTCGTTCAGCGTGTTAAATACTTCGCCAACGGTCATGTTGGAATAATCGGGCATGTCATCTTCTCCTTCTTCGCTATGCGCGAGCTCTTCATCTTTACACTGATTTTCGTCTTCTTCGCTATGCGAAAGGAAATCATCAATGTCAAAATTACCGTAGATCATGGCTTCCGTAGCACAGTCCTCGCCATGCTCTAGATCGAGATAGTCAATCAACGCACCCGGGTTCGCCCCGGCGAGAACAAGGCTTACTTCCTTGATAGAGCCGTGAAGAACATCTCCACCGCTCTGTTTCAGATTATTTGCATAAATAGAAAGGGCGCTAATATCGCCGTGACGAATCAATTCCCGAGCATGATTTCCCATGTCCGTATTGTTCAGAGCACAATATGCGTACACGCCCTCTTTTCTATTTTGAAGCAACGCATGCCCGAGAACATTCTCTACATTATTATGCGAATGCTGCCAGACAAGCGGAACGGTATGACCGTCATCAGATGCAAACGCATTTCGACGAATAGTTCGTCCATCCGCGCATTTGAGGTCATTCTTGGTGGCCCATCCACCAAAATCCCACTTATTCATATTTTCCTCCTTCTGAATAATCCTCCATAGGTTGCCCATTGTATGTACTTGGATCATACAGGCCCATATCTTGCTCAGAAGCATTTAGATTTTTATTTCGAAGAAGATCAGCATCAGGGGTATCAGAAGGTTTATACCCGAGGATTTGACGAATCTCGTTCGACGTTAAGATCTCGTTCCGAGTAAAACTGTCAGCGATAGTTGCCATCTGCTCGACCGGAACCAGTTTAAACGGCTCGTTAAAGAACACGATGCGCTGCTTCTGAGTTCTTGCTGTTTTAGTCAAGAACTTTCGATTCATCTCCGTAGTAATTGCAGATAAAATAGGCTCTATGGTACGATTGTAATAATTCAGCATCGTCGTTTCGTCAGCGGTTCCGTCCAGAACAGTAGTTGTCATACCGAGCTGGCTATACACCATATTCGTCAGGAATTCGATTTGAGACATCAGATTATTTTCAATAGATCGATTAAGCTGAACGATCTTCTCGGTTCCATCAGTGTATGCAATGCCGTATTTGCTTCCGGCCAGTTGCATCTCTATATCTTTTCTCCGCTGTTCAGCTTGCTGTTTTCTTGCTTCCGATTTAACCACATACGGAAGCTGAATAATCATGTCCAACTTTCCGGCACTGCTCTGTTCGTCGATTTCGTCCAACAACACGAGTTTTCGATTTAGTCGCTGAACGGTAGAGTTCGGCTCATTCATGATCGCATACAATGGATTTTCAACGATCGCGACATTCTTTTTAGGTAGTGTTATATCTTCCCTAAGACCTGTTGCTTCATTGTACACACTGATCTTCACATGTTGAGGATACCATTCTGTAATTTTCCCAACTCGCATACTTACAACATCAAAAGCATTGCCTTTTGCGTTTCTCAAACTCGCTGTGGTGTCCGTCGGAACAATAGCAACGCAGCCTTCATCGCATAGAGACATGACAACATCCTGAATGAATGCTCTTCCTGTTTGATCTGTATTGGCCGATACAGTTAGGCATTCGTTCAATCCAGTGTCCATCGCATACAAAAAACGGTCATCATCGTCGAGCCGTGCATGCTCAATCGTGATGGCCGCTGCGTCTATGGCTATTCGTGTATAAATTGATGCGATAATCGAGCGTTCTTTGCCATGAGAATATCGACGTCTATCTGGCCGATATCCTCCGAAAGAACCTAATCCATAAGTATATGCGCTTTTCGGGGGATCCTTATTAAGAAAAGCATTCCAAGCATGCTGCAATCTATTTGTAATATCCATTTGACACCTTCTTATTCAAAAGAATCTTTATTTAATTTATAAGCGACATAGGCATCGATCATTCCAGCTACAACGTCAATCTTTGCCTCATGCCGCTTTTTCATAAGTTTTCGGTTACCGTTCGTGTCTTCAAGTGTTATTGCATTTCCCAAGCAGAACTCAGTTATCTTTTGATCAAATATCAGCAGGCGTTCTTCTGCTAATTTTTTAAGTTCACCTAAAGGAACCGTCTCGGTCTTAGCGCCTTGAATGACTTTTTCAATCGCGTAAGCACCATTTTCTCGAGCCCATCGCTCGATAAATTCTCTGGCATTGTATGGGTCATAGCCAACGGAACGAACATCGTAACTCGAAGATTCCATAAGCCACTGATCTAAATCCTCGTATACTATATCCATATCGAGAACTGTTCCGTCAAGAATGATTAGACTACCTTCTTCAATGAATTCGTCGTATTTTAGTCTTAATGCAGATGGTAGTCTAGCGAGTGTCAACGAGCTAATATAGCATCTTGCTTTAACGCCGAATTCGTCTCCTCGAAGCGGGAACAGGAATGTAAACGCGCAGAAGTCATCACCTTGTGATAGGTCACATCCCATAGAGCAAGGCATGCCATTAAAACTTTTCGGCGAGTGAAGAAGCGTTTCTTCATATGTAAAGAAATATGTATAGCCCTCCATAGGTATGCCAAAGCGTTTTGCGAGGATGTCATTTCTGGATGCAGGTGCTTTTTCGGCTCGTTCAACATCCTGCTGATAGGCCTCATAGCTAACGGTTTTTCCTATGTTCGGATTAGCTTTGAGCCACATGGACGGATCAGATACTTCATTTATGTCGTCCAATCGGTAATACCAAATGGATACTTGCGGAGCATGATATTCGCCCCTAAGAATACTAAGGAGCTCCATTTTTATCGTATCGCCGCTTCCATTTCGAACAGTTCCCTCAGAGCTTGTAGCGATAATCAGGTAATCTTCCATTTTACTAGCGCCCTGCTCAATCGCGCCGATTACGTCTTCTCGAATATCGCCGCTCAGCCACTCATCGACAGATGCGACTTTAGGGCGATATCCTTGGAGCTTATCGATGCTCATCGGCAACACTTCAAGCAGCGAATTGGTCATAAAGTTTTCTATGCCTTTTTTGGTCGACGCTAGTTTTGTTCGATTCGCTTTGGAACCTGTTGTATTTTGAAGAGAACCCTCAGTTAAAAATTTGAACAGGGGACCTCGTGCTCGGGTAATAGAGGTTCGTATAGGGCTAAGAACCTCATCGGCTTGGTTCATTGTTGGGGCAGTGGTGATTTGATGCGTCGTCGTATGATTAGCATTCAGAAAATAGTTATGAATGCAACTATCGTACATTGACTTCGCACCGCCTCGGGCTATGATAAGATATTGTTTTTTGGTTAATCTCTTTCGAAGGGTTCGTCTAACAAATCGCCCGCCATTTTTATCTGAATACGGAACATAGATATCTCTGTCTACAAAGTAGTACCATCCGAATACTTGCTCTGCCCACAATTTATAGCTGTCGAGCATATGAAAATCTGAGCCATCTGTCAGAACCATTTCGGCTTCACAGAACTTGATGAAATGCTCGACTGGTTTCGGATCGTAATAGACACCGGGATTTGCGATAAGGTCATCGATTCGATTCATTTCCATGGAGATTGTTCGGCAAACCGGAATCTCGCCTCGCATAACGGCATCTCTAAATTGTCCATAATACTTAGGCGTAGCTGTATTTGACAAGTCTGTCTGGAACATACGTCTCCCTTACTTCTTCTCTTTTTCCTTATCTTTCTCTTTGTCATCGCTATCGAATTTCATATTTGTTTTCGATGAGACTGCTTTTTTCAAGATATTTTTCATCATTTCGGTACCGACATCTTCGAAAGCTCGTGTTAAAATCTTTTTTCCACTTGAAACGATTGCATTTTTCTTTGGAGCGGTCAATTTTCGATACTCTGTAGAAGCTCTGATATAATTGTTCTCGAGTTGAAGGCGAGCAGTCTTCATCCGGAGCTCATCATCAGTCATGTCTGAGATAGTTTTCTTCTTGGCAATATTTTGCGCGACCTTTTTATTAGTTTTTGATTTCGATGTGCTGGGCACAGCATTTTTCTCATATCGAATTTTACCCTCTGGGGTAAGTGTTCCATCATAGTTTCGATAACGGCGTCGTCCCCATCGCATTCCGATGATACCAGAATGCTCAATTTCATAAGGCGTCACGATAGCTCTCTCCTCCTTTCGATCAATATTCTGATTGCGAATATGTATAAAGACGCCATCCTATTTCAGCAATCTGATTCTCTAAAGCATCCATTACAATAGAGCTAGATGAGGGGTCGAATAGTTTTCGAACATGCAAATACACATAGCTCTTTGTTTCCTCGACAATAAATACATCTCCAGACCAATCGTCCCAAGTCTTTTCTTCATTTTGAATCCGAAATGGCGAAGACGGACCAATGCCCATTTGCTGTAGCGTAGCAAATGCTCCGTTAATAAATGCGATAATGCTCTCGTCGAAAGCGTTATAGTCGGGTTCTAACCCAATAAGTTTTTTTATAGTGTAGAGAATGCTATTCATAAAGTCGCTCCTCACCAAAGTTTTGTATCGCCCGGGGATCTTTCTTTCGGCGGTATAATTAAAAGCGACTCATCACCATAATGAATCGCTCTATGCGTTCTATCGGATACGCAAATCAGATACTCCGGATCATAGATCCAGTCACGATCCTCAAAAATATCATCTAGAGTGACAGGGTTCATATGATGAACGGTCAATCCCTTTCCTATAATCCGATCGGCAATACCTAAATCGCAGCCATCGTCTCGTAATATGACTTTTTGCCTAGCTGCCAGCCACCTCTTATTAGACCGGTAAAACGTTTGATTAAAATGGCGATCAAATCCGAATTTTTCTGCGCCAACAACGCCGCGTAGACGAAGATATCTGTAGCGTTCCTCGAACGTGCATAGTCTCCTCAAATCCCGATAGCATCTGTCTATCATTCGTCCACCTCATCAACGATCTGCGTATCAGATATGTCCCGATACTCACACATCGCACTGATGGCATTGGCATACAGTTCCTCAGTTCTCCGTTGCGAATCCAGAGCCTCTGTCTTTGCGCGAAGCATTCTATTCTCGCTTATCAACCGCTCTTTTTCGAGACGTTCTCTTGAGGAACCTAATTTTAGGTAGTGTGCAATTACCTGAGATGAAGCCGTCCCTTCCCTAAGCTGTCTTTCGGCCAAGTCAACGGCCAGACTTATGAGCTCGTTCTCCTTCTGATCCGGAGACAGAGCAGGAGGACGAGAGTATTCGGACACTTTATTAGACTTGCGATCCATATCTGACTCCTTCTTTCTATTTTTTGCCTCACTATCTGAGGATTTGGGTCAAGATATCCAGTAGTTTTCGTCCCTGAAAGGAGAGAAACCACGAACGACTTTATTTAAAAAGCTCAACACTGGATATCCTGAGCAAAATCCTCTTCGAAATATGTCCCCCGGAGAATTTT
>ULTX01003561.1_pt1 | contig 11768 bp, 7 predicted proteins | sample 1958041 | NCBI WGS metagenome assembly ULTX01 (sample SAMEA4835747, study PRJEB28245) | human gut metagenome | biome: gut microbiome; material: fecal sample | place: Denmark | collected 2008
TACTGTCACTGCCTTCAGTTTGAGCGCAACCAGTCTCGAATTGAAAATCGATGAAACCAAACAACTGGATGTTTTATTCTTTCCGGAGGATGCTAATAATTATCCGAAACTGATTTGGGAAAGCGATAATGATAAAGTTGTTACAGTGAGTCAGGAAGGTCTTGTTACTGCAGTGGGAATCGGCAAGGCAGTTGTGACGGCAAGAACAAAAGACGGCTCTCTTTCGGAAACTTGTGCGGTTAAAGTCTGGAAATATAAGGACTTGGAATTTTCGGAGGAAATATATAGTATTTGGGGCGGCGCAGAACACCCGACTCGGATTACATTTACTCCGACCCCTTCAACGGCTGTTGCCGAGGATTTCATTTGAAAACTTGAAAGACCGGAACTTCTGGATCTCCAGTTGGACGGAGAGGCTTATGCCCGAGCATTGGCGGGCGGCAAGTGCAAAATGACTGTCACTCCGAAGGACGGTGATGCAAGCCTTTCGAAATCAACGTATATCATGGCTTATAAGTACAGATTTGCTCTTCACAACCGCCGTCCTGACTATGGTGAACTTTCATTTGTCAATTATGGAATCGCAGATGGTGAAACCATTGATCTCACTAATACCTATGATATGGATAATGGTCACCCGTGCCTTTTTGTCATAACTTTCGGTGATTTTGGATTGGAACCTAACAAAAATTTTGAGATAGCTGTAGAAGATACGGGTGTTGTTGATATTGAGAAACTTAAGATATCTACGGGGAAGTACAGTAATTCCAAAAAATATTTCTATAGGATTACGTTTCCATTGGGGACAAAGAAAGGCACTGCTAAGTTGACTCTCAAAAACACAATGAATGCAGAAGACGGCAGCGTTCTCAACACTTACACCCGCGAATTCACACTCCTCGTCCCGGAAAGCACAACGACAGAGTAAACATCGCTGTCTCGGCCGGCAAATTCTAATCGGCGTTTTCGTGGCAATACCTTCCGAATTGTCGCGGAATACGTCGGGTTATTAATGATTCGATGGAATATACGCAGCATTATAATTCTCCACTGGGTGGAATCACCCTAGCCAGCGACGGCACGTCCCTTATCGGCCTGTGGTTTGATGGACAGGAATATTTTGCCGATGCACTTGAAAAAGAGCACGAGGAGAAAGACCTTCCGGTATTCGTGGAGACCCGCCGATGGCTGGACATCTATTTCAGCGGACGCCAGCCGGATTTCACACCGCCTCTCAGAATGAAAACTACCCCCTTCCGAAAAATGGTATGGGAAATTATGCTTACTATTCCTTTTGGGGAAACTATGACCTACGGAGCAATCGCGGTGCGTATTGCCAAGCAAAAAGGCCTTCGACAGATGTCAGCACGGGCTGTTGGGAGTGCTGTGGGGCATAATTCTATCTCCTTGATTATTCCATGTCATAGGGTTGTCGGCTCAGACGGAAAGCTTACGGGATATGCCGGAGGGCTTGACAAGAAGGTTAAGTTGCTGGAACTGGAAAAATCTCAACCAGTCCTGCTCTCCTTTAATCCCTAAGGCAGCCGATAGGAACGACATAAACTCCGTCTTTGCGGCGATAGGCATACTTGCCCACGGCAGTGAGTACCATAAGGAATGATGGATGTTTCATCTTATCCGTGTCAATCTTTGCGGCAAGATCTTTAAGATTCTTCGCACCCTCTTCAATCAGGCGGTCGCCCCCAAGTTTTATTTCAATAAGCCCGTATCGTCCGTCTCGCAGGTGCATAACGGCATCACATTCGAGCCCGTATTTGTCTCTGAAATGGAAGACTTGTCCATTAAGGGCGTCCGCATATACCCGGAGGTCACGGATACATAGCGACTCGAACATAAGTCCCATTGTATTCAGGTCGTTAATTAAATCATTCGGTCCAAGCCCGAGTATGGCTGTACCTATGGACGGGTCCACAAAATATCTCGTGTTTGATGTCCGGATGGCAGCCTTTGAGCGAAGATTGGGATTCCAAGCTTCGGAGTCTTCTATGACGAAGATTTTCTTCAAGGCTTCGATGTATGACGATGCGGTCTTTTCATCTATTGAACTTTCTTCGTTTGGGGCCATATCCGCGACCAGGGTTCCAAGCGTTGCCTGCGTACCGATGTTTCTTGCATAAGAACGCATAAGCAGTCTTGCTGTAGTCGGACTTCTTCGTACCTTATCCACTCGCGAGATGTCTTTTTTTATTACGGCTTCAACATAATCAAATGCTTGATCGAGTGCAGTATTTCCTGCGAGGCTACAAGCGAAAGGCCATCCGCCACGGCATATAAGAAATGCTATATCCTCCAATTCGAGACTGTTTGAGACAGCGATGTCACCTGCGGAATTGAATAAACTTCCAAGGCTGACTGCTCCATTGGATTCACCGGATTCATACAGACTCATCGGACGCATCGTCACCCAACCGAAGCGTCCTGTCCCAGAATGTTTCATCTCATCCTCGTCAATCGGAACCGCGGAACCTGTGAGTATGAAAAGTCCCGTGTCGTGCCTATGGTCGGCTTCAAAGCGGATGGCATCCCACAGTTTGGGAGCGAGTTGCCATTCGTCAATAAGACGCGGCGATTCTCCTTCAAGAAGCAGTTTCGGGTTGAGGTCAGCCATTCTAAGGTTGCTTTCCAAATCTTCGGGAGAGTCCATATACAAAATGCTTTTTGCACGTTGCTCCGCAGTGGTTGTCTTGCCACACCATTTGGGCCCTTCGATGAGCACAGCCCCTTTTCCTTCCAACTTGCGCTCAAGAATCCTATCCGCTATCCTTGCTTTGTAAACAAATTCCATATCCCTGTTTTTCAGGCAAATATAACGATTTTATTTTTATATTTCCTCAGTTGGCTATTTTTCATTTCTCCAGTTGGCTATTTTTTGTTTCCTCAGTTGGCGAAAACTCAATTAATGATGAAAAACCCCGGAATCTAAGTAAAATTACGTATAGGAATTGTTGCCGTAAATCGTTTTCTTTGCGAAAGTTATTATTTGATAATCCTTAAAAACCAAAAACTATGAACCATCATTTTTTCAAAACAATTATGGTCGGAGCGCTTGCTGCGACATTGATTCTGGGGGGGGCAGGATGTAAGAAAGCTCCATCTGTCGTGAACGTTTCTGACATCAGTTTGAGCGAAGAGAGTTTAGAATTGAAAATCGGTGAAACCAAACAATTGGAAGTTTCAGTCTTGCCGGAGAATGCTTCTGACAGGACAGTCGTTTGGGAAAGCGATAATGATAAAGTTGTCACAGTTAGCCAGGAGGGTCTTGTGACTGCAACGGGAAGCGGCTTGGCAATTGTGACTGCGGCGACGAGTGACGGCTCTCTCTCTAAAATCTGTAAGGTCAGAGTTTTGACCAAAGTGACGGCTCTGTCTTTTCAGGAAGTTGACTATAATCGTGTCTGGGGCGGAGCCGAACATCCCGATATAATCGAGTTTACTCCAACCCCAGAAACCGCTGTAGCCGAGGACTTCCTTTGGGAAATTGACGATCCTGAGCCTATTGAATTCTGGTTGGACAAATCTGCTTACGTCAGGGCATTGTCATTAGGAATATGCAATATTAAAGTCACTCCGAAGGACGGCGATGCAAGTATTGCGCAAACCATTAGAGTCATAGCCTATAAATACAAATTTGGTGTATTCGCTTTATCCGAACCTTCGACTATTACGGGTGACGGAATAGAGGACGGAGCCAGCATTGATATGTCTAAACTTATGTCTGCGGAGGGCGTACCGGTCATTTTGGTCGAAGAAGTTGCTCACACCGGTGTTACTCTTGTGGAAAACTATGAGATAACTGTAGAAGATACGGGGGTTATTAAAGTTGATAAGATTGAAAAAATCAAGGCGCGCAAAGAGGCTTTTTGGATCAAGCTGCCACTGGGGACCAAAAGCGGCACTGCTAAGTTGACCATCAAAATGACACAAATGGGACGGGGCGGCGTCGTTCTCAATACCTACACTCGCGAATTCACACTTCTCGTCCCGGAAAGCACAACGACAGAGTAGACATCGCCACCTCAAACCACAAATTCTAATCGCTGTTTTTATGGCAATTCAATCGGCGTTTTCGTGGCATTTTGTCCGGCGTTTTCGTGATAAGATATTAACCCCAATCCCCGGGAAAATCGTAGTTCCCCGGGGATTGCATTATCACACTCGTTTCTTTATTGAATCCATTTCTCCAGTTGGCTATTTTCCGTTTCCTCAGTTGGCTAAAATCCCAGTTCGTCGAGGATGCGGTCGAGATGGGCGTAGCGGTCGAGGGTGAAGAGGACGTAGCGGATGTCGACGCAGACACATTTGTTGTAGTTCGGTGTGTAGCTGGCGTCGCTCGCGAGAGATTCCTTATTGCCGTCGAAGGCAAGGCCTATGAGTTCGCCGCGGGCATTGAGCACAGGGGAACCGGAGTTGCCTCCCGTGATGTCGCAGTTGTTGAGAAAATCCACCGGGAAATCTTTTGGACTGACTCCCGCTCTTTCAACTCCGGTTTTCGCTCCTTTGTCTCCGGTCTTTTTGCTTTTTAAACCGCAAACACTGCCGGAAGCCTTGATGCAGCTGCTCCAGACTCCGAATTCGCCGCTTTCAAGAAGCCTCTTCCAATCGTCTTTGAGACAGAAATCGTAGGAGGCCGGGTTATGCTTTTCGAGCACGCCTGCGAGGGAGCTCTGATGGCCGCAATGGACGGCGTCATAGGGGTTGAGCCCTCCAACTGTGCCGTAGGTGATGCGCATAGTCGAGTTGGCGTTAGGATAGACCGGTTCTCCTTTGTCAAGACGCATTTCGTAGAGTGCGTGGGTGTATTCGCGGCTGAGAGCGAGTATGTCCGGATTTCCCTCGATTGCCCTCAATTTTTCGTTGAAAACCGTAATCTTCACATCCTGAAGGAAGCGGAATAACGGGTCATCCCCAAAACGGCAGTTTTCTCCACCGCGTCCCATTTCTCCGTGTCCGAAAGCTCCATTTTCCGGGCCTCCGTGCTTCTGTCCTTCGTGCTTCGGCCCTCCCTGTCCACGTCCGTGCGGCGTGTCAAACGCCCCGGAATTCTTCAAAGATTCGAATCCTCCGGCGATGTAACTTCCCGCCCAAATGCTGTCGCAAAGAGCCTTGTAATCAGTCTTCCCGGTCTCGGCATCCGTAAACTTTGAGACAATATCCTTTTGAAAATCAGACCAATACTCCCTGTCGACATTACGCAGGAACATCTCGGCCGAATAGGCAAACAGTTCTTTTTCAACCCTGAGGTCAATCTCCTTATAGACAGGAGCCACCGCTTTGAGCGAACTCTTCGAATTCTTCAGACGCGCAGTAATCAGCGACATCCGGCTTCCACGCACCAAAGTCTCACGGAACCAGGTCCTGTTGCGCTCCACATCCTCCACAGCCTTATATTTTGTCTCCAAATCTGAAAGCATCGAGCTCCACTGTGCGCTCCTTTGAGGCGAAGCTGCAATCCACCGGGCAAGTTCGGCCTCCTGAGATCTTTTGTCCGCGGCAACATTGAACCTGTTATAGCACAGGACCTCCCCTTCGTTCAACTCCTGCACATTGCTGAGTCCGAAATACCAGTTCGAATACATAAGGCGTATCTGCGGCTCGGCATTCATCCATTTTTCAGTAATCTCCATCTGTTTCCCGCGAATCTCATTCGAAATCGGCAGCGTCACATCTTTTTTCTGCACGAGTTTGAACGAGCTTGACCAACGGTCCGTGCGTCCCGGGAATCCGATTACCATATTGAAATCACCGGGTTTATATCCCTTTGTCGAAATATTCAATTTGCGCACAGGTTTCAGAGGAAGGTTGTTTTCGGAATATGCCGCAGGCTTTCCGTCCGCATCGGCATAGACACGATACATTGCGAAATCGCATTTATGTTGAGGCCATTCCCAGTTGTCGATGTCCCCACCGAATGCCGCAATGGACACGGGAGGTGCTGCAACAAGACGGATGTCGCTATAGACAAGATAGAGAGCCATATAATACTTCTCACCCGACCACATCGAACTCAGGTAAGGCTCATATTCCGGATATTCCTTTTTGTACTCCTTTTCGAGAATGAAACTCAACTTCCTGATTCCGAAATGTTTACCTTCGGCAAGCATCTTCTTCTCGAGAGCATTCACCTCATCCGTGACGTCGATGACCTTTTTCAGGAAAAACACATTCTTTCCGGGAATATATCTCTCTTCCTCGCTCTTGAACGCCCAAAATCCGTCTTCGAGATAGTTCCGCTGCGGAGTGCTTATGCTGTGGATGTCGGCATAGGCGCAGTGGTGGTTGGTGATGAGAAGACCCTCGTCCGAGATTATGCTTCCCGTACATCCGAAATCCAGGGCCACCACCGCATCGCTCAGAGTCGTCCCCTTTGCATCCGCATCGTAAATCTCCCTGGCTCCGAGTTTCAACCCCCGAGCCTTCATATTCTTCTCCAAAGCCCTGTCAATCGCGTTAATCATCCACATCCCCTCGTCCGCCGACGCCATCAGAGCCGAGGAAACCATAAGCGCCAAGGTTAAAAATATCCGTTTCATAGCTATCCGTTTAACTTATTTAATGTTTCCCTTATACGAAATACGAAGACTTTCACGATAGTCTCTCGCTTCTGCATTCTTTATAAGTGTTTATTGGTTAATTCGTCCCTCAGAACAAATCCTCAGGATTGGCGGTGAGGAAAGTTTCGAGGGGGATGCCGTTGGTGCCTACGGTGTAAAGCCGGTGCGGGTGGAACTTGGAGTTGAATAGTGCCATTCCCTCATTGATGGAGTCTTTGCCGCTTTTGACTTCAATGGCAATGACCTTGCTGCCTTTCTGAAGGACATAATCGACCTCACGGCTATTTTCATTCCAATAATAGAGGTCGAAATACCCTTCTCTTGCCTTGTTCAGAAGATGGCTACCGACGGCGGATTCGACAATGCGCCCCCATTCTTTCCCCTTATTTATGATTTCATCGAATGTAAATTCGCTCTGCGCACTCAGAAGGGCGTTGTTGTAGACTTGAAACTTTGGTTTGGACGCCCGTTTCCGGATTATGTCGCCGGCGTATTTCTCAAGGCCGCACAGCAGACCTGCCGCGTCAAGAAGCGCGAGATAGTCGCTGAGAGTTGTCAGATTGCCCTTTTCCATCAGGTCGCCTTGGATTTTTGTTAGAGACAAAATCTGAGCGGAATACGAACATCCGATATCGAAGAGCTTGTGCAGCAACGCTGGCTTGTTCACCCGTGTGAGCATTAGGATATCTTTCGAGATGCTGGTCTCAATCAGTGAACTTTTAATGTATCTCTTCCATCTTGTCTCGTTGTCCGTCAGTTTTTCGCTTCCAGGATAACCACCGAACCATAAGTATTTGTCCAAACTCCACCCGAAGGCATTTTTCATTTCCGGATATGTCCAATGTGGAATGAATATGCTTTCAAACCTGCCGGCGAGAGATTCTGTGAGACCTTGCTGAATGAGCAGAGACGATGAACCAAGGAGTATGACTTTAATTGGGATATTCTCCTGTGTGTCAGCGTCCCATTCCTTCTTTATGGTCTCGCTCCAGTTGGAAATTTTCTGAACCTCATCTATCACGAGTATGAAATCAGCACTTTCGTTCTGTTTCTGCAGCATACGTGCCTTGTCCCATTGCTCACGAATCCAGCTCCCCTCCGCCTGAACAGTGTCATCTGCCGTGACAAACAGATGGTTATGGGGTGTGGTGGAAAGGTACTGCTCAACCATTGTCGTCTTTCCCACCTGCCGAGGACCATATAGAACCTGAATGAAATTTCGAGGCTCTTCCATTCTCTCGGCAATGGTTCTGATATATTCTCTCTGAATCATAATAGCTGTTTTATAGCGATTTGCGCTATATCCACGACAAAGTTAACAATTTTATTAGGTAAACCTAATAATTTTATTCGGTTTACCTAATAGAATTACTTAAAGCAGTGTATCTTATTGATTATCTGATAGAAATCTATGCACCGTACCCTTTTCGCGGAACTTCATCTTCGCGTCCATCTGGCGGACATCATCCTTGGCGTAGGTGATGGTCCAAGTCTCCTGATTGATGAGTTCCCAGATGCGGTCGGCATTGAGCGGTGCCGCATAGCGAATCTGGATTGACGGAACGAGATCTTTGTTCAGACGGATGTAAACTCCGATGATGCCCTCGTTGTGAGAGAGGTGGTTGCTCAGGTATGGAACAGTCCTCTTGATAATCGGCTTTTCGTAGTTGTAGTCTGGAAGCTCGTAGATGAACTGAGGCTTGCCTTCGAACTGAGCGACGCGGGTCGGGAATTCGGCTGTGAAAGCCGCTGTGTTGTTGAACATCTTGTGGAGATAGTCGCTCACTCCCATCATTTCGAAGCCCGGCTCCATCCTCACGAACTTATAGTCCACCGGAGTGTCCTTTGTGCCGCCGCCGTGAACAGGCATCTTGAGCATTTTGAGTTCCACCGTCTCCTTGAACCATTTCTCGTCCACAGTCTCGTCAGGGCTCATATACACCTTGATGATTAACGGGCAGGCAAACTCGGATTCAAGTCCGAAGATGCTCTTTCCGGTGTTGCGGATTTGCAGTCCGAGGTAGTTGAGGTCCACCTTGTCGTACATCTTTTCCGTGCGGATGGTGACAACTTTGATGGAGTCGATTTTCGCAGGGTCCGGAGTCCAGATGCGGAACATTGAAGGAGTGAAGATTGCTTCTTTGAGCTTCTCCTCATCGAGTTTTGTCTTGTCGACGAGCACATCAGCCGTGTGATGGTGGACGTAGGTCTTCACTCCGTGAACGCCCTGAATCCTCTGAAGCTTGGCTTTAAATGCCATTGAACTTCCGTAACACTTCACTGAACGCAGGCCGTCGAGGTGGATGGTCTCAAGATTTTCCTGCGGAACGAGCTGTGCGACAACGGCTCCTGTAGAATCCACCTGCTCGATGCCCCATCTGAAGTTGACCGTAGGCAACTCGAACTTCGTTCCTGCCCAAATTCCGACGGCAGTGAGGACAACAGTGAGAAGCGCAGGCACATATTTCCAGAATCCGCCCTTAGCCCTTTGGGTGACGCCGACTTTGAGCGCTCCTGTCCTGCAGGCTGCCGTACACTCTCCGCAGAGGGTGCAGTCCACGTGACTTACGCGATTGCGGCATTTGTCGATGGCTATATGGTATGGGCAGTGTCTTGTGCAGGCTTTGCAGCGGTTGCAGAGGCTTTCGTCTTTGATGATTGCAAGGCTTTGGTAGGTTGCCCCCGGAACAAGAATCTCAAGCAGATAGCCCACAGCGCAGAAAACAGCGAGCACGGCCACCCAGTTCACCTGCACCTTGCAGAGTCCGAGCACCAGCACTGTTCCGAAAAGCACAATCACCCAAACCCAATATTTCAGCGTGTTCGAGAGCGCTCCCAGCGGGCAGATGTAGCGGCACCAGAAACGGTCGATGAGAAAACCGCCGAGAATTACGAGAGTTATGGAAGTGATTGACATCCAAAGGGTTATTTCTCCCTTAAATCCGGTCGCAACTGCGTAGTACGGGTCGAGATTCTTGCAGAAAAGCTCGCTTGCCGTAGCCGTTGAATAGAAGATGACAAAGAGCAGGGCATATTTGAAAATCCTCAACAGCTTGTCGAGCCAGCTTCCGTTGCGGATGGCGATTCCCTTTTCCCAGCCCAATCCCTTGCGCATTCCGCTGAGGAAGTCCTCCACGGTGCCGAGAGGGCAAAGATAGCCGCAGAAAAGTTTTGCAAAAAGCATTGCCGCAACAGCGAGCACGATTCCCATCATCACCTGCACCGAAGACATCGAGCAGGGGAGGGTGCTGTTTGCAAGATAGGTCGTGAGCGCCTGCAGACCGCCCATCGGGCACCAAGCCTCCGAGTCCGGTTTCTCCGCAGAGAATTTCACAACGCCTGTAAGAACGAGCACCAACGAAATCAGCACGCCCCACTGGAGCAGATGCTTGGGCCAGTTCCGCAAAAATCTTGATTGTTTAGCCATAATATGTTGAATTATCAGTTTCGTTGTCAGTAAAATCCATCAGTAGAATCCATCAGTAGAATCCGTCAGTGAAATCCGTCAGTAAAAACGGACATTTCCCGGGACTATCTTACCTCAAGTTTCTCGCTGGCGGCAGCCCTCTTCCAGACATCCGTATATCCCGGCCAGCCGATATTTGCCGGAATTTTGTCCGAGTGACCGTTTGTAACCCAGCTTCCGTCAGGATTTTGAGCCTTCACATTGCCGTCGAGGAACTTCACCAAAAGGAATTCCTCCATTCCGACCCATTTGTCGAACATCTCATGCGCCGTGTTTACGGAAAACTCTGTGATGAACGCCTTGGTCTTTGGGGCAGGGTCGGCCACTTTCCTTGTCCTTTCATTCTTGCGGACATACATTTTCTTGACCTTTATCTCGCTATAGAAAATCTTAAGCGCTTCCTCGTCGGTGCGGGCAAGATTTGCAATCTGTGCGTTTTCCCATTCGTCAATAGCGCTGCGGACTGTCGGGGCCATAATGTTGTAGGCCTTGTAGCAGGCGTTCGCCACGCGGTTGCACATCCAGAATGCAGAAGTAGGGGAGTAGTGAAGTATGTCTCCATTGCCCTCACGGAAACACTCAGGGACCTCCTGCGTGTTGGTGTAAATCGGTGTCAACCAAGAAGTTGCCGCGTCGTCGCAACCAAACCAAATCACTCCGCCCACAACATCCGGAAGCCATCCGCGGCTCTGTCCCACAAACCAGAAACCTGTCTGTTGGGTTGCAATAGCCCTCTCGTTTACATAAGTCTTTCCGTCCACTTCGAAATTCATCGGGCGCCATCTGTAAGGAAGTGCATTTCCGCCGGCTCCGATATCCTGTGTCATATCCATAGGAGTGCCCTCAAAATGGTCTCGCATCGCGTCAGCCACATTCTTCACTGAGATTTTTTCCGCAGGTTTCACAAACAACGGGAACCTCTTCGTTTTGTCGTAGCCCATCGCATAGTCGATGTAGTCGTAGGCGTCCCTTGTCACTTCCCCGCCATTTTCATCCACGAAAGTGAACTTGCCCTTGCATAGGATGTTCAGCGCCGACCAGGCCCGGGACTCGCAAGCCCTCATCCCGCTGAAATCGAGCGGTGCGTATGTGTCGCAGAAACTGAAATCCTTGTCCTGCCCGTCAAACCAACCCATCTGTCGGGCGAATGTAATCACATCCGGAGCATAGAGACAATTCTCCGGGTCGTCGAGAGGAAAAGTGCTGATGCGTGCCTGATTTGCGTGTGCACAGATATATCCGTCAGGCACCCTGCGTGCCACCCAGACAATGCCTTTTCGCACATTCTTTCCATTCACCATCTTCGTTCCCTTTCCGATGAGGTCCATCACCCACACTTCCTTCTGGTCGGCAATGGAGAATGATTCGCCTTCGGAATAATAGCCGTATTCATTTGCAAGAGAAACGATTACATCAATCGCTTCCCGAGCCGTCGTTGCTCTTTCGAGTGCGATGTATATCAATGAACCATAGTCCATTACGCCCGTCGAATCCCAGAGTTCGTGTCTTCCGCCGTAGGTCGTCTCCGCAACAATCAGCTGGTGCTCGTTCATATTTCCGACTCTTTTGTAGGTCACCGGGGCCTGCGGAATCCGTCCGAGAAATTTTCCCGTGTCCCATTCCACAACATCGCGCATCGCTCCCTTGTCCCAGAATCCTCCCTTCAGATAGTAGAGTTCTCCATAAAGTTGGTGAGAATCTGCGGCATACGAAACCATACAAGAGCCGTC
>ULTX01055505.1_pt1 | contig 11724 bp, 13 predicted proteins | sample 1958041 | NCBI WGS metagenome assembly ULTX01 (sample SAMEA4835747, study PRJEB28245) | human gut metagenome | biome: gut microbiome; material: fecal sample | place: Denmark | collected 2008
ACCAGGACCATCTGGCGGTACTCCTCATCGAATATGGCGGACTGGATGATCTTCGCCCCGTCCTGTGAATATCCCTGCGTGAGGAACTGAAGCGCCTTGGCGACCCTCTCCGGGGTCTTCACAAGCCCCTCTCTGTCAGGATCCTCACCTAACAGACGGAGGATTTCCTTGACGTGGACAGCGATTTCCGCGGTTGTCTTTTCCTCGTATATTTCCTTTTTCTCGTATGACATATTCTTGACCCTTCTTTTTTGGTACAGTTGTTGAAACTGTATTTCCCCGGATGCTATTTTGCCTGTTTGAAGGTCTTCCTCCTCTCACTCAGCGCTTTGACACCTCTGCCGACGCGAGGAGCCGCTCATTCACTCCGGCAATTCAGTTTCCAAGTCTACAAAATTAGGCAAAAAATACATATTGTTATGTTTTTTTGCATATCTTTGGGGCAAAATGAGCCGCTTTTCATGGCAATAGCAAAGCGGAAAACTTATGTTGCCACAGATTTGGTAGGCATTTTTGAAGTATTGGTAGTATTATTTTATTGATTATTAACAATTTCGAGAATATGTATTGGACACTTGAACTTGCCAGTAGCCTGGACGATGCTCCATGGCCAGCATCAAAGGAAGAACTTATCGACTATGCCAACCGTTCCGGCGCCCCCGAGGAGGTCATCGAGAATCTCACCGAACTTGAGGACGACGGCGAAGTCTACGAATCCATAGAAGACATCTGGCCCGACTACCCGACCAAGGAGGACTTTTTCTTTAACGAGGAGGAGTATTAACGGCCCTCATATGGGTTAAATAACTGAATATCAGCGCGATGAACAATGAGAATTTGTTTGTCGCGCTGGTGTTTTATGGTGTCAGCGGCACTAGTAGACATGTCTAAGTTATATCCAGAGACCAGGCAAGAGAATCTCCAATATGTCGATAGCCTCATTAGCATTGTGATGTCTCCTGAACTCAGCTATTATGACTACCTGAGATGGGGTGAAGAACCTCTGGAGAGTTTGGACGGAGACGAAAGCCACATATCATACCTCAGCCATTTAGCTTGGATGATGTGCGGCTACAAGCAGCTTGGCGGTGATTCAAAATATGACAAGTTGCTGTCAGACTTATGCCGGACAATGAACAGAAGGATACTCAATAGTGACTGCATGAATTTGCCTACTTATCCTGGAGAGTCCATCTATATTCCGGACATGCTTGTTGCAATTGTCGCTCTGAACAAATATGCGGAACTGAATAACGGGAAATACCGCAGTACCGTAAGAAAGTGGATAAGTCGGGCAACAGAGGAATGGCTTGACGAAAAGACCGGATTGTTGGTTTCATTCCTGCAAGAGGACGGTACTCAATATGGAGATGTACCTGTAAAAGGCTCCTACTCAGCCTTGAACTGTTACTACTTGACTTTCATTGACCCTCAATTCGCCAAAGAGCAATATAAGACACTTAAATCATTGTTCTGGAAAGACGGCATAATCGCCGGCCTGAAAGAATACCATGACCGGAGATGCTATCTGGGTGTGGATATAGATGCCGGGCCGATTCTATTTGAATTAAGTCCGTCCGGGACAGCCTTTATGACAGGAGCTGCAACCTATTTTAATGACAGTTCAGTCAGGAAAGACATATTGAGGACAGCAGAAATTGCTGGACATTCAGTCAGACATAACGGCAAGCAGCATTATCTTTTGGCAAACGTGGCTTTAGTCGGTGAATCCATTATGCTGGCCATGAGGACACATTTCAAGTGATTGGACGGCGTTGTTATACCCGACAACCATATTGTCACTGGTCTGGAGGGCTGTCGAAAAACATTGTATTTTTACAATAAAATTCGAGAGATCTTATACGAATTTGTCGCTGAAGAGGAACTGGAACAGTCCGGTGAACAGGATTCCATTATTGTCCCTGTAGGGCATAATGTCGTCCTTGACGATAACAATCTTCTGGAAGGAATCATCAATGCGTTTGAGCGAATTCAGTTCCTGCTCGCGTTTTTCTTCGGTTTCTATCTCGTAGGCCGACTGAATATAGTACTTCTCGTTCCCATCAGTAGCAATGAAATCTACCTCATATTGTTTGTATTCAGACTTGCCATCGACCATTTTACGGTGCTCAACGACTCCCACATCCACCACATAACCACGGTACAGTAATTCATTGAAGATGATGTTCTCCATCAGATGTGTCTGCTCTAATTGGCGGTAATTCAGCCTTGCGTTTCTAAGACCGACATCTATCGAGTAGTATTTCTTGATGTTCTCGTAATACTTGTTGCCCTTGATACTATAACGTCGGGCTTCGTTGAACAAGAATGCCTCTTCCAGATAGCCGATATACTTTGCAACTGTGTCATCCGTTATCTTGATTTTGCGGACACTTCCCAGCGTATTGGTGATACGTGTCGTATTGGTAAGGGAACCGATAGATGAGCATAAAGCATCGGCTATAGCTTCAAGCGCTTCCCGATTTTCAACGTTGTGGCGCTCGACCACATCGTCCAAATAGGTCTTCTTCCACAGTTTCTGGAGATAGGTGGTCTTCTGTTCAGCTGTCGGCATTTTCCTAAGTGCGGGAAGTCCTCCATAAGTGTAATACTCTTTCCACAGGTCATTGACACTTTCCTGTCGGTCCTGACAGAATTCGCGGAAAGTGAACGGAAGGACGCTGACCTCGTCGCTGCGCCCGCGGAAGATGGTATTGATTTCGCTAGAAAGGAACTTTGAATTGCTGCCGGTGACATACACATCTACATTCTGACGCTTATTAAGGCCATTGACAATCCTTTCGAATCCATCGACCTCCTGAATTTCGTCCAGGAAGACGTAGTAATTCTCATTCTGCGAGGCAATTCTGGAATAAAGGTATTCTTTCAGCTTCTCGCGGTCCAGTAGTTCCTGGGGAGTGTCCTCATCCTCAATATCAAAGGAAATGATGATAATGTTATCTTCGGGAATACCTTTGGAGAGGAGATAATCCTTGTATATGGGATCCAAGAGGAAGGATTTACCGGAACGCCTCGGTCCGGTAACCGCTTTAATCTGCCCATTATCCCTCCTGACAATCAGTCGGTTAAGATACAAATCCCGTTTTACGTAAGCATTCATGATATTCTACTTTCGAAATCTACTGCAAATTTACAGTAAATTTCGAAAACAGCAAAGGTCGATTCTCAATTATTGGCAGTTTGACTATACATCTCCTCCGTATTGTCTCAATTATTTTTGCTAAAGACTTGTGAGTCCCACAAGTATGAATATTATCATATGCTAGGGCTCACATTATGAATATAAGTCTGTTTATAATATATCTTCTATTTTTGACACATTAAACTTTTCGAAGTCATCCAGTTGACCGTATAATCGTTCTATTAGTTCTGTTTCATCTGGGTGGCTTTCTTTGGTATCATAATATTCAACAACCTTAAATGATGCTCCAATATCACTAGCTCGCCTTCCTAATAATGTATCGGCACTATATTCCAAACGTAATAACAAAGCTTCAATTCCACTTATCTCATCAATATTAACACATCGATTTGCAGCTTCAAAATTCTTATACAATAAATTGAATAAGCCGAAGTATTTGACTACTTGGTATCGAAGCATGTTAAACACAAACTCTGCAGCTTTTCTAACCCCTTTATCTACATCTTGCTCTTTTCTTATATAATAATTAGCCGAACCAGCAAACCCCTTAGATATAAATGCAGAAATCATATCAACTAGATAACAATTAGCTCTTGCTGAATCCCCATTTTCAACATAAAATCTTAATTTTTCGTTCTTTATTATAGGACGAATAGTCTGACAAATCAATTCAATACCAGGATTATAAGGCTTGCGTTGAGCCACAAAACGCCTAATCAATTCTGAAATCTTATCTCTATCTGCAACCGAAAGACGAGCAATTGTATTATAAAGATGAATCTTATCATCATAGGAAATAGTCCTATACTCTTCAAAGCATGCACTTGGCATTACACCACTCGCTTTTAAACGGTCAAGTTCTTCACGCCTTGTTACTTGTCTATCAGTGAGATAATTAGATTCTGTAAAAACAATATCTATATCTTGTTTCTCCGCATCCTTATCAAAAAGTTTATGCTGCAACAACTCATTTGCTTCATTCAGGTGCTTTGAAAATTCATTATCAAAGATAAATACACGCCCTTTGTAGTGATGCATAAATCTTCCTGCTCTTCCCTCGATATTCTGGGCATCAAACTTTTTTAGGTCTTTTGTACCTTTCTTACCTGATAACACAATTATATTTTTTGCAGATGTATTTACTCCTTCCGTAATTGTTGTCGTACAAATAAGGATTTTTAGTATACCATCATTAAATAATGATATAATCTCTTGTTGAATGTATTTCGGAACCAAACCATGATGGATACCAATGCCTTTTTTCAAAGCCTTAGATACAATCCATTGCGTTCCTTTACTTTCCACAAATAAATTGCCTATATGAGTTACTAGTCTAGCGACTCTGTCATTTGTGACATTTGTTAGCCCAGAATCTCCATTGAGAAGATCCTTTGCCCAATTTTCTGTTAAATATTTTTGACCACAATAAATAATAGCATTTTCGTCATTCGCTATTAGTTGTTTTACTAGTTGAACGACACGAACTTTTTTTGTTTTATCTGTAAATGTGAGCTTAAATGTATCGTCAACATTGATATTTAATGCAGTTTTTACCAAAACCTCTTCTTTGTTTACGATATCGTAATCATTATAATCTATAGGGGAAAATCTATACCTATCTAAAAATACCTTAAAAGAAGATGGTACTGCCTCACCTTCCATTGTTGGAAATGTAATATATGGACCCACAAGGAGTGCATCTGTATTATCATCCCTGAGTAGCTCATACAATGCAATTCTATAAGCAACATCACGCTCATTTTCTTGAGGAACTTCATCGATAATAAAACCATTGTCAAGTTTATAGACCTCATCAACAAAAACGAAGTCGAGACCTACGCCTTTATTTTTATCGATAAAAGATAAATAACGCTCAGGTGTGAAGATTAAGATATTCCTATCTCCCGTTATTTCTGTATCACTAAGAGTGTGAATAGTATAATTGTTTTTTACCCATGCATACTCTGGATTTGTATATATCTTAAATATATTTTCTGATAATAAAGAGATTGTTGGAAATATAAATGCGATATTAGAGTAGTACATTTTTCGAACTATCTCATAAATCAAGAATGTTTTGCCAAATGATGTGGCAGCACTTAAAAAATACCTATTACTTTGCTCCTTTTTAAATAAATCTAGTACCTCTTTTTGATAGCGATGTAACATTACTCCTTCGCCAACAACAAGGTCGCATTCTTGAATATATTTAGAAAATGTTTGTAAGCAGATTTCTTCATCAACTTCTTCTCCAATATTTAACATTGGATAATAATATTGTGGCAATCCAGCTTGATTGGCCAAATAATGCATAAAAAGTCTATCCGCTTGTGACAAAACTTCATCTTTCATTAGATCAAAATAAGAACAAACAGCCTTTATCATAGAAGGGCGTAAGTCCAAATTATCGTTTGCCAGATTTATTAATCTTACGGCATTAGAGGCTGCTGTTGACTTATCCATTGTAATACTTGATTTTTTATGGTTTGACTATTATCTACAGAAAAAAGAATGAAAAATAATGTATGAGGAATTGTCAATGTTGGATGAATTGCTCCATACTTAGCTTGTATATGTGTTATGACTTCCATAATCAAGTTTTCATATGTTTTAGCCTTGTTATCAAAGACAATTAAAATCGGATAAACTAAATGCATATTATGCCTTCCTGCTTCTACCGCCATATTGATAGTAGGATTTGCTCTCCAGGCATCAATTATTGCCGGAATCTTACTATTGGGAGCCAAATGCTCATATTGGTTATCCATTGCAATAAAATTGCGATTAAGATATTCGTCAGAAAGAGCCTTGTCGATATTTTCAAACACCTTCTTTAATGATTCTTTATAACCTGAAATATAGAATTTTGCTTCTCCGAACAACAACTGAAGAGTGTCATCACTTTCTACCATTAAGTAAGAATCATACCCCTTTGTTTCTGCATTCTCCAAAGCAGAAAACAAAAATCCTCTTGCAATTGCTTTTTCAGCATGATAATAATGTTCAAGTATAAGATGCAATAAGATTTCTCCATGAAAACCATATGCAAGCTGATTTGCCAAAGTAGCATTATGATTGTATTTTAACTTGCTTTGTAATGCTCTAAGTTGCAAATTATTTAATTGCGTAAGATTGATTTCGCTATCATTATATGCGTATTCAACGACACCATTATAAATGAGTTTTGCGATATCATCATTTGTACCAATTTGTTTCAAACAGTCATCATTTGCTGTTGAAATATGGGCACGCGGTATTAGTATCCCCGCAACATTAGTAGGCAGACTATATTGCAATACAATTGCTCTTTGCATTAATTGTTTTAGACTTTGGCGCATTGTTTTAACTAAATAAAATTTTGCTTAGAAAACTTGCATATCTCACATTGCAACTACAAAATTAACTATTCTTATTTATTTCAATATATATTTAACGTTTGAGAAATGATGTCATAGACACAAAATAACATAACAAATTCGTAGCCGAGTTCACCAAACCACAGGCAAAGGTAACTCGTGTTCTTTTCGTCCAAGCAAGATCAAGCCCTGCGGGTGTCGTGGAAAAATCATCCTCGCCCCGTGGGGCTTGCGGTATTTCCTGACTTTGACAGTTAAAAATTCGCTATCTTCTTAACGCTTGATTATCAGTAATATATAAAACATGTTTTTAGGGCATCACCTTTGCGTACCTTTGCAGGTATGTTTATACGCAAAAGACGCAATAAATCAGGTACGACCAGCGTGGTGGTTGTCGACAAAAGTTCAGGCCAGTTCAAGGAACTGACTACGATTGGAGTATCCTCCACTTTAGAAGTAATTGCTGAGCTTGAGGTACAAGCTCAGCGTTGGATAGATCATTATGGCGGATAGCAAACGTTCGACTTTGAAGAGTCAGAGAAGGCTATGGAGGAGATACGTCGAACGATATCCATGATTGAGAGAACGCTGCAAAATGCACCACAAGTCATCCTTGGGCACGTATATGATAGGATTGGGTTCAATGCAATCGGAGATGACATCCTTCGCCACTTGGCGATTGCGCGCGTATGCCAGCCCATGAGTAAAGTGGCAACCGTGGAATGTCTGAAATCATACTTTGATGAGGATGTTCAACTTCACAACATCTACCGCTACATGGACAGACTGTACAATACGCAACAGGAAAAGATCCTGAAGATTAGTGTATCTCACACGTTGGACGTACTTGGCAGTCGGATAGGGTTGGTGTTCTATGACGTAACAACGCTGTACTTTGAGTCAGCTCCAGATTCGTCGGACGAACTGCGTCAGGACGGATTTTCCAAGGACGGCAAGACTACCGAATCTCAGATAGTACTAGGCCTGCTTGTGAGTGAAGACGGTTGCTCTCTATAATACTCAGTCTTTAACGGAAAGCAGTATGAGGGCTACACCATGATACCAATCATTGACGACTTCGTCCAACGCTTCAACTTAACAGACTTCATCGTAGTAGCAGACTCTGGCCTGATGAGCGAGAACAACGTGAATCTGCTGGAAGCGGCAGGATACAAATATATACTTGGTGCCCGTATACGTAGCGAATCCCAGAAGGTGAAGAAATGGTTGTTGGATATAGACCGGGAGGATGGTAACTGCGCGGAATACGTCAAAAGGGCTGGTCAACAGCGTATTGTGAGCTACTCCGAGGCTAGGGCCAAGAAAAACGCCCACAAGCGGAGGGCTGTAAGTCTGTTCAAGTACGGACTGGACTACATCTTCCAGTCCCTTGTCAACCACACAAACCGCTACCGAATCGATGTCTTCAAATTTTTGTCATATACTTAGTGAAATTTATTATATTTACCTCAAATAAAATGAAAACCCCAAAATTCATTCTTAATAGAACAGAGGATTATCTTTATCATTCAAAATTATGGATAATCGGATATGCTTCATTGTTTTATCTTTGTAGTATAATTATTTTTAGTATGCTACTAACTTTCTGCGTGTTCATATACAATTGCATAGGATTAGATCCTGAGACAATGACAAATTTTGGGGGAGATCCTACATACCTAAAAAAGAGTAATGACAACTTGCATTTTCTGCTATCAGTTCTTGTCACGGCTCCCCTATGTGAAGAATTGATATTTCGATTAGGGCTTTCTTCCAAACGGAAAATTTTCTTCCTATGGGTAGGTCTCCTACCCGCCATCATAGTTTGGTATTTTATACAGAAAGATTCTCTTCTTATATTTCTATTATTAGGATTTGGAGTATTAACAGCAATATCACTATATCGTTTTACTGGTAGCGACATGTGGGAAATATTCATCTCTAAATATTTTGTGAGGTTTATTTGGATAAATGCACTTTTATTCGGCTTGTTACATTTGACAGCCTTTACAGAGTTAAGTATAGAGTTATTTCCGTACGCCTTATGTTTATCCGTATGGCCGTTTCTTGGTGGATGCGTAATAACATATATACGAGTGAACATTGGTTTTTTTGCATGTGTTGTAGCACATATTATATTTAACTTACCTGGTGTATTAGCCACCATGATATGCCTATAGTGATAGATATTCATTACTATAGAGAATTTTATTGAATTTTGCTATTACAGACACATAAATAGAATGTTAACAAGTAGAAAATAAGTATCTTTAAAAATAGTATTATGAATATTTGGTTTGGTTTGTATTTATTAATCAGTGTGTTGATTGCACTTAGTATTATAGTGGTTTATATAAAAAACAGAATAAAAAGAAAATTCATTGTTTTATGTTTTAATTGTCTATTTAAGTCTTATTATTCATTCCAATCAGTAGTTGAACTACTGTAAAAAACAATGTATTACAAGGCATAGAAAAGCCAAAAAATAGTTGCGAAAGCGAAGCGAAATAATAGTATAAATACTTGCAAAAGTCCTTGAAAATAAGTAACATAGATAAAACATACCACTATTTTACTCAAGTTGTGATTCCCAAGGACAAAGCTCAAAAACTTATCAAAATCTACATGTACGTTCGCTCAAAATACGATGAGACCTTGAATTGCTACTGTCAAAGATACAGCAATAATTCGAAACCTCTATTCTCCGACCAGGAAATCTTGACAATTTACCTGTTTGACGGTAGCGAACAACGTTACACGCGGATCAAGGGAATCCACTCTTTCGCCAAAGAGTACCTGCTTGATTGGTTCCCTGGCCTTGTGTCCTACCAGACTATCGTCTATCGCCCGAATAGGATGGTTGGTGCCGTGCAAGAACTGCTCAAGCATCTTGTGAAGTCATATAAGCCAGCCGATTGCGATGAAAACTTGGTCATTGTCGACTCTATGCCAATTATGACCTGCTGCGGACGAAACCGTCAAGGGAGGGTGGCTAGAGACATTGCTGACAAAGGCTTTTGCTCTACAAAGAATATGTATTACCATGGACTCAAGCTTCACTGTGTCGGATATCGAAGGAAAGGGCATCTTCCTTTCCCTTGCCATCTTGTTCTGTCCCCGGCATCGGAGAATGACCTAACTGTATTCAAGCGAGATTGCGCTCCCGAACTCGTCGGAAAATCGGTATATGCCGATAAAATCTATCAGGACAGCCTTTTCTGGCAACAGGAGGAGAATAAGGGTAATATGCTATTCTCCCCAGTGAAGGCTATCAAAGGCGCCTGTATTACGGAGAAGCAATGGGACAAGGCCGCTGATGACCTATATTCCGCCGCCGTATCTTCCGTACGAGAACCCATCGAGGCCTTCTTCGGATGGCTTATCAATAAAACAAATATTCAAAGAGCTCAAAAGTGCCGGTCTACAGCCGGATTGCTTATACATACGCTTGGCAAACTCGCCGTTGCGTTCATTTTCCTAATTTTCAACTACTGATTCAAATTATTAACAAAGATCATGAAAGATTCTCCTGTTATTATAACATCTAAAAGTAATTTTAATGGTGTAGTATTGGTGCAGATGTTCCGATTTAGAAACGGACTAGAAGTGCCAATGTATGAGGTTTCCACCATATCTGGCTTTAACCAATTAATAGGCTATTCTAAATTTGTAAATAGAGATTACGGAGAAGTTTATTATAGGGGTGTAAATAAAGTATTTGATAATGTTTTGCCATCCTTAATGAGGGCACGGACATCAGGTGATGCTCGTGATTTAAAACAGGTGATAAACAAGCTATATGATAACAACAAGTTTAGAGAAACATTGAAGTTATCACTTCCTGTATTTAATAATAGATTGTCTCCTGGCGAGAACAGAATATTGAAGAATAACATTAATAGAAACAATAAATTTATCATCGAAGGTGTACTTCAACACTATTCAGGAACGACTAGATTTCTTGACATTGTGGACAATCATTGGATCGCATTGTGGATGGGATTATACAAATATGAAGAACTCGGGAAAGGACATTTGTACTGTCTATATACAAAGAGGATGCTTCCTCAAATTGATTATCTAGAGCATCTAGCCAAAGGTTTTTCTAAAGATAAAATAATGGGGTTATCGTCACTAGAAGATATAGCGAATGTACTGAAAGTAGATGAAGATGAATTGGATAAATACTACCTTTATGTTTTATTGATAGCTACGCCAAATGATATGGTTGAGCAGTTACCAGGATCTTTTGAAAATCAAGATTTTGCATTGGTAGATTTGAGAAAAGCACTACCATCATTTTTTTTGAGACCTCATGCTCAACATGCGTATGTAATAAAAGTTAGAGATAAGGTGAAAGCTGACGAATATGATTTAGCATCTCAGGTTGTTGGCATTATTAAAATCAGAGTAGATAAAGCCGATGAATGGTTAGGGAATGGTACGCTCCTAACACAATCCAACTTATTCCCGCCACCTGCAATTGATCAAGGATATTACACACTACTTGAATACTATACGGAGTTAACAGGAAATTTTAGGATAAAAAACTATTTGAGTGAAGTAAAGTAAAGCCATATCCAATACCCAATGGGTTTATCGCTGACAACATGAGTATGATGACTTATTGGAAATATATTCTGCGAGAGTGATGATGGACTGAAGATTTATTCTGCAGCTTGATTCTGTGAAAGCACTTTCGCAAAGACGCAATCCGTTGCGATTTTTTTTACTGCTTTGAGTTGGTTAATGGGACTCCAAGGAAGTGGAAATAGATGCATATAAAAATATACATATTTACAATTATCTTGGGTAAATGAGTAATTGTTTATCTCATAAAATGTTTGTCCAACATTTCCTCCCATCGTCTCAGACCGTTTCAGACGGTGCAGTTTGTTTGTGCAAATTTCATTTATTATTGCATAATATACTGATAATCAATATAAATAAGCTTCGTTAATGAGGAAGAGTATTAAAAGCTAACTCGTTAAAAATCAATAAATTATGCGAGCATTAGTACGATTTTTACGTGCTGATGCTCATTTTATGCCCATTCTACGGCACTCTGTGGCACATCGAGGTATACGAATTGTACTTAAGGAAAAAAAGGATGGTTTTTGAGAATATTCCTTGCAACACAGAGTGATATTTAGTTGTTATTTATGGATACTGTTTCAAAAAGTGTGTCTGAGCTGAGATAAAAAG
>ULTX01057916.1_pt1 | contig 11691 bp, 12 predicted proteins | sample 1958041 | NCBI WGS metagenome assembly ULTX01 (sample SAMEA4835747, study PRJEB28245) | human gut metagenome | biome: gut microbiome; material: fecal sample | place: Denmark | collected 2008
TTTTGGCTGCTATGGGTTTTCAGACAATCTCCCCCATATTGACTTTGGCAACAGTTGATAAATACATTCCAAGATAATAAATCACAAAAAAATGTATTGCACTATATCCATCTATCGTCACCTCGGATGCCTGATGCATATATCCCACATAGACATCCATCACAAAGAGAGCCAATAAAGAACAGAATCTTTGGCGAGCATCCATATTATCAAAAGCCACATTGAGCAAAGGGGCAAACAAGAACAAGGCGAAATAAGCAACAATAAACCAATAGCCAGACCCAGTCAATGCGAAAACGGTGTTCTTACCGACATCCATGATAGTTCCATCCAGGCAAATCCAAGAAAGCGTCGTAAGGACCAACATCCAAAACGCACATTGCGTATAAAGATTGAAAAACGATTTCCACGACTGGCAAATACGGAAGTAGCCACTTATCATAACAAAGCAGTTCACCGCCGCTATACTCATACACATCAGCAACACGCGCAAATCATTTTCGATGCTAAAGTCTGCCCCATGCAATCGTGGATAGCAATTTTGCAACACATGGTTAGTCACGACACCCAGCATACAAAGTATCCTGAGTAATTCAAAATTAGATTGCCTTACTTTAGTTTTCATTATTTTTCTTGTTAATAATTCTTGGTTTTGGCAACACTACCGTGGCATAATCAGGAACATCCTCCAGCACTATACAGTTGGCACCCACATGCACATAGTTGCCAATCTTTACATTGGGCAAGACTTTGGCACCTGCTCCCAATTCCACATAGTCCCCTATCACGACTCCACCTCCGGCAATAGTAACCTGATGGTAGATGGTACAGCCCCTGCCTATACGTACATCACCGCCTACGATAATACCATTAGGGCCATGAGGCAAATTTGGGGGAGAAATCCAACGCATACCTTTATTAAAGGATGTTCCAAAAGAACAATTATGCTTGCAGTCCACTCGCTTTATCCAAAGCAGATAATATGCTTTGAGAAGAGGGTTGACTTTGGCTTGAGGATTAGCTACTATAAATTGTCTGTGCCAATATTTCTCCACATCAAACCCAGATAACCAAGCCATTACCCTGCGAGTAATCCATGGCAGATGCTTGCCGCCGTCTGACGTGTCAGTCAGTCGCTGCAATATTTTTCTAATCATATTAAGTACTTTATTTGTTAACGTATGACCATCCGAAATAACCACGAGGTGATTTTTGGCATTGCATTAAATGCCGTAAAAAGAATGCGTAGTTGAGGATTTAATATGGGCGATTTTTTCAAGATTTTCCAGCTTTTTCGATAGCGGCTCAAGATCATGTCTCGTTGTTCCGGCATCAAGAATGCATTTGCATAAGTCAAGAGCAAAGACTTGCATAGTTGTCTGTGGCTGCACGCTTCCATCACCTTATCTTCGGTATCCACAAAGAAAGCTATTCGCTCATCGTAAGCCTCTACAAAACTGAGGTTGGGCTTTTTCCCGTGCTGCGCCATCTGGCTTGCATCATTCTGCGTATAATAGTAATAAGGTCTTGTGGTGACCACTATCTTGTTGGCAGCATAATACCATCGCCACGTTACAAGGTCATCCTCGAAATACCGTCCCTCAGGTATTCGGATACTTTTCAGGATGTCGGCTTTTATCAGTTTCCCCCACACAATGATTTTTGCCACATCTGCGACAAAGATTTCTCGTGAAGTGTATGTACATACAGTTTCCCTACCTTCAAATGCAGGAAATTCCTTGGATTTGCCCCGTACATAATTACATTGCACGATATCAGCATCTTGTTCCAAGGCTATGGTAAGCAAATCTTTAATGTAGTCGCTATGCCAGAAGTCGTCACCATCAAGAAAAGAGATATATTCACCCTCAGCTATGTCAACGGCTGCATTTCGAGCAGCAGCCACCCCAGCATTAACCTTGTGTATCACCTTTATCCTGGCATCTCGCCTGGAATAGTCATCAGCAATCTCTCCACAACGGTCTGGCGACCCATCATCCACGAGTATAAGTTCCCAATTCGGGTATGACTGGTGCAAGATGCTCTCGATGCAGTTGGGCAGATACTGCTCCACCTTGTAGCATGGAACGATAATTGACACCAGTGGTTCATGCTTGTTTTCGATCATTGTTCTATCTTTTTTAGAAATTTGGCAGGATTGCCACCCCATATTTCATTCGCAGGTACACTTTTGGTAACTACAGAACCGGCAGCAACAACAGCTTGTTCGCCTATAGAAACACCCTTAAGAATAATAGAATGTCCTCCTATAAATGAACGGCGACCAATTTTTACTGGCATTCCCATCACATTCGTATTCCCATTCAATCTATATTCGGCTATTGTGGAATGGAAATCCGTATCATATATTTTGCATCCTGCGCCAATTACAGCATCATCTTCCACAATAATCTCATGAGCAGCGTAAAAGGCTGTATTGGAAATGCCCACACGATTTCCAATAATCAGTTTGCCACCTTTCGTAACACAGAAAACAGTCTTATTCTGACCACCTATAGGATTAGCTACTAAGTGAGAATTGATGCTTACATCTTTACCAATTTTCATTACGCCCCCATATTTTCTATAAAGAATAATTCCACAAGAACGAAAGCCTTTCCCATAGCTTATTCCTGACAAAATCATCACCAACTTATTTATGGCATTGCTAACAAGTGACAACACCCCTCGTTCAATTCTATAGACAATATTCATCATTTATTCCTCTTTCTTGATATCAACGTTCCAGTTTGGTAACGCTTGATTTGATTACAAACTTTTTTATAATAGCAGAAAATTTTTGATTCAAAGAAAGCATGTCGCAATTTGAATGCAGCCTCGTCTCTTGCAGGTATTGAGTCTGGTCGCCGGAAAGCCTTCTCGTATTTTTGATCAATAATGTGAAAAAGGAATTCTGCCAAACCGTTTTCAGTACTCTGAGAAAGCAAAGGACTGGCATTGCGCATCTTCACATACAACTCATCATCATTATCTATCAGCCTTACCCTTTCCACGACCTCATCCAGAGTATTAAATTCGTGAGCATTGATAAACGATGCAGGATTGAAATCTTTCGCCACATTAGGATCTCCCCAGTAGATAGGAACAGCCCCCGCAGCAAAAGCCTCCATCAATTTCTCTGTGCAATAACCTTCATAACTTGTATTCTCAAAGGCAATCGCAAACTTATACTGCGACTGAAACAACTTTTTATCCGCAACAGCTCCTCCTATGTTATTACGATACCGTCCTCCAGAAGCAACTTCCTTGTATGCAGAGAGTTTATCAAAGAAGACGGATCGGACATCATCTGCAAAACAGTTTGACACCACAAAGCTGCAAAATCCTTTTTTGGCTTTCAAATCGTCTTTTTTGAAAAGGGGGCGGTGCAACAAGGCATCATATTCCTTTTTATACTGAAAAATATTATAAAGAGGAATGCGCAGATACCGGTCACTAAAAGAGAGCCGATCAAAAGCAATGGCATAATCACACTCATTGAAATTTGGAGTATAGCATTCCCCTGTAAAGAATATGCGAATACAATTATACTTGAGATGCTCATACCCGAACCCCGAGTAGAACAAGTAGTCGGGTGTTTCAGAGATCTCTACATCATACTTCCGCTGCAATGCAGCAAGAAAATCATTTGAACGCTTGTTGAATCCAGAATAGAAATCAACAAAATTTATCTTTATATGTCGTTTCATGAATATACAGTGAAATCACAAAAATAACCATCAAGTTATTAACGTACAAGTCTCAATTTACTTTTTAAAATACAGATAATCTTCTCAAAATTTTCATTGTTTTTCCAACATATGTAATACATAAGAAGGAAAACAAGCAAAAACACAACAGGCTTCACAAAAAACACCTGAAATCCAAATGAAGTATAATCTTTTGTGTTTATGTCAAATATCCAAATAACAACAAAAGTAAATATGCAAAAGATGATACGTAGAATGAAAGATTTAAAATAAGATACTATATTTCCACTAAACTTATAACGATACAAGAACATCGTATCTACAAGAGTATAACATAACAATCGGACAATTATACTAGCCCAAAACACGCCAAGCAAGCCGAAATATTTAGCAAGAATAATAGACAAAGCAACATTCATCAAAGCAGCTATAAAGGGATAGAACCTAGCTTTTTTAAATATTCCCATGGCAACTCTAAAAGTTGATGGCATCGTATTAATCGTAAATACATAAAAAGATAAGACTATCGTAAAAACAAATGAATTTGAGAGAACATACTTAGCCCCTAGCCATATTGTTATGAAATCATTGAGAAACACACACAACCCAATACTGACAAAACTTAAGACAGTAAACATAAGAAAATCCAATTGACTAAAAATTTTTTCGTTGTCCTCATTTGAAGCCTTTACATTATAATTACCAACGCTTGCCATCAATCCAGACATACCTTGATTAAGCACAGCCGTTATGGAGTTTATAACCAACATATAATTTGAACAGAATCCAACCAATGTGGTCTTTATAAACGTAGAAATGATTATATTATCTGTTCCATTTAAAACAACACCACCAAATTTATAAAAAGCAATGGATTTTATGTTGCTAAAAATTCCCTTTCGTTCCTCCTTGGTAATGTCGTTATGAAGGTACTCATGCAACCAACTGTATTTTTTATCTACATACTTTGTACAAACGACATTGTTCAGTAAAGTGCATCCTATCATGACCAGCAAGAAAGCTATATAATCATTGGTTAGGAATAATATTGCTATCTGGAAAAGTATCTGGAAAGTATGCACCAACTGATATATAACCAAAACTACATAATTTTTTTGGTCTGCTATCAGCAAGGATTTTTTATAACCATAAATATATGTACAAATTGTATTTAACAGAAAGAGAAAATATAATAAAGACAGTTCTTCTTGCACCTGAGGAACATCATTTACTATATAAGGCAAAAAAGGTATAACAAGAATGCCTATTACAAATATCGTACAAGCTATATAACAATAGGCTCGCCTATACAAATTCATTAGAGCACCAATCTTGACATAATTATTTTCTACTATTGGCTTATATAGACTATACATGATAGCACTTCCTATACCCAATTCCGTAAAATTTAATATTGTCAAAATATTAGCAAATAATCCATCTATCGAAAGATACTCTATACCTAAGAGCTTTAAGAATATTGATCTGGTTATAAAAGATAATAAAAATGCAAAGATTTGTAAGGCTGATCCTATTCCTACATTTTTTATCGTGTTTTTAGTGCGTGACGTATTATTCATAATTTTAAAAACATTCGCAAGCACCCCAATTACCATTTTTTATGAAAGTAAACTCAGCAACTTTGCGAAAAGATAAAGTAATTTTCGACTATGATTTTTTAATAATACAACTATTATTTTGTTGTGTTTTTTTACCCCAACCATTTTCATGTTTATCCATTTCTTGAAAGGTTTATTCTTGTATAACGAGACAGACAATTCCTCTGAGAACTGCCTATAGGTACTATTCTTTGCTACCAACCTAATTGTATAACACAAGGTAGCTATCGAATCAGCCAAATATCCCTTTTCTTGTATCTTATCCTTACCAAACAAAGATGAGATTTTGGACAATCTTGTTTGAATAGAAAACACGGTGTCTGCCAACCGTCCTTTTTTATAACGTTTATTAACTGATTGGGGATTGTCTAAATTTACATTATAAAGACAATTATCAATACATTCTATACGAGAAGAACTGGAAAAGTTAGTATAATTGAAAATACCATCCTCTCCATAGACACAATCCTCTTGGAAAAGATTCTTTATATAAGATTTCCTATATAGCTTGTTACATGGAGAGGCCATCAAATAAGACCATTTCTGAAACAATTCAAATTCTCCCCTATAAGACATTCTTTCCACGTGAGGAGTGCGGAGTAGAACACCCCTGCTATAGACATTAAAGCCAAACAATACAAAATCAACATCTTCATACATATAACCCATTGCAGTCTCCACAGCAGTCAAAGAGAGAGAGTCATCACAATCCAAGAATTGAACGAATTCGCCCTTACAAACTTTTAGCCCAAGATTTCGAGCACTTGCCTGACCTCCATTTGATTTATGAAACACTCTAACTCTTCTATCCTGCTTAAACGAGTTACACAAATCTAAAGAATTATCTGTAGAACCATCATCAATTAATAAAATCTCGATATTTTTATATGATTGATTAATAGCACTATCTACAGCTTTATTCAACCATTTTTCTCCATTATATATTGGAACAACAATACTTACCAAACTTCTATTTTTCATCATTGAGTACTACATTTATATAATCCATAGACTTTGTCCTCAGATTATTAAGTTTCGCATTTACAACAGTATAATCTATATCAGATTCATAGTTGAAATTTTCGCTACCAATACGTCGATTATGCAAATCTAACAAATCAAGAATCGTTTCCAATCTACTATTAGCTATTGAATTCTTAATATATTTTACATAAAAGGATTTATTGAAATTTATAGCAAACGCTAAGCCATGAAACGAATTTGTGACAACAGAATCTGCATTTCCAAACAACCCAATCCATTGTTCAGGCGATATATCTTTGATGTTCAAGGCATCTCTCATTTTAAACAGACGCTGATTTATGTATATTATCTCTAAATTACGTCTTTTAGCCAACATTCTTGCAAAGTTTATTAACTCTTTGTCTTCTGACATTAGATACATCAATAGATAATTTTCTTTAGGTACCATTGTGCAATCTGCCATTTTCTTCCAATGGTTACACGTAAGTAACAATGTTGGATCCAACACCAATGTAGCCTCTTTTCCAGTAAGAAAACGAACAATATCAACACCAGCCTTTTCACGAACAGAAATATGATTAAATCCCTTTATAAGTTCAGTATATTTGGATTCTTTTCCCTTTGGTATCCTAGTATAACCAAAGCTTACAGCATAAGCATTGCGTTTGCTGCAATCTTCAACAAAAGGAAGATAGTAAGTATCATCTTCTTCAGTACATGCTAAATTCCAGACTTGATCACTTCCGCTGAGAAATATGTCAAATTGCTCATTTAATTCTTTCAAATTCTCAGGTTGAACATAAGGTTTGGTTGTCTCTATATATTTTTTTATAAAAGCATCAAACGGTATTTTACTGAAACGCTGGTAACCATTTCGCAAAAATACATTCACTAAATTTCTAACATTAAAGAAGTAACTTATTCCTTTCGGTGCAAATCTCAATTCGTTGAATGCAGCACGATAGTCTATAACCTTGACATCACATCCAAGACTCTTTAATGTAAAAAATGTAGCATACGTTTGAAGTACAGCACCATAGTTCAAAGCTGTATGAAAAGTTATAATACCAATTCTCATTTTTTTGTTATTTTAGCAACTATTTTGCAAAAATTTTCATAATAGTGATTTTTATCATACTGAATTGCAATACCCCTTGCATGCTCTTTCATATCTGCATACTTCTTTTTATTAGTAAGCAGCTCATGAATTTGCGATGCTAGATTATCAATAAAATTTTCGTCATATTTCACAATGCTGCATGCGGACGAATCTGCATATTCAGGAATACCACCTTGACTAGAAGCCACGACTGGAACATCACAAGAAAGGGCTTCTATCGTCACATTGCCTGCCGCTTCGAGACACTTTGACGGTACTACCGCCAAAGTGGCTCCAGCAATATAATTCGGAAGTTCCTTCTGAGGGACATATCCTGTAAAAATTATTCCATTGCGTAATTGCCCGCCGCTTCGAGACACCTCTTCTATATACGGAGTAGTCTTTCCATCTTGATAGACGCTACTTCCTATAATAAGCAAGTGTATGTCATCATCTTGCAATTTTCCTATAGCTTTCACCAATTCCAAGACACCCTTATCAGGAACTATTCGACCGCAATAATATACAACATTTTGCCATGGTTTGATACCTAAGTTACGATATACATCTAAAATTTTATCTTTTCTTCCATTGGCAGAAAAATGTCCGGTATCAATCGTATTTTTTAACACATATATTTTATCAGAATAATCTGGAACAACATCAAGCATTCTTCTTTTGCAGAACTCACTAATAGCGATGAGAGCATCACAGCTATTTATTATGCGACGTGAGCTCATTAACTCCTTATTAAGTCTATCAATGTGCATATGAAGTACCAAGGTTTTATCTCCTATCAACTTTTTTATTTGCTGAATGGAAAAACAATGTCCTTCTACAATAACAATATCAACCTGTTGTTCATTGATGATGTCTGCACAGTATCGAATATAATTTGTCCTAATGTCACGATGTTCGAAAGTTAATTTTCTAATGACTCTAGAGGGCAGTTCACGAATATAATCATATTTTCCCGATTTATAATAATAAAAATCTGTTTCTCTATACTTTTTTGAAAGTTTATATGCCTCATCCTCATAGGAACAGAATAGAAGGAAATGGTGTCTCTTTTCTATTTCATTCACATCAATAAGAAGATTCATCATATTCTCTGTAGCACCACCTTTAGTGGCAGGTACAGGAGTCGTATTAGGAATAATAAGTGCAATGTTCATTTTTAAAAACTATTATTTGTTAAACTATCGTTCTCCTCTTTCACAGAAATAAATCCCCAAAACATGACGAAATATAACATCTGTATTTGAGTATTTATGAAATTACTAAACATGGATGCCGATGCAAATACAATTAAAGAAATTACGTAAGCCATTTGTAGTTCTGATTTTGGCGCATAAGTCCATACTCTTCTAATTAGTGAATACCAAAAGAAGAGATAAATTACTAAGCCAATTAAACCATAGTCATACAAAATTTCAACAAAATCATTGTGTCCACCTAATCTTAAAATGCCACTTACAGCTTGCGAACCATTACCAAAGAACATGGGCAACAAATCCGACGAAACAAATTTATTCCAAACAGTTGTCCAAATATCGAAACGTCCATTTCCTCCCGATTGTATATCACCTTCAAATCCTTTGAATGTGTCAAATATCCTAATAAATCCAGAGCTAAAATACGAGACACAAACTACCAAGATTAGCGAACCTATTATAAGTTTACTCTTATTTGTAGAATCAATAATATTTCTCCAAAAATAATATAAAATACTTGCCGTAACAGCTACTAAGCATGTACTTTTCCCAACAAGCAGTATTGCAATACATGGCAACACCATAAGTATTTTTTTTAACGTATCATTTTGTACAAGAAATATAAATATAAAAGCAGACATCAAATAGTAGATGGAATTAGAAGCAGCCACTCTCTGATCCTGATTTAGTTGTAACATATTCGATAATTTTGGATAATAAAGGATGATATCTATTGCCATTAAATTACATACTATAGCTGCAATCAAGGAAATAATACGAACATCGCCTAATTCAAGAATATTTTGTTCTGAAATACAAAAAGTTACACTCCAGAAAAAAATGGTAGAGACCAATGACAAATTCAAGGTATCTCCAACTACGAATGACACTCCTAGCATATAAAAAGAAAGTATCAATGCAACAATAGCAGAAGTAGAAAACTTGCTTCTTGATGCCATGACAGCTCCTATTAACGAGAATGCAACAACGAACAATCCTCTATTAGAGAGAACTATTGAATTTATAAGACTTTGAACACCAAAATTACTACTTAGTGTAGCCTTATACATCCAACAAAGTGGAAAAAAATAGAATAAGATGAAAGACCATCTGTATTTATAAAGCCATCTCATATCACGAATATATTAATTCCTTATATAGGTTCAATGTTTCTTGTGCTAGAATTTCTTTCTTGAAATTTTGTTCTGCAAATGTTCTGCAATTTGCGCTATAACTTTTCTTACCGTCGTATTCAATTTTTCTCAGTTTAATTACTGCATCATCAAGATTATGTGGTGAAATCAAGAATCCGCAGCCAGGCTTAACCAACTCTATTGTAGCAGTAACCCCATATGCCACTACGGGTGTACCACAGGATAATGATTCAGCTGTTACTTTACCAAATGTTTCTTGAAGGGAAGGATTAAAAAACACATCAGCTACAGAATAATATTCGACCAATTCATCTATATTTTTTGTGGAACCTACCGCAATGATATTTTGTGGAAGCGGATAGTATTCTTTCGGACACTTACCAACCATTAAAAACTTGTAATTAGGCAAACGCTTTGCCAAGCTAATAATGTCGTCCAAACCTTTTAACGCAGACCAATTCTGTGCTATACAAATAACCACAAAACAATCTCCTACACCTAAACGTTTCCTAACCAATGAACAATTGACTGGCTTAAATTTCTCTAGATCTATCCAATTGTAAATACGCCTTATAATTGTTGCCTTTCTTAAAATAGAGTCTTGCACGAAATCAGTAACCCAGTCAGAAACCCCCACTACAGCCAAACGTTTTATTCCATCAAATAATTGTTTTTTCAATGCTAAATTTTGAGAAGACCTATCAAAAAACCAACTTTTATTCCATTTATGAATTTCAGGACAATGACCACAAGCCTTCTTCCATTTATAGCATCCCGCTTCTGTAAAATAACAACAATGCCCCGTAAAAAACCAACAGTCATGCAAGGATATAACAACAGGATAATTGTGTTCACCTAAAAATTTAAGCAATTTATATATATTCAAGCAGTTGGAATGCAAAACACTGAGATGAACAACATCCGGTTTCTTAGACTGAACAAACTTTAACAATTCATTCGTTGTCCTGTTTGAGTAATATCCCTGCTTACCCATTAACCTTGAGAACAAAGAATGAACAAACATTTCAAATTTATTTCCAATACGAAAACTATAGTCTAAATGTTTTATATTTACAGCTGCAATATAAGACTGATGCCCCTTACTCTGTAAAAATTCGTGAAGTTCCGCCATACTTCTTCCTGTACTGGCGATACCATATACAGTATTAATTTGTAAAATTTTCATAGGATATCATTTGTATTAGTAAGCCTTTGGAATAGAAATCATTCTATCCAAAAGCTTTATTTTTTGCGGGCGTGATTATAGCTCACACACTACCAAGCTACTTCTAGTGCATACAAAAATCTGTATTCTTAATTAAATCGTTAACCCAAAGGAATTATTTCATCCAAATCATATCCTTTTGTGGCTATATTGCTTGATAAAATATTCAATTCGTTCTCTTCTGATTCGTCTAGCTGTAAAGATAACTCATACAACTCTCGTTGGTCTGGATGAAATTTCATATGCTCTTTGAGATAGTTTTTCATTTCAGAAACACTTGAATCAAAACTAATAAAATTAACTGCAAGCCGCAAGATTCTTGGCTCAAACTTCTTCAAGAGTAATTCTACTCTTTTCTTATCTTCTTCCATAACTTCCATTGCTATTTATATAACTATCTATTTGTAAGCATCCAACACCTATGGGTACACAACTTCATCCCCAGTGTTTACTGGGGATACAGAATATTTTAAGAAATTAGATTTTTCTTATTGAACTACATTCTCAATTAAGTTCTTATATTAATGCATCCTGAGCCTCTGCTGGAGCCGATACCTGGCAAAGAACTGCAGGATGCGTTGCGGGTGATTATGTAGCGCCCACACTACTAAGCTACTTCTCGTTATATATATTTTTTCGTTATTTCGTATATCACCATTACAGCGTCCCCACTATTTTACAAGTAG